>Ga0180442_101573_pt1 | contig 14008 bp, 6 predicted proteins | sample ChrtobMetP5_16mM_FD_119746 | JGI IMG/M metagenome (GOLD analysis project Ga0180442, IMG submission 119746) | Chrysochromulina tobin associated microbial communities from unialgal haptophyte culture, Seattle, Washington, USA - P5_16mM MetaG | ecosystem: Host-associated > Algae > Haptophytes >... | reverse complement strand
TGGAGTGTTGGTCTGGACGATGAAGAAGGCTTCGATTGTTCGGTCGAGGCGCTCGTTCCACGCCCTGCAGCCGTACACGAGCTCATTGTACCCAGAGTAGAAGGATGGCGTGCGGTAGGGCTGCGAGTGCTCGTTGTACAAGCCGAGCATCACGTTGAGATCGCTCGGGCGCCATGCGGCGTTGATCTGGCCCTGGCTGCCGAAGCCGCACGGTTTCCGGCCGCCAGTCTCTGAACCTGCGTACGGGTCCTTGCGCTGGCACCATTGGTCATAGCAGCCATTCTCTCGTGCTCGATACGTCGTGCCATCGTCGCCGTATGCGCACGCGATGGGAATGGATGGGCTGACGACCACGCCCCCGTCATTGCTGATGAGTGGCACCGCCACGCGATCACGGCGAGCTCTCATGCCACGAAAGGCGAGCATGGCGCTGAGCCGCCCACCAAACTGGCCGTCTAATGGGCATTTCCACGGCTCGTTCCATGATGCCTCGTATCCATCGAACTGATGTATCACCACACCCGCTTCTTTGAGCACATTGGAGGCGGCACCGGCTCGGAAGCGAAGGTTGAGGCGACTTGCGACCTCAACAGCGTTGCTGGGGGGGTGCGGGGGCGGAAACGGCGAGGGCGACCGAGGCTGAGGAGGCGGCGGCGGCGGCGGCGGCGAGCGCGGCGGCGGCATCAGCGGCGGCGGCATCAGCGGCGGCGTCGGTTGTGGCGGCAGCGATGGTGGAGGATCGAGAGGCGGCGAGGGCGGCAGTGGTGGCACCGAGGGTAAGGGTCGAGATGGAGAGAGTTGTAGCCATGACGTGCCGCTCAGGCCTGTGGCCTCCGTGGGATCTTTGGGCGTGGGCACAAAACGACTTGCAAGCGAGACGGAGCCGCCAGTGACGAATAGGAAAATCCCTACAACACATGTTGCAGTATACATGCGGGTAGAAAGGCTGAAAGGAGAACTGGAAGGAGAGCTGAAAGTTGCAGTATACATGCGGGTAGATAGGCTGAAAGGAGAATTGGAAGGAGAGCTGAAAGGAGAACCTGGACCTGGACTCCAATTCGAGTCCATGTCCACGTCCATCGGCTCCGCCATGGGCACCTTCTGCATGGACACCTTTTCCATTCTGAGACCACACACAGGAAGTCCACAGGAATTCGCCTTTTTTGGCTCGGCTTCTACGCCAAGTGGTTCATTTTCCAAAACTACTTCCACAGCCAAGACAACAGATTGTACATGAACATGTACCACCCAGCCGACAAACCGAGCACTGAAGACCGTACATGATAAAGCCGTGAGGGCGAGACGACAACGAGACAACGGACTCGCTAACTACGTAAGTCCATGTCAACCGCTCGTGTCACGGTTGGCAAGGCCGGCCTCGCGCGGGAAGGGGGCGAGCGTGTCGAGGTACTTGAGCTGCCGGTCGAGGCCGCGCTCAATCTTCTTGAGCGAGTTGTACACGCGCAGAATGGGGCACGTCATCTCATTCTGCTGATCGGGCATCTTCCCCAGGTTCCAGCACGTGCACGTGCCGTCCTCTTTCATCGCGTGCTCGGCGCCAAGCTTCGGTGCGCCGCTGTCGAGCGTGAAGGGCACGTCAGCGTACACGCACACGCGGCAGCGCAGGTTGGGATGGTCTGCGAGAGCCTTTTTCGGACTGGCCAGGTAGGGAACCACGCAGTACGCCACCTCCGAGGTGGCCAGACCGCACGCCAGCATGACCGAGTCAGCCGCAGCGCGCTCATCGTGCAAGATCTCGCCGTCGTCCAGCCGGCCGTCGTCGAGCGCCGCGACCGAGGCGAGGACTGCGACGCCCACCTCGGGGTACATATCGGACGAGGGGCCCTCGCTCATGCGGCCGTCGAGGTTGACGCCAAGCTGATCGACGACTATGAAGAAGCGACCCACCTTCTCGGCCTTGAGGGCAATCTGAGGATTGGCCACAAAGCCACGCGATTTGGGCGGGCCGCCCGGCGGCGCGCCGCCGAAGTCGAAATTGGGCTTGGCCGGCTTACCATCGTCGTCGTCGTCGTCGTCGTCCGCGCCCGCCGCCTGCTTATCACGCCTGAGTGCCGCCTTGAGCGCCGCGGTCTTGCCATCGTCTCGAGGGCTCGCAAGATCTGAGGGCTGGCACACAATCTCGAGTGCTGTCGCCCAGGTTACGTCAAACGTCTTCTGGTACCAGTCCGTCTCGGGGCGCACCGGCTCGAGATGGAAATCGGGAAGACCGTCGTCGTTCTCGTCGTCCGCGCGCAGCACGAGCGTGAACGGAGTCTCGCATCCTGGTGTGAACGTGTGCGGCAGCAGCACATACGGCGTCTCCGACGGCTCGAGCGTCACGTCCTGCACGAGGCGGCGCACCTGTCGAGGCTCCGCTCGGACAATGAGCTCGTCGGCCGAGGTGAGGAGCAGCTTGCGCCGTTTGGCGTCCGCGCCAGGGTTGCCCTTGAGGATCGTGATCCCTAGAGCACCCTCGGGCGGGAAGAGTGCCTCGTGGTCCGTGGTGGACGCGCTCGAGGGAGCCGGCACGGACAGGGAGATGGTGAGGCGGAGCGGCTGCTTGGTGGTGAGCAGCCACTGCTGGTTGCAGCGCCACGTGGCGAAGTTGGGGCAGCAGCCCCCCGCGGTCGCGCCCTGCCAGCGCGAGCGCATGGTGAGTTTCGTCCAGCGGTCGTCGGCCATCCGGCACGTGAAGAGCACGTTGAACCAGAGCACGAAGTCGTCGAAGCCCATCCAGAACGTGCCGTCCTCGCTATTGTTACGGTACGCCATCAGCTGGCGCATCTGCGTGGTCCACGACGGGTCGTCGTCGGCCCACTTGCCGCGCCACTCCGAATAGCCATAAAAGGTGCGCAGCCTCACCATCCGATGGCCGTAGAACTCGCCGCCCACGATGACGCAATACGGCAGGTTGGCGAGCAACCCTTTTCGGGTCAGCTCGTCGGGCGGCTCGCCGTCGACGCGGTGCTCGCACCCGATGACGTGCGAAGTCTGCCACCACTGCATCATCTGGCCCCAGAGCGCGTCCACGAGCTCGGGGTCATTCGAGGGCAACACGCCCACTTCGCGGGACAGGCCGCCAGTCAGGTACAGAAGTCCATCCTCGACAGAGCCGCCGCCGGTCTTCTCATAACATCCCTTATACTTGGCAAAGGCCTTCTCGAGGATCGGGAGCCAGAGCACGGCGGGCGAGGGCGTGCGCGCGAAGCACGGAAGGCCGTCCTTGCCGCACGGCAGCCTGTCGTCCACGATCACCACGTGCCAGTCGTCGTCCGACTTTGGGTCGTCCACGTAGAAGCGTACCTGTGGGGAGGGGGACGAGGCGCCGTGGTGAGCACATGCATGCAGAGCTCTGGCGGCTCGTCCGAATTTGGGTCGTCCACGCAATAGCGTACCAGATAGAAGCCCTGGGCGCCATGTGAACGGTCGACAAAGACGCGCTCGAGCACGCCCAGGTCGCCGCCCACGATGTTGCACGCGGCGAGGAGCCAGTGGTTGAGCAGCGCCGAGGCGACCACGCCGCTCACGCCGCCGCTCCGCTCGTCGGAGAAGAGCCGGGGCACACCCGAGCCTGACGGCAGGTCGGCCGCAAATTCGGACGGTCGGCGCCACGCGATGACGGGATCGGCCGGGAGCCCGCTCGCACGCAGCTCGGCGCCCGGGGCGCGCCCGTCCGCCCAGAGTGAGGACGGGCCCGCCACAAAGTTGGGGTCCACGAACAGCCCACCGTTCTGCGCGGCCGCCGCCTCCGCCTCAGCGATGAGACGTGCCACGTCGGCCTGCTGCCTCTTAGAAAGGCCCTGGCCCTCCGAGATGGGCTGCACCTCATTCTCGGCCACCGGAACCTCCGCCTTGGCGATGGAGGGCGTTGCCGCCGCGCCACCGCTGACCGGTGCGGCCGCCGCCTTGGCCGCGGGCAGCTTGGCCGGCACCCCTCCCGAGGCGGCGTTGGCCGCGTTGGCGGCGGCGACATTCGCCTCCGTCAGAGTCACTGGCTGCACCGCCGGACGCGACGGCGCGCCGGCGTCGTCGCGGAGCTCGGTGAGCGTGAAGGCGACGCCGGCCACGGAGGCGACAGACAGCTCAAAGGCCGCCTGGTGGCCAGGGTCGAAGGTGCACGGCACGATGATGTAGCCCAGTGCTTCGCCGCTCGCCAGAGGCGGCAGGTCCACCTCGGCCGTCTGCACGTCGACGGGCTTCCACGTGGTCTTAGTCACGAGCTCGCGCTTGCTCACCTTTGGAGATGTCTTGCGACCGCCACGGTCGCCGCTCTGCTGCTTGAGCACCACGAAGCCAATGTCCAGGAGCGGCTGTGCATTGCACCGGAGCACGATCGTGAAGGAGCCGGGCGCGCTCGGCGTTAGGAGGTACTGCGGGTTCTTCGTCCACGAGGGCACGCGAGGGCAGCCGCCAGAGGTGCCTGGTCCCCACGAGTTACGTACTTGCTTCTGCACCGGCTTCACCATCCTCTCTTTTGCGCGTCCAACGTTCGCAGCGGCCCTTTTCGCCCCCCGCCGCTTGCCCGAACCGCCCCGAACCGGTGTCGAGGGTGTCGAATTATAAACATTGGCTGTGAAGAAACATACGCCTGTCCGCATAAACTCACCCGCCCTGAGGCCTGTGGGCGCAGGGCTCTCTCTCTCTCTCTCTGCACGCTCCAGTTCTCCTCGAGCCGCGCATCTCTCTCTCTCACACTCTCTCGAAGAATTCTCTCTCAGTCAAGGATCGCGTAGAGCGCGTCGTCGTGCTCCCACAATGTCTTGTCGACGTCAAACTCCCACCGCGGCCGCAGGAAGCGCGGGTCGAAGTGCGGCGCGCCCCACTTGTCAGCGGACGGGTCCACAAAGTAGCGTACTAAAAAGTGAGGGCCCTCGTTGGTGGGGTCGGGCCGGTCGGGAGACGGGGCAGCTGGGTCCTCCGCAGCGGCCGCCGCCACGGCCGCCTCGTACGCGTCGGCGTGGGCGCGGGCCTCGTCGACAGAAACCTCTCCCATGCATACGCCGGCCCACCACGCGTCATCAGCGTAGCATTCAACGGCCGCGCCGATCGGTAGACTTCGGACCCACGCAAGCTGCGCCGCGTACTCGGCCGAGTCCACCGACTTGGCAAAGCCCCTCTCCGGCTTCCAGGGGCAGTCGTCAAGGCATACCTGGGCGGCGCCGCTCGGGGGTATCGGGCGGATCTTCGAGAGCTCAATCCGTTCCATGAGCTTGCTCTGCCCATCGTCGTTCAGCAGCTCCTCGAACTCGAGCAACGCGTGGCAGTTCTTTCGGTCCACTGAGACGACTCGGGCGGTGAACCACTGGTGCTCAAACCCATGGTCATTCTCGTCCTCGCCGATCGCATGTGCCTCGACTAACTCCTTGCGACGAAGCCAATTCTTCTCGGGCGGTAACGGTTCTGTCGTGGGAGCGCGCTCGCCAATGCGCGTGAGGGCATGCTGCAGTGCCACCTGCCGCACAGGGGGGGCAGGAGCCGAGTGGCGCTGCCGCCTCCCGGCACGATCGAGATGGGCGTCTGGGCTGCTGCTCGCGCCGGCAGCCGCGGCCAGCTCCTCCACCTCGCTTCGTCTCGCTCGGGTGCCGCCATCGCCATTGCCGCCGCCGCCGCCGCCGCCGCCGCCGCCGTGCCGGGCGCCTGCACGCTCGGGGTCTCGTCTGCTGCCACCGCCGGCTCGGCTGCTGCCGCCGCCGCCGCGACGTGCGGCCACCACCGCCGCAGTCGCGCGCTTGGCTGCTGCACGCTTCGAGGGGCGGCGAGATTGATGGCGAGATTGACTCTCGCGCCTCTTTGAGTTTCGTGGCACCCGATTCTCGGCCTCGTCCTCCTCGTCCTCGTCCTCGTCCTCGTCCTCCTCTGAGTCATCGTCGTAGCTGACTGCGCTGTCCTCGTCCTCGTCGTCCTCGTCCTCGTCCTCCTCCCCGAAGCTCTCTTCCTCGTCCTCCTCACTGTCCTCATCCGAGTCATCGACCACGCGCCGGCGCCGCCTCACCTGGTCACGCCGTTGCTCGGCCTGGCGCTTCCGCCGCACCTTGTCGCGCTGACCCGCGCGCCGCCAGTCGCCGTCGTCGTCCTCGAACGATGGCAACGCCTCGTCCTCATCCTCCGCCGCCGCGGCGGCCGCCGCCACGCACGCGCGCCGAGGGCGACGCGCTCGCGCATGGTCCTCGTCCTCCTCGTCCTCACCGTCCTCATCGTCGCGCATCATGCGGCGGCTGCGCCGCCGGAGGCGTGACGAAGGCGAATCGTCGTCGCCGCCACCCCGCCGCCCCCTGCCGCCCCCCGCCGCCACCCCCCCGCCCCCCCCCGCCCCGTCGTCGCGACCCCGCCGCGGTCGCCCGCTGCTGCTGCCCCCACCGAGCCGCCGCCCCACACCCGCAGCGGCCGCGGCGGCGCGCGTGCGCCCACTCGGCAGCGGCTCGTGCCGCGCGCGCCTCCCAGCATCGTAGACCAGCTGCTCGTCGTCCTCGAGCAGATCGTCATCGTCGTCGTCGTCGTCGTCGTCATCGTCGTCGTCGTCGTCGTCGCGCCCGCCCGCCCGATAGTCATCGTCCGCCGAGTTATCGTCCCAATTCTCAACTTCATCGAGGGGAACGCCGGCGGCGACGAGGGCGGCGTCGATGGGCACGGTGGTGGCCACGCCACTGCTGCTGCCGGCTCCCGCCGAGGAGCCTGCGCTAGCCATGCGCTGCTTCCCCCCTCCCTTGCCCATCGTGCCGGCCCGCCCGCCCCGCTCGGCAGCACCACCCTCCGAATGAGGATCGACCAACGCGAGCGCCTCGTTCAGCGCCAGGAACGCGCCCTTTTCGGCGAGGGCACGCACGACCCCCGGGTCGGTGGGGCGCACGAGCGTGGCGGCGACGCTCGCCATCGCGTGCTGGACCTCTTCCGAATATTCCTGCTGCGATCGGTTGAGCAGCGACCTTCCCTGCGCAGGCGTCTGAAGGCTTGGCAGCCGCACGGGCTCTGTCGAGCCCCCGCCGGGCGGGTCGGAGGGTTCAAACGGGCCGAGTGATGTCTGGTCGCCGCCAAAGTATTGCTCGTACGGCGCGGCAGCTGCGGTCGGCTCGGCCGACGCACGCACGAGCGCCGACGCGCCACCGACGACGACGGTCTCGGCGTGCTGGGAGGCGGCGGACACGCCGCCGAGCGCAAGCCCGTAGACGATGAGCCTGCCGGCCGCGTCGCATAGCGCGAGCGTGGTGCCATCCTCGGACCATTTGCCCTCGACGATTTCGTTGTTTTCGTCCAGGTGAGGGGTGCGCAGCGCGTGCAACATGGTGCCACGCACTACGTCCCACACGAAAGCCTTGCCATCGTACGAGGCCGAGACGGCGATGCCAGGCAGCGTCGGGTGCGCCTCGAAGACATGAACCTCGTGGGAGTGGGGAGGCGGCACGCTCGTTGGCCCGCCGTCCGCAGCGGCGACACCGCCGCTGCCACCGCCAGCAGCGCCGCTGCCCATCGCAACGGCCATGGTCATCGTCACCGAGGGTGGGACGGCAGCGGCGAGGTCGCGCAGCTCAAGCAGCGCGCGCGAGGGCGGCGCCGCCGGCCCGCTGGCACGGAGAGAGCGTACGGCAACGCCCGTGTGCCCACACCATACCGACAAGTGGCCGAGCGATGACGACGTGAGCAGCAACGCATCATCGCAGGTCCAAACGACGCTGACCACCTGGGGCACTTCGCTACCCTCGGGGGGAGGCTTACCAAGCGTCGTCGAGCCCCACTTCTCGGCGCCCACTCCGCGCGTCTCGCCCAGCACACGCCCAGTGCTCAGCACGGCGCCTTTCGACTTGTGCTCCGTCCCTTTGAGCTTCCATAGGCGCGCGCTACCATCCTTGGAGGCGGTGGCGAGACGCAGGCCGTCCGAGGCCCAAGCGAGAGTGAGCACGTCGTTCTTGTGCCCGCGAAGCGTCGCCACCAGCACCGGCCCTGGGGGAGCCTCCACAGCCGCCGCGCTCGCCGAAGCTGCCGGAGCCGCCGCCGCAAGGGCGCCATGAACGGGCGCCGTGCACGGGGCGCCGTGAACGGGCGCGCTCCCGGCGGCACGCGGCTCAACGACGCGCAGCACGTGGATCACGTCATCCGACGTGCAGATCGCAACCCGCACGCCGCCGGCCGACCACGCCGCGTGGTACACGCTGTAATTGTCGCCTTGCGCGCCCGACGCCGCACTGGCCTTTCGTGGCAGCTGGGAGCTCTCGAGGCGCCACCCGTGTACGACAGGTGCCGTACGCCCTCCGGGCTCGGCGGGCGCTGTCGCGGGCGCTGCGGGTGGCGCGAGCCGCAGCGACACGTGCGGCACCGCGGTGTCCTCTGCCGCCTCGCCCTCCTCGCCTGGCCGCCGTCGCGTGCGAGCCCGCTGCGGCCGCTGCGGCCGCTGCGGCTGCTGTGCTGACGCCGACGGCGGCGGCGGCGGCGGCAAGCGCGTCCACAGCAGGCATTGGCCTTTTTGAGTGACGCCGAAGACCTCCGGGTTGGGTCGGAACGTGGAAAGCGGGCGCCAGCGCGCCACTATCGGCGGTGAAGCGTCCACGCCTGGCGCCATGCCCGCGGGTGGCTGCAGCACCGCGATGCAAGGGCATCCCTCGACGTCGAGCGCCCAGACCCGGATGGTCTGATCGTTGCAGGCGGAGGCGAGCAGCGTGCCGCTCGCGTGCACGGAAATGTCGGTGATCTCGGCGCGGTGGCCGCGCAGCGTGCGCAGCAGGAAGCACGTCGCACAGTCCCACACCTTGATCAGGTGATCGTCGGCGCCAGTGAAGATGCGCTCGCAGTTCGCGTCGAAGGCGACGCAGTACGCCGCGTTTGTGTGCCCATCGAGCACGCCGCGCAGGCCGAGGCGCTCGGAACCAGCAAGCAGCTCGCTCGTGGTCCGTAGGCCAAGCGCGGTCGCCTGCACGGGCCGGCCCGGCGCACTGCTGCGCGTGCCGCGACCGCTATGCATCTCACGTGCGCCGAGCCAAGCTGGAAGTGGCGGTGCAAGGGGCAGCAGCCGCCTGTGGGCTGCGGCGGAGTCGCCCGCCGCCTGCGTGCTCAGCAGCGTGCCGTGCCCGGGCGCGTGCGCACGCGCCAGTAGACGGCGCAGCTGGTCCGGCGGGCAGCGCATTGTAGCAAGTGACGCCGGCGTGCCGGGCGTGAGCGGGAGCACGCCCGCCTCGGCTACATCGCGCTCGAGTGCGGCAGCCGCCCGGTGCCACGGGCCACTGAGCAGGTAGTTGTGGATGAGCGCGAGAATTTCCACCTCGCGCGCGTCCGACGCTCTATTCGCCCGCAGCATGAGAGGTGCTCAAGACAGCGTTTTGAAGTTAAATGCCGTTATGATGAACATCGTGCACACCGCACACACCACTTTCACACAGTGCGCCACGCGCACATACAAGAACGAACCGCCGCTCGATCACCGACGTATGGGTATACAGACACACTCGGCACACCAGGCGCGGAGCTCGCACGACCTCCACTGCGGGTGCGCTCCCCACGGCCGGCTCACATTGCTGAGTCCTCACAGCACATGCCTCACTGCACCCTCGGTAGCCCCGCGAGATCCCCCGACCCCACAGCATGCACACGCGCATTCCTCGCTATCGCCATGACACATCTGAGAGCACAGCTGCTCGCCTCGTGCAGAGCCTCACGTCCTCCGACTACGCACGTTGCCAGCCCCGCGCATCACGCCGCGCGGCGCGGCATACCATCGTCATCACACGCCCCGCCCTCGTGCTCATTGCGCGACCGTGCGTGGGTGCGTTGCAGAGGGCGGCAGGACGCCCCACCGCCGCCGCTGCCACCTCACCCCCCCCATACGGTTCAGAGGGTGCTAAAGTGTCGCGCCTCGCGCCTCGTGCCGTGGTGAGCATTTGTATGCACCTCACGCCTCGCGCCTCGCGCCTCGCGCGGAGGCCTTGTGAATGCAAGTGCTCACCTTTAGTGCTCGCGCGCACGCGGAGGCCTTGTGCGGAGACATTAGTAGGGCACCATGGAGCCCGTCGCCGTGGGCGACTTCTGGCCGCCGCGCTCTTGGCTGCCGATCAACCGCCGGCGCGCGATGCGGGAGGCCATCGACTGATCCCAGTTGCCCGGGCCCGCCAAGGACGAGGTCTCGTACTTCATGTTGAAGTCGGCCTCGTCGACGCCAAAGGGGGCGTTTCGGTGCACGGTGCCATACGCCACCTTCTCCTGGCGCACGGTGCCGATGGCCTCTGCGATGGTGGGAGCGGGCTGGAAGTTATGGCGGCGCATGCCTTCGGGAGTGGCCGTGGGCGGCTTGTAGCTCAAGTGCTTCTGCTGCGCGGCGGCGAGCTTGGACTGCACGGTCCTCTCGACGTCCTTGCGCGTGGTGGTGTAGTCGGGCTTGCCGTACCACGAGTCAATCGGGTCCGAGCCGAACGGTTTGGGTTGTCCGAAGCTCTTCTGTTGCATCATGACCTCGAACTCGGACTTTGCATCCTCGAAGACGTAGCCCTGCATGCCGCCCGCCGCCGCGATCTCGTCCGCCTCGATGACGCCATCGCCGTCCTTGTCGATCATGGCGTAGTTCAGGTCCGGCTGCAAGATGTTGAGCTTCGCGATCGAGTCGCCACAAACAAGCTCGCGCTGCTTGGCGTAGATCGCGGCGGTGGCCTTGTCCACCTTGCGACCCTTGATGGCATTGTACTCGTCGGGGATCATCTTGGCCTTCGGGTCCGTGTCGCGCTCGAGGTAGCCGTCGCCGTTCAGGATGTCCGCCACCTTCTGCGAGCCCGCGTTGAACTCGGAGAGCCGACGCTCTTCTTCGGTGTCGACGTCAACCCACGTAAACGGGCCCGCGTTGTAGTCGTTGATCATGCGCGACGCCTTGCCCGCGGCGCCGAGGACCTTCTCGTCGGGCGCAAGCAGATGCGACGACTTGAGCGTGCCGTAGCTCGTGGTCTTGTCGGGGCGGTAGTTCTCCTCGAGGATGGCGCGAGCGTCGCTCGAGTCCATGTCGTTGCGGTGGCGCGGCTTGACGACCTGGTTGGACGCGCCCACCGTGTAGTTGGCGTCGCAGTCCTTGCGCGCGAGCATGTCGCGCGGCGCACCGAGCGCGCCCTTGTAGTTGGGCGGGTACTGCGGGCCCGCGTGGTCCGTGGGGATCGCGCCCTTGAGGTCGCCGCGCGGCTCGTTGTGGCGGTTGCCCAAGGTGCCCCATGCGTACGCCGGGCCGCCTACGGCCGACGACTTCTCAAGGCGCGAGGGGAAGGAACGGCTGCCGATCTCGACCGTGGCCTCGCCGGCAGAGCCCTTCTGGAGCGCGAAGAAGAGCTCCTCGGCCCTCTTTTGTCCGGCCGAGTCCTGCATCTCGTGCCCGAAGACGATGTTATCCATCTGGTCGCGCATCTGCGGCACGTCCTTGGGTGCGGAGCGCGAGTTGGAATGGAAGGTGTGGATCTGGGCCGACGACGCACCGGCTGAGCCCGCGAACTCCTTGTCCTTCATCATCGAGGCGCCGTCCTTGTCGCCGCCCTCGAGGTCGTGGCCGAAGACGACCATGTCGACGTCGGTGACACCCGAGTAGCCCGACTTGCGCGTCACGGGCTTCACGCGACGCACGAGGTCCGCCGTGTTGGCGAAGAAGATCTCGTCTGACGACAGACCGGCCGCGCTGTTGAACTCGGACTCGTTGACGTAGGCCATCGAGCGGCAGCCGTGTGCGACCGCGGCGCGGCGCGACTGCTCGCGCTTCTGCAGCAGTGTGGCGTTGGGGGGCAGGTCGCCCACACCGAGCGCCTGCCGGTTGCCCTTGGGGTCGGGGCCGCTGAACACGACTGCCTTGATCGAGCCTGCTCCATGCTCCTGTGACAGGACGGGCAGCGCGTTGGCTCCCGCGCCGCGCTCGGTGCGGAAGTCGAGGTCCTTGGCCGCAAAGTCGTCCTGCATGACGTCCGTAGGCCGGTTGACCTTCCGGCTGGCCCAGGCGATCGTGCCATCCGAGTTGGCCGGGAGCGCCGAGGGTGTTCCCACATTGCCGGCAGCGCCGGCGAAAGCATGGCTGCCCTTGAAGCGCGCCTGCGGGCATCCGGGGCCGTCCTGCATCTCCTGGAAGGACTGGTCCGTCGAGGATGACGAGTGCTGCAGCGGCGTGGTGCGCCGGCCCTTGGGGCCACCATACCACATGGCCGCCTCCTTGAGCGACGCATCTGTGGTGTGAACACCCGCCGAACCGAAAAAGAGTGGGGACGCCTCCAGGTCCTCCATGTCCTGGTTGGGGCCCTCGCCCGAGCCGTCTTGGTCGTGGCCGAAGACGACCATGTCAACGTCGGATGAGTTCTTCAACTTGGTGAACTTCGAGGGCACGATCTTGGCGTCCTGCATGATGTTCGAGGACGACACCTCCGACGAGCACACGCCCGCTGCTCCCGCAAACTGCGGCAGCTTCTTCATCTCCTCCTCGAGCTTCTTGATCGAGGTGAAACCGTCCTGGTCGTGGCCGAAGACGACGGCGTCGACGACCGCGTTGTTTGCATCCATGCCGCCGACGCGCTTCTTGAAGCCGAGCCAATCCCTCTGGTCCATCTCCCAGTGCTCGCCCTCCGAGACGCCCGCGCCGTCCTGCTCGTGGCCAAAGACGACGAGGTCCACGTTCGACTCGTTCGCCTTGGAGCCCAGCCCGCCGCGCGTGTTCTTGTCCACCGGCTGCCTAGGGCGAGCCTCTTGCTGCGAGCGGGACGGGCGGGGCGAGCGTGAGCGAGGTTTCTCAGGCAAGGCTTAGGCAAGGGAAGCGCGTGTGCATTGCCCCCCCCACCACCACCACCCAGCCGGCGTGGCAGCCGGCGTGGCAGCCGGCGTAGCAGCAGCAGCGGTGAGGCCCGCGCGGGAGCCGTCCGTCGCAGCGGAGCCCCCGTCTGGAGCGGCCTCGGCCGCCGCAGCAGAGCGACTGGTGCTGGTGGCCGCCGGAGGAGTATTCCTGAGCGCCAACCACATGTCGGCAGCGGCTGCGGGCTGCTGCGGCAGCGCGCAGGGCGCACGACGGGGATGGTGCGTGCGCCATCATCATCGGCCTGCCGCTGCTGCCGCCGCTGCCAACCAACGTCGCCGGCGGCGGCTCATCCCCAGAGCGGCCTCTCCTTGCAGTGTGCACTGACGCTACGCCGGCGTGTACTGGGGGCGGCGCTTACCGCACGACCACCAACCGGCTGGTGGTACCAAAAGCCCGCGTCCATGGGCTCCTTGCCGCGCTGAATGGCAGCCTTAGCGACCGCTTCGGCCTGCGACAGAGTCACGTTCGGCATGCGGTTGCGCGTCTGCTCAGCACGGCTCATGACGATGCCCTGCTCCCAGGTTTCGCTCGTGGGCTTCTTCGTGAGCGGGTTGCGATCAATGGGCAGCTCAGAGAAGGTGAGGTCTGGCATCTTGTACGGCTAAAGGCAGTGGCGACTGCGCGTAGGGGTCTGCTCGTCCAGACGAGCGGGCTCCTCCAGCGATGCAGAGATGCCTGACGCCAAAAGCACCAAACGCTGGACACAGCAAAACATCCCAGAAGTCGTTTCGCTTTTTTGGTGACGATATTCGTTTTCGCGTCACGGGGTTTCTAGAAAAACTCGAAACAATTGACGCGTTCCGCGTCGTGCCTACACACGTTGCCCGTCTAGGCCTGCGACACTGGAAGTCGCTCAAATGCATGGGAATATCGTCCCAAAAAAACGATAGTGTCACATCCTCTCTATGTGTGTGATCGCCGGACGATGGGCGCGCCAGTCAGACACGCGTTATTCTATGAGCGCAGAGTGGCCATGGCGCAGATCGCGTGGCGCTTCCCTGCTGACAACCTGCGCCTGCGCGTTAGCGCGGCTCGTAAGGAAGCGGCTCATCGCTCTCGGGAAAGCCTGCGTCGTGCGCTACGTCGCCCGGCAGCATGCGACCGAGCACGCGCTCGGCGCCTCGCACATCGCGTATGCGGTCAAAGGTGATCCGTTCGGTGGGCTTGTACATGACCTTGGTCTTTGTTAACACGACAGTGGCAGTGCCGTCGCGGTGCGGCGTGAGC
>Ga0180442_101570_pt1 | contig 14044 bp, 12 predicted proteins | sample ChrtobMetP5_16mM_FD_119746 | JGI IMG/M metagenome (GOLD analysis project Ga0180442, IMG submission 119746) | Chrysochromulina tobin associated microbial communities from unialgal haptophyte culture, Seattle, Washington, USA - P5_16mM MetaG | ecosystem: Host-associated > Algae > Haptophytes >... | reverse complement strand
TCGAGGGTCCCCCTTGGGTCTCGAAACCTTGAGCAGCAGATCTCCCGATAGGTATCCCCATGGTACCCCATGCGCCCAATAACTCCCAAACGGCCGGGAGACATCTCCCCGCCTATCCCCTTTTCCCCCTGGCTGGGCTACTGATGGCCCCGCCGACTGTCTCTTCACACGGTGGTTCACGGCCGCTTAACTGTTGGGGTCAAGCGGCATTATGCGTTCACACACGCGTTCACACCATGTGATCGGAAGAAGTGACGTGCCGACGGGCCCCACACGGCGACCAGCTGACGTGCCGGTGGTGCCCGAAGCCGTGCAAGAGTCTCGCGGGCATCAAGGTCCACATGCGAAAGTGGCGCAAGATGCGCCCAGATGCGGAGGTGGGGGAGGAGGGCAACGAGGACGATGAGGAGGAGCAGGAGCTGCAGCATGACATCAAAGATGGCGGCGACAAGCCCATGCCAAGGCGCGTAGTTCTCTGTGGCACCTATGGCTGCACCTTGCCAGATAAACATCGCGGCCTCCACCAATTTCCCCAAGACGGAAGCCGACGCAAACGCTCCAAGCCAGACTGGTCGCAACTGACGCGGCGCAAGTGCGTCAAGTTTGAGCCTGGACCCGAGCCCGATGGCGAGCCCGAAGACGACTTCGGTGACGACGACGTCGAAGACGAGGACGAGGACGAAGACGACGTCGAGGACGAGGACGACGAAGAGGACGCGGGGGACCGCGAGGAGGGTGGCGAGGCTCGGGAGACGCGAGCGCCGGAGGAGACGCTGACGACGACCTCGGTGCGCTCGCCTCGCAAGGCCGCCGCGGAGGCGACCGTGCGCGTCGCGGCTTTGGCCGGGCTGCGCCCTGCCTCCTCGCCGCCGTCGGCGGCGGCAACAGGTCCAGCGACGTGCGAGAGATGCGCCAAGGCGGCGGGCGGCGCGCCGCCTGACCTGCTGTGCTTCGCGCGCGTCTCGGAGCGCTGTCGAGCTCAGGCTGGACGCGTCACGAGCACTGCGCGCTGGCACCACGTGAGCATGCACGAGCACTTTTGCCACGACTGCGTCGAGCACTACGGGCGCGGCGAGGCGCGGCGGGTGTGGCAGTCTCAGCAGGCGCATGGCAAGTGTTCGTTCAAGGAGCTCGTCGTGCGCATGCACCTTCCAAACTGGGCGCGTTGCATGCGCCCCGAGTGCGCCAAGTGGCGCCGGCTGCCCGCGCATGCGCAGCCGTGGTTGCTCCCCGAGCGCTGGCACTGCAGTGAGCTCGACGCGCTGATTGCGTCGGGTGGCCTCGGATCGGTGCCCGCGACGGCGGCGGGCTTGGCATCCTCCATGGCAGTGTCGACGTCAGCCTCCCATTTCCCCACAGCCTCCCCGACCGTATACGAGAGCGGTGGGCTTGCGGCCTCGCGATCGCGCCGGCGCTCGCCGCAGTCGCCGTTGGCTGCTGAGTACGTCGTGGGCGACTCGTCATGGGCGCCACGAGGAGATCGCGGGAGATCGTGGGAGCATCGCGGGTGCGACGTGGCAGAGGAGCCGGCGGCCTCGCTGCCCGCGCCTCCCGAGGAGCCCGGGCAGCCGATCGAGTGGATCGCGGGCGGCGCGAGCGAGGCGGAGGTGCGCGAGGCCGTCGAGGAGGCACGGCTACCCTGGTGGGACCTCTCGCGGAAAGAAACCGCGGCCGTGCGTGGCACGGCGCTCGAAACGGCGCCTAGCCGTTTCGTCGCGCTGCGTAACTTTTTGCTGTGGCTCTGGCGCGCGCGGCGCGCCTCGGGGTGGCTCTCTCGCGCAGAGGCCCTGCGTGCGCTGGGCGGCGCCGGGCTGTCGCGCCTCTGGTACTCGGCCATGCTGCCGCTCGTTCACTCGATGCTCGAGCGGCTGGGCGAGATCAATTTTGGCGCCACGACGCGCCTCACGCTGCGCATTCCCCGACCCGCGTGGGCGGCGAGCGCACGCAAGACGATCGTCGTCATCGGCGCAGGCTTGGCAGGCCTCGGGGCGGCCGAGCAGTTACGGCGACTCGGGCATCAAGTAATCATGCTCGAGGCCCACTGAGTGCATATCGTTGCATCTGATTGCATAGGATTGGCTCCCTCATCAGGTGATCGTGCTCGAGGCTCAGAAGCGCCTCGGCGGGCGCATCCTCACCGAGGAGACCAATGGGGTACCGCTCGATTTGGGTGCGATCATGGGCCATGATGACTCTTGATGATTTTTCTTGATGATGATTCTTGATGGGTGCTGATGGTTATTGATGGGCGCTGATGGTTATTGATGGGCGCTGATTGTCATGAATGGTTCCTCATGGGCACGGCCCCTGAGTGTGAAGTGGTACTCGTGGGCACGGCCCCTGAGTGTGAAGTGGTACTCGTGGGCACGGCCCCTGAGTGTGAAGTGGTACTCGTGGGCGGCCCCTGAGTGAAACGGCGTGCCGCTCGATCTGTAGGTGCCATGCTCCTCGTCGGCACCGTTGGTAATCCGCTGGTCACGCTATGCGAACAGGTGGGATGCTGCCTGCTGGCTGCATGCCGAGATGGCCTGCTGCTTGCCTGCTGATCGCCTCCCTCATTGCATGCGAGCAGGTTGGCTGCCGGCTGCATACCCTTGACCGCTCCAACTGCCCCTTATTCGACGGCCCCGCGCCTCTGGATGCGGCCGTGGACGCGCGTGCCGAGGCGACCTTCAACGCGATGATGGACCAGGCCTCGGAGCAGCGCTCGGTGCGAAAGGGTACGCACACGATGCATGCGGATTGCGGCTCATTACGATTGATTGCCTTTGTTGCGCCAGGGCTTGGAGCAGCACTCGGTGCGAGAGGGTACGCGAACGGTGCATGCGGACCCGACGAATGACGATTCTGAACTTATATGAACAATCCTGTGCCGAGTCGAAAGGGACTTCGAGTCCCTTCGACGTGCGGACGCGATGTGGTCTGACACGTGGGAAGCACGCAGCTGCGCGCGCCCTCCCTGCGAATTCTTTGCTCCAGCCGCCTTCCCAAGTTGGCGTGCGCCAGCCCGATTTGGACATCCCATATGCAACTGATTGGCTCCCTCCTCAGGCAAGCGTGCGATGCTTGGGATGTCAAACGGCGGCCGTTGGGAGCCTGAGTTGTTACACATCGAGGGCAGTCTGGCGGCGAACGCCATCCGAGTGCAGGCGCAGGCACGCGGCGTCAACGGCGGCGTGGGCGGCGACGTGAGCGGTGACTGGAGCGGCGGCGTGGGCGGCGGCATGGGCGGCGGCATGGGCGGCGGCGTCGCCAAGTCAACCGGCGGCTCGAGCAGCAGCACCAAGCGGCGCAAGGCAGACCCACATTCGCCAGGGAAGACAGAGGCGATGGAAGCTGAAGGACCCGGCGATATGGTCGAGGAGGATGCGGCGGTGGAGCGGGCTGAGGCGGCGGCGGAGGACGAGGCGGCGGCGGAGGACGAGGCGGCGGCGTCCGAGGCGGAGGTGGCGGCGAGACGCGCTCGAAACACGTGGCTCGGGTGCGACCTCTGTGGCAAATGGCGTCGTCTCGGGCGCATGAAGGAGGGCGAGCTGCCTGAGCATTGGACGTGTGCCGAGAACCCGGATGGCGCGTACGCGAGCTGTGAGGTGGCTCAGGAGCTGCCTGATGACGAAATCGATCGGCTGCTCGGGCTCCTCCGTGGCAAGGAGCGTGCCCGAGACGGCGCCAAGGCGGGCAAAGACTTGCTCCGAGCGGAACGCGAACGCGCGGCCAAGGTGCCCGGGATGCCCGGTACGGCGCCGCCCGTGTGCGGCCAGTCGCTGGGAGAGGTGCTCGACCTCCTGATTGAGAAGGCGAAGCTGCCTGCGGACGAGGCGCGGGCGATCCATTGGCATCTCGCCAATCTCGAGTACGGCTGCGCGACGGCGCTGCACAACGTGTCGCTCTCGTGGTGGGACCAGGACGACGCGAACGATATCGTGGGCGAGCACGTCGTGGTGACGAACGGGTACGATCGAATGGTGACGGGGCTCGCTAATTACCTCGAGGTGCTCACGGAGCGCGAGGTGAGCAAGATGGACCATCGGGCGGACGGCGCGCTGGGGGCGTCTGATGGGGTCTGATTGCGCGTGATTGCCTCCCTCCTCAGGTGACCTTGATTGAGCATCGAGCAGACGGCGTACGGGTGCATACCAAAGGAGGCGGGGACGGGCTCGAGGCCGACGCGTGTCTCGTCACGGTGCCCCTCGGCGTCCTCAAGACGAGCGCGATCAAGTTCCAACCCCCTCTGCCGCCGTGGAAGCGCCAGGCGATTGAACGGCTTGGCTTTGGACCCATCGAGAAGGTGAGGGCCTCGGAGGGCCTCGGATGGCCTCAGATTGCCTCGGAGTGACCTCGGAGCGACCTCGGAGTGACCTCGGAGTGACCTCGGAGTGACCTCGGAGTGACCTCGGAGTGACCTCGGAGTGATCTCGGAGTGACCTCGGAGTGCCATTGGAGTGACCTTTGGAGTGCCCTCTGATTGCCCTCCGAGTGCCTTTTGATGGCGCAGATGGTCCTCCTCTTCAAGCGACTAGCGTCCGGCCTGATGACCTCTGATGACCTCTGATGACCTCTGATGACGTCTGATTGCCTCCTCATCAGGTGGTCCTCCTCTTCGAGCGGCGCTTCTGGCCCGAGGATGCCGACTTCTTTGGCTGTCTGCCTGCGCCCGAGACGGCGCCGTCGGAGCTCGGGCGCGTGCGAGGCGAGTTCTTCCTTTTTTGGAATCTCGAGCGCTCTCACGGCACGCCAGGGCTCATCTGTGTTTCGTCAGGCACCTTCGCGGTGAGTTCGTGGCACGCGCGGCCGGTTTCGCCAGAGTGTGGCTGAGTGTGGCTGCGGGCGCGCGCCTGAGTGTGGCTGAGTGTGGCTGAGTGTGGCTGAGTGTGGCTGAGTGCGTTAGCTGACGTCTGGTTGCGCGCGTGATGGCCTTGGTCATCAGGTGAGCTCGTGGCGCGCGCACTCGTCCAAGGGGATCGCCGAGAAGGCGCTCGCCACACTCCGCCGCACCTTTGGTGCTCAGGTAAGCGCGCTTCATCGCAAGAGTGTCGTCTCGGACTGGGGCAAGAACCCGTACGCGCGCGGCTCGTACTCGTACATCGCCGTCGGCGGCTCCGGTCGAGATTACGACGAGCTCGCATGGCCGGTAGGCGAGCGCCTCTTCTTCGCGGGCGAGCACACCAACGGCCAGCATCCCGCCACCGCCACGGGGGCGTACCTGAGCGGCCTGCGCGAGGCGCAGCGCATTGACGAGTACGCGCGCAATGGCTTCGCGCCGCGTGTGCCGCCGGCGGCCGAGGGCGGCGAGGCGCATGTGTAGCCATGTGCCATGTGGGTTCCGGTACTCGGAAACCCCAGGCGGACAGTGCGTTGCGAACCTGCAGTGCGTCGCGAAACCGATGTCGCGATGTCGGGGTTTGTCGTCACCGTGATGCGTGATGTCGAGTTATCGAACGTCACCACACGTGAACGACACGAACAACAGCCCACAAATTTATAATCGATATATATATCCGGATATATTCATGATCCACAAATTGATGCAAAGGATTGTTATGTTACTCGTGCTCAATTCAAGTGCCGATAGCGCACGGCGACTACGACGATCGCTGCCAAGGCGGCGGCGGTAGCCATAGCAGCCATCATTCCCAGCCCGCCTTGCTGATGCAGAAGAGGCTTGCGTTGCAGCGCTGATGGTTCGACCCTCTGTTCGGCGGTGGCGCGGCCGGGGATGGCTGCGACGCGCGCGAGCTCAACCTCCTCTGCAAACACCTGCTGGATGATGCTGTGCCGCTCGGCTGATGTGAGCCCGTCGAGGACTCCTGACGCATCAAGCTCGGCCGTGAGCTCGGCCAGGTCGACAGCCGAATGCAATATCGCCTGCTGCCTCCTCGCCTCGTCCGCGTCGCGGAGATGCGAGCGGCCTCCGCCCGCTGCCATACCGTTGGTGCCAAACACCTCGGCGTAAGCTAGCCATTCAGCGGCAAGCATCTCGGCGGTCTGATGTGAGCCTTCCCGTTCCGGATTGAGCAACGTCTCTTCGATAGATGCTCGGCCCGCGGCTCTAACGAGGGCCTTGTGCCTCTCGTTCGGGTTTTCGACCCCAGCTGCAGCATGCTCCGCATCCACCTTCATAACGAGCGCTGCCAGAGGGGACGGCCTGTTGGTCACCATCGCGACGATCCCCGGCGCGCGTGAGCGCGCGCGCCTGTGAACACGAAGGCTCTCCATGTGTGAACACCGTGCGTGGCAAGAAAATCCACGTTCGCGCCATTGTGGATCGCAAATGCGTTTCACAGTGTTCTTTACAAGTTCACACGCACGCGCCGGCTGTCGCGTCTGTCGTGTTAACGTTCACGCACGCATGCGGACTTTTGGACGGTGCTGGTGGATCTTTTAGTGGGTCTTTTAGTGCCTTTCCCCACTGTCGCGCGAGTCTTTTCGTGCAAGCTTCACGGCTTTTTCACGACCATTCGAGCGTCTTTTAGTGCGCTTCCTCATGGCCGTCTGCCGTCCGTCGTACCAGAACGGCAGGAGCCAAGGACAGCAAGCAAGTGGTCTGTCCCCGTTGAGCGAGCCACCGTCCTGCCGTGCTCGCTCGCCTTGCACAATCCACCCATCGCTGACACAGCGTGCTTCCTAAACCCGTGTGCAGGCTTAGAGCAACAGCAGCGGCCCGGAGGCGGTCGCCGGGATGAGCAGGGCGGTGGTCAAGCGGCAGCGGCGGCCGTGATTACGAGCGCCTTGGCGCTGCCATGGCGGCTGGCTGGTGCTCAGCGGGCCCGCTGAGCACCTTGCCCCGGCAGATCGTTTGGCGGCTGCGACCATGCTCGTCGGTTGGTCAGCGGGCCGTTCAGAGGCACGCGGCGCGATCTTCGCGCGTCGTTTTGACGCGTCGCACGGTCCCCGCGCTTGCATCACGCAAGCGCAAGACAGCCGTGGCCGAGCCGAGGCGGCCAGCATGGCAGCCGGCGAGCCTCCAGCGCAGCAGCGATAATCAGTAGAGGATAGGCCGCATGCGCACGCAGCGCTGCGTCGCCATGGGATACCCGCAGGTCCGCTCGAGTGCACATCGACGAGTTCACTCACTCAACCCATACGCATGTCCCATTGGCCGATCACATGCACCTCGACCGTAATGCGGTCGTGATCGGTGATCAGCAAATGGTGCAGCTTTGCGTCGCGGCGTGTGTGACAGGTAATTACATGTAGTCATTAGTGTTACTCATCAAACGCTCGATCATGAGTGAGGACGGTCACACTCTCTTAAGAGCGAGCTTTGCGTCCGTGTGGTATTTTTACTGGAGTACGAGTTCTCATAAAAGTGAGCCGTGAAGGACCCGATTCACGCGTTTCACGATTTTCAATCCGACCAATCCCGAAGCCGAGGCTGAGTCAGAGAGTCAGTCAGTTTCGTCGCGGTCCCCCCGAGCTCACCACACCGTCTCAAAGGACGGCTCCGCTCTCCTCGATCAACACAAGTACTAGTGAGTACTCGCTCGCTCCCCGGCGCCCGGGCTACTCAATTTCGCTACATCGCTAGGTTTCCCCCGCTAGGCTAGGACGAGTGGACGACATACAAAATCAGGGTCCCCACTTAGCACTTACAGGTTTGATTGAAGTGGCAGATGTCTCTGGGCTCGGATCACGCAGATCTGGTACAGATCTGGCAGATGCGATTCGCGTGCGTGCGCGCTGCGCTGCGCGCCCGCGCGTGAATGGCCTCTGTGTATGCCTAGCCCATCTATGCAGAGTACGTTCAGTCTTTCCCCTCTTTCTCCCCTCTTTTTCTCTTTTTTATTATCCTTCCACCAGCACGGGAAAAAAGCCCGCATGCGAGCATTCGTGTCGAGCTTTCTTCGGCGCGTCATCGCGCCAAGCGGGTCCGACGACCCGCGCGCCTCCGATTCCGTCAGTGCGGGACAGCACGTCTGGTGCCTCGCCGTCCGTGGTCAGACTCTCTACGCTGGTGGTGCGGACGGCCACATCTCAGTCTTCCTTCTGCCTCAGGCCGATGGAAAGTCATCGATGCTCATCGGCGAGCTGCGCGGCCACGAGGGCACCGTGTACGCGTTGCATGTTCGCGGCACTTCGCTCATCTCTGGCGGCGCCGATGGCGCACTGCGCGTGTGGAAATGCTCGTCGACGACAGCGCTGCCCTTGCCGCTTGCGACGGCTGTCGCTGGTGCGCCGGACACGCCCGTGCTCGCCTTGGCGGGCGCGGCGTCGGGCGCGCTCTTCTCGGGCGGCGCAGACGGCCATCTGCGGCGATGGGAGCAGGTTGCGGTGGATGGCACGCTCAAGGGTACCGCCGTGGCGCATGCGCACTCAAGGACGTGCTACGCGGTGGCCGTCGTGCCACTCCTCTCGGCCGGCGCTGGCGCTGGCGCCACTTTGGTGAGCGAGGGGGGCGTTCTCGGTGTGGCTTCGGCGGGCAACGACGCGGCGGTGCACGTGTGGCACGCCGAGACGCTTGAGCGTCTGCTCTCGTTGGGGCTCGGCACGTCGCCGAGCGCCCATCGCCCATTGCATGCTTCCGGCGCCGGCGGCGGCGGCGGCGGCGGCGGCGGCGGCGGCGGCGGCGGCGGCGGCGGCGGCGGCGGCGGCGGCGGCGGCGGTGGCGGCGGCGGCGGCGGCGGCGGCGGCGGCGACGCGCCGCCAGCCTCGGAGGCGAGCTACTCGTTCTTCTGTCTCGCGGCGGCGCCCGCTCGCGAGCGCGGCGGCCCAGCTCGCCTGCTCGCAGGAGGGACCGACCAGCAGGTCCACATGTACCTCGTGCCAACGCTGGCGTGCCTCAGCCCCAGCCCCTCGCCAGGTGGCGGCGGCGGCGGCGGCGGCGGCGGCGGCGGCGGCGGCGGCGGCGGCACGGTGCTCACGGCGGAGCATGGGCACGACGCCTTCGTCTCCGCCCTCGCCGTGCTTGCACGTGATCGCGCCGTCTCGGCAGACCTCAACGGATGCGTGGTGCTGTGGGATCTCGAAAAGCGGCATGCCCTACGTGCTTGGACGGCACACACGGCGGGCATCTATGCGTTGCTGGCGAGCGGTGACTCGGTGCGCCGTAGCGCTCTCGCATCGAGCGGCGAGGCGGCGGCGGGGGCAGCGGAGGAGCTGCAGCACAGCTTCCTCTTGAAGGGGGCCAGGCTGCAGAGCGCGAGCTCGGACGGCGAGATCAAGAGCTGGTGGCTTCGGCTGCGTGCGGACGAGGAGGTGGCTGCCGAAACCCGAGCTCCGATCTCGGGAGGATCCGCAACTGGTGCGGCGGCCTCCGGCGGCCAGATCGCGGGAGATGGCGCCGTGGCAGGCGCCGTCAGCGAAGAGTCGAACGCAACGGGCGCCGTGGCGGGCGCGCAGGCGCCTGGGTACGTGGCGCTCGGCACGGCGCCGTGCCAGATCCAGCCGCACGGCACGTGCGTCTGGTCCATGTTGATGCTGCCAGACCACACGCTTGCATGCGGCGGCGGCAATGGCGAGATCCGCCTCTGCCGTTGGACTCCGGATGCATGCGTACCGCGACTCGCCACCGACCTGGCCGGCGCAGGCGATGGCGCGGTCGGCGGTGTGGTCGGTGGCGCAGCTGGCAGCGTGGGCAGCCGCGTGGTCGGCGACGGTGGTTACGTGGCCGGCCATGGTGGTTACGTGGCCGCAGGAGCCGTTTTAGATGGCACAGCAGCGGCGGCCGCGCCCGCTCAAGTGCCCGCGATGGCCGAGCAGGTGGCGACGCTTCGCGGCCACACGGATGCGGTGCGCGCTCTCACGCTCTGATGGCCTCTGATTGCATGTGATTGCATGTGATGGCCTCTGATTGCGGCCCTCATCGGAAGGCACTCCTCGAGCAGGTGCACGCTCTGACGCTCACCCCCTCAGGCCAGCTAGTCTCCGCCTCCGCCGATGGATCGATACGCATTTGGGACCTCATGCGGTTCCGCGCCATCGTGGCGCTCATGGGCCACACGGGGAGCGTGCTCTGCTGTGCCTGCGCCAGCGGAGCGTACGCAGAAGCTGGTGCCGCCGCCGCTGCCGCCGATGCCGCCGCGTCGGTTCTCTTCTCTGCAGATGCGAAAGGCGAATTGTTGCGATGGTCCGTCCGCCCGCTTCCGGTGCTCGGTCTCGCAGGCGGCTCGATGCTGCCAACGGCGCGCGTGCACGTGACCGAGCAGGGCGGTGGTGTCTACGCTCTCGCCTTCGCCGCGTCGTCCCTCGTCGTCACCGCCGGGGCGGACCATCGCGTGCGTCTGTGGAATCGCGCCGATCTGAGCGCGGTGGCAACGCTCGACCCGAGCATGCATCGTGCGTCGGTCTTTGCTCTGGCAGCGCTCTTACCACCCGTGCTGGACGATGGCGCCGCAGCCGCAGCAGGCGACCCCGCGAGGACTGGGTGCACGCCGCTCGCGGGCACGTTCCAGCTCGCCTCGGCCGATGCACAGGGGCACGTTGTGCTTTGGGACGTGCCGGGGCGAAGGGCAGTCGGCCAGCTGACTAGCGGCGAGGGCTCCGTCTGTGCACTGGCGGCCGATGCGGAGGGGTGGTTGCATGGAGCGGGCGGACGCGGCGAACTCTTGTGTTGGGATGCGGCGGCGGCCGTCCAATGCGCCGCTTCCGCCGGCTCCGCCGCCTCCGCCACCTCCCTCCCACCGAGCCTACCGAGCCTACCGGTCGTCCGCTGTGCTGCTCACTCCTCCGGCATCCTATCGCTCATAGCCGCTCCTCTTCATCATCCAACCCGGCGCACCGGCCGGGCAGCGACGCAGCTACTCTCCGGGAGCGTGGACGGTGCGCTGGCGCTTCACCGCGTCCCGGTTCGCCCAGGCGCTCAGGACCTGGCAGAAGAGCCGACGACGGAGGTTCTCTCTGCCCATCGTGGCTGCGTCTGGTCCCTCGCCACCGCCGACGCGGCCCTGGGTAGACCGGCATTGACACCCGCCGACAGCAGCAACCCCATTTTGCTCTCAGGTGGCGCGGATGGCAAGGTGAGCATCTGGCAGGAGGAGCATCGAGAGTCCGCCGAGGGAGCGTCGGCGGAGACGGAGCGGAGCGCGCCGGCGGCAGCGCAGGGTGCTAAGGCGGAGGCAGCTGGGGCGCGTGCGGCATGGCGGTTGGTAGTCGAGCTCGACTGCGCTGCTCAGGCTGCCCTGGCACTCGAGCCACGGCCCGCTGTTGCTCGATCCGTCGAGGCGGATGCGGCTGACGACACGACAGTCTTCGCCCTCTTACCGCTGCGCGGCGTGCTCCTGGCCGGGCTTGCCAACGGGACAGTTCAGCTGTGGCGCCCACCTGAAGGTGGCTCTGGGCGCTGGGAGTGCATGCAGAGGTGCACGGTGCACGCGGCTAGCGTGCTGTGCGCCAGCGCGGCCACTCCCGACGGCCCAGTGTATTGCGGCTCCGCAGACTGCGGGATCAGCCGGCTCGAGCTCCGGCTCGAGCTCCAATCTCCGCGGCTCGAGATCCAATCTCCGCATGCACCGCCCAGCGTGGCGCCCTATCCCGCGCCCGATCCATCGCCCGCGACGTTGCAGGACGCTTCGGCGGCGGTCCACCCGGCAGGCAGGGCAGGCAGGGCAGGTGGGCTCGGGCTAGGTGCTTCGGCGATGGTCCGCCCGAGCATCACCCTGACACACCTCGCCAAGGAGGCTCACGAGGCCGAGATCCATGCGATCGTCATCTACGCGACTGAGCGCTTCGTCTCGGCCTCCGCCGATGCGACCATTCGTGTGTGGGACGCTCGCACCCTTGCGCCTCTGTACACACTCCGTGCACGGGGCCGCCTCGAACCGATCGCCCACGACGGCGCTGTCTACGCTCTGTTGCTCGTGCCGTCGCCGCCGTCGCCGCCATCGCCCGCCGGCTCGGCCGCCGGCTTGCGCTTGCTCTCCGGCGGCGGCGATCGGCTCATTCGCGTCTGGGACTTCGCATCCCTCGAGCAACAAGCCACACTGGCCGGCCACCGCAGCTTCGTGTGCGCGCTCGCAGCCGACGCGCACCGGCAACGGCTCTTCTCCGCCTCCTCGGACAAGACCTGCATCGTGTGGCATCTGGGCACGTACGAGCGACTGCGCGTGCTCGCGGGCCATCGAGGGGGTCTGTACAGCCTCGTCGTGCACGAGGGGCGCCCGTGTTCAGGCTCGCTCGACGAGACGATTCGGGTGTGGACGTTGCGCGATTAGCGCGAATCTGGCTGATCTTTGGTTGCACTCAGTCTGAGCAGCTTGCGCAAGTGGCCCCGCCTGTCGACGCCGGCTACAGAGGCTCAACACGGCGGCTGAGAGTCCAGCTCGAGCTGCACTCGCAGGCGGTGATGTAGTACCGTAGCACAGCCCGCGAGCTGTAATGTATCGGCGAACCGGGAACCGTCGTACCACCAACAACGTAGGAGTCGGGTGCGGTCGATGGACCGAGTACCATACTTAGCGCGTACTGTAGGGCTAGCGGTAGCGGCTAGTCGCGATGGGCGTCGCGCCTAACGCGCCCTATTGGTATTGCCCTTCGAATAACAAGACAGCTCTAGACACTCGGAGGATCCTCTAGCTCTACTCCGAAAGGACATCGAGGCCTCGCCCACTGCTGGCGGCTTGCGCAACGTCAGGCAGCTCGCAGCATCCGCAGGCTTATCGCTACGTACGTTGTGCTTGAGACGTGCAGTCAGGATTCTTTCAATCGTGCCGGTAGGTTTCGTTACGGCCCGTCAGACGGCGGCGTGGGACCGGCGCTGCTCCTCCTCCTCGCGGCCAGAGAACTTGCAATCCCAGCTTCCCATGCTGCCGGCGATTCCAGGTACCGGCGGTAGGCCTCAAACGCATTTTTGCGCATCTGGCAGACTCGCTCGATGGTCATCGACGCAAGTTTGGCAGGTAACGACTCAAGCTCGAGCTCAGACAGCCGCACCGAGACTTGCGACCAGTTGATGACGTCCTCGAATGGCAAGACCCAATCATCCGAGATGATGATGGGGATCACGCCCATAGACATGGCCTCAAAGGCTCGCATCGAGTAAAGATTGGTCCCACGTGGCGCGAGGATGAACTGGCTCTTCAGAAAGTCTTCCTCGTACGAGTTCGTGCAAAGCGTCTTCGCACCCTCCATCGCCGCCGGTGCCTTGTCTTTGAAGTCTGTAAACGACACCTGTATGTGGCCCCATCCCGGCACGCTCACATTGTGCCTGCTCATGTTGAGCAACCAATGCCCCAAAGTACGCTTATACCCGTCATATGGATAGGTATGACGGCTAAACCGGCTTGCGAACGAGCCTCGAAATGTGGCGAGCGGGTACCGCTCAAAGCGGTGCTCGTAGTTGAAGAGGCACCGCTGTTCGACATCCTGCGTCGAATTCGGTCGCAAAGCCGCAAGGGTCTTCGTCCCCCACGATATGGGTGGGAAGCCCATGTCGATTCCAGGACGCAAATCCGGCTTTGAGCAGGTCACGCACGCGACACTCACGTGAGCAGGTGCACAGCGTGCCAGCGAACCGTTGTCGTGCCGTCGCCCTGGCGGCTGACTGTGGCCGTAGCCACCGCAGTCAAGAACAACCCATGCAACGCTCGAATCCAGCCCGTTGACCCAATGGCATCGATGCTGAAGCGCTTCATGAAATATACGTCTTTCCGTGGGGCCGAGAGGCCATTTTCTGCCTTGCAAGCAAGTCTCAAACACAGGTCGATTGGAGCTCGAGGGAACTGACAGCCACGCTCTCGTCTGCTGCATGAGCACCCTCCCATCCGCACAGCACTCTGTCGAGAGGTTGGCGAGCGTCGATCCGTGAAGCAGCGTGCTCAGGTTGCCCAACGCCGATACATTTTGCGTCGATCCTACTGGCGGCTCTTGATGCGCCCTCGTCGGATCGTCCGAATCGATTTTCTGAGACTTCGCCCACTCATCGGGTGCAACCTCGTTGAGTGAGCGTGGCTGCCGCGTAGCGCGCGCGTTGGGCCTGTAGGCAGCACGCTCAAGTGCTTCGGTCCAGCATGCGGAACGGCGATTCGCGCAAACGATATTGCTCCAGATCTTGCGTTGGTCATAGCGGGGCTCCCAGCAGCCCGTGATCCGGTAGAGAGCTCCAGATTGG
>Ga0180442_101558_pt1 | contig 14124 bp, 5 predicted proteins | sample ChrtobMetP5_16mM_FD_119746 | JGI IMG/M metagenome (GOLD analysis project Ga0180442, IMG submission 119746) | Chrysochromulina tobin associated microbial communities from unialgal haptophyte culture, Seattle, Washington, USA - P5_16mM MetaG | ecosystem: Host-associated > Algae > Haptophytes >... | reverse complement strand
ACCCCCGTCTACTAACCCCCCCCCCCCCCCCCCCCCCCCCCCACAACCCCCCCCCCTCTCTCCCTCACTCCCCCATCATCTCCTGCGACCTCCCAAACACCCCCACACTCGGGCCGTCACACACCCCCTCCTCCCCCCCCCCCCCCCCCGCCACCGCACCGAGAACTGTCCCCAATTATCCGTCATTCCATTCAGGATCTCTGAGGATCACTCAACAGCTCTCGAGGGTCCGGTAGCAACGCCTCACTTCCCTCTTGCGCTTCGACGTCGTCAACCCGAAACGCACCGGAGGGGCACAGGCGTCGCGCGGCACCAAGATGCTTCTCGTGCCTTCGGGCTGACCCGCTTCCGTGGGAGCGCCGGCCGGCCTTTGCGGTTCGAGGGTCGAGAGGCCTCGATTCGACTTGGTCGTCGTCGGCGGGGGCAGCGGTGGCAAATCAAGGACCCTCCGCCACTCGGCAAGCTCGTGCGCCGCTGCCTCGTCCGACTGCGGCGATGGCGGCGCCATCGCAGGCGGCAGCGGCGCACTACCAGTGAAGGCAAAGCGGACCACGCACTTGACGGTGCCCACTGGGCCCGCGGGTGACGGCGGGCGCTCCACCTCTTCTGGCGCCGCCGCCGAGGGAGCCGCCGCCGAGGGCGTCGCCGTGGGCGCCAGCAGGCATGTGCGCAGCGGAGTGGGTGCACCCGCGTCGTCATGGGCACCCGCGTCGTCAGCCCGGGAGGCGGCGTTCGGAGCCCCCCCTGCGGTGGGGAGGCCCCCTGCGGTGGGGAGCTCTGCAAGCCTCGAGTCCTCGATCAGCATCCTTGTGTCGTCGCCGCCGTCGTCATACGCGGCGTCGCGAATGGCCATTCGCCCACCGCTGCCACCGCCTTCGCCGCCGCTGCTGGCGCCCTCCCCTCGGCCGCCGCTGCCGCCCTGCGGTAGTGGCGAGTACGATTCCCTTCGCCCGTCCGGATACTCGCCCGCCGCGCCGTCCATGCCCTCCGCGTCGTACCGAGCACTCCACTCGGCCACCCGTTGGATATCTGGCTGCGAGAGTACGATAGAGGTGGGCGCGAGGCCTGAGAAGCTCTCGGGGCCGTCCGGGAAGGGGTACGCGAGCGCGCTCGGAAGCGGCGCGGGCAGCAGCGGTGCCATCGAGCTGCCAGCGCCGCCCTCGCCGACGTCCGCGCCGCCGCCCTCGCCCTCGGCCGCGGCGCCCACAGCGGCGCGCTTCTCCTCGCGCTTCTTTCGTGCCTTGCGCTGCCGCTTCCGCTCAGCCTCGTCCGGCTCGCCTACCTCGGGCGGGAGCGCCACGTCCCGCTTGTGCACCGTGTACACCTTGTCCTCCCCGGCGCCGCGCGCGCTGAGGTAGCGAACTTGGACGTGCTCGAGACCATGGCCTCCGACTATCTCCGCCGGGTAGAGGAGCGTGGTGTGCTGCGTGCCGCGCCACTGCCCGCGCGGGCGCAGGAAGTCGTGTGTGATCGGCTCGGTCACGAGGACAGACACCTCCCAGCGCGCGAGCACTTCCTGCCCTTTGACATATTGACGGAACATGCACCGGCCGCCAGGGAAGGCGGCGATGCGCGCGGCGGGCACCTCGAAGTACCGAGGTGCGAGCGCGGCCGCCTGCACGTGCGTGTTTTCTGGCTGCTGCTGCTGCTGCTGCGCGAGGACGGTCCCGTCCGCCGCGTTGGGCGTGTGTAGCACTGCGTACGTGCTCGTGTCGGCGTCATACCCGACCACAAAGGCGACCACATACTCATGCAGCCCGCCCTCCGCCCCCAACGGGAGGCAGCACACCACGTAGGTGCAAAGCAGCCCCTCTGGGTCCTCGGCCGAGCCGCACTGCAGACGGTGCACAGCGGTCTTCTTGTCCTCGAGCACGGAGTGCACCCCTTGGAGCGGCGACCAGAAGGCACTGTCCACGTACTTGAGCTGGCTGGTGGCAGCGCCCTCCGCGTCGAGGACGAACTTGTTGTCGCCGAGCACGGCGTACGCCCGCAGGATCTCGAGCAGCGAGCGGCCTGGCGGCGCGCCGTTCTGCCGATACGTCTCAATGTCCTTGGGAGCGCGCCTGACTAGGTCCGCGAAAGCCTTCTCCTGCTGCTGCGTCCTTTCTCCTCTTCCCACGATCTGCGTCAGTGGCAGCACGTTCCACAGGTACCGATACGTGGGCATGGACGCCTTGACCCGGACGACACGGTAGGCGAGCGGCGCCGGCGCCGCAGCAGCCGGAGCGGCGGCGGCCATCCGCGACGAAACTGAGAACTTTAGAAATTTGTAATCGGTACCGGGTACTGAACATGTCCGAGGGTGCCACTGGAGTCTCTGTGTGTGAGTGAATCTTGCTGTTCGTGATTTGTATCACCGTGTGGGCAGGATCCTCGTCGAAGGCCAGTGAAGATGCTGGCCCTTCAATTGGTCATGCTAGGCGCAGCCTTCATGGCGCCTCCGCGGGTGGCGTCCGGGCCGCATGCTGCCACACTCATCGGCCGCTATGCCGTCGCCCGGACAGCGGCACTCGTGATGGAGACAACGGAGTTGGCGGCGGCGGCAGATCCGTACAACAAGAGCGAGGCTCTTCAGATGCCCACGACATTCGAGTCCTATCAGGAGCGTGCGGCGGCCGGTGTAGTGGCCGCCGCCGCTCTGAGTACCTTGGGCATGGATGCGTTGCTCGCCGTGGATGGCAGTCTGGGCCTCATGAGTCTCGCTTTGGCAACCGGGGTCGTTGCTGCCAATGCCAACAATGACACGGCCGTTGGGCGCGGACTCCTCGCGCTGGGCGATGCGGTGTCGAACGTCCTCGACAATACTATAGGGAACGCGAAGAAGACAAGAGAGGGTATCGAGCGAGAGAGAATGGCGCGTATCGATCAGCTCAAGCAGGAGGGCTCGCAAGTGATCGCGAGTCGCAAGGCGCTGCAGTCGGCCTTTGAGGACGAGATTGCGAGTCGCATGGCGCACCAGTCGGCATTCCTCAAGCGCGCATCGGCGGTGGCAATGGCGGCGGCCTCACCGGTCGACGACGAGCTGCCCCTAGCGGAGGCCGCTTCTAGCGCCGCTCCCGCAGCCGCCGCTCCCGCTCCCGCTGCTCCCGCCTCCGCCGCTCCCGCTGCCGCCGCTCCCGCCGCCGCCGCTCCCGGCGCCATCGAGGAGGATCTCGAGCGTGTGCGCGTCGCCTGCCGGGGCTTCGAGGGCCATTGGGCGGCGCTGGTTGAATCGCGGCGCGTAGTACTCGAGCTTGAGAGCCAGGCAGCGGCGGCCGCAGCGCAGTGCGAAGCCGCCGCCTCGGCGCTGAGTGTGCTGGAGCGGCAGCAGGCGGCTGAGTCGGTGGCCGCGCAGGCAGCCGCGTCCGAGAAGGCGGACGCGGCAAGGGCGGCAGCCGAGGCAGCCGCGGCCGAGAAGGCGGCGGCCGAGAAAGCGGCTGCGACAGAGAGGGCGGCCAAGGGAACTGTGAACAAGTGCGCTCGGCAAGAGCAGTTGCTCGCGGAGGCGGAGGCGGAGGCGACCTCCACATTGAGTGCGCTCCGTGCGGCGCAGGCGGAGCTCGCGGCGTTGCTGGCGAGGGCGGGCGACGAGCTATTGGGGGGTACCGCCGCGCCTGCGCCGTCGCTGACGGTACCCACCATGTCGCCCGTCGTACAGCGCGCCCCCGAGGCCGCTCCCGAGGCTCCCGTTCCCGAGGCTCCCGTTCCGCCGCCACTGGCGGCGATGGCGTCACCACCACTGGCGTCACCACCAGCTATGGCGCGCCAGGCCGACATCCTGCCGTCGCGTATGCCTGTGGCGCCATCTACGCCTGCGCTTGCACGTGCGCCCGCGTTCACGTTCATGCCCGGCGCACCCTCGTCGCAGCTGCCCCCGCCGCCGCGTTCGGAATCACCACCGACGGCCGCGAACGTGCCCAAGCCAAACGTGAACCGCGCGGTGCCGCGTCCCGAGGTTGTGACGGCCACGATCGCGCCCAAACCGAATGTGAACTTCGGCGCTGCTGCCCCCACGCGTGCTCCCGTGACGGCTGACACTGTGCCCAGGCCGAAGTCGAACGCGCCGCCGCGCTCCGAGGCGGATAAGGCAGTGTCGAGTGCGAGCCTGAACGTGGCAGAGGTCATGTCGGACACTTCCCTCCCCAAGGCGAGTGCGAACCGCGACGACTCTTCATCTTCACAGTGCGTGTGGGCGGCTGTGAAGCTGCGCGACGGCGTGAGTGACACCAAATTCCCACCGGCGCGGCTGCTGAGCGAGTTCCCGGAGGCCCTGAGCGTCGAGTGCATCTTCGACGATCGCGGCCGGTGCCGCAGCCAGTGCCTCGTCTTTCCTGCGGCCATGAAGAGCAAGCAGCTCCAGTCGAGTGTCCTCGGCTGCTGGGTGAAGCCGCTCAAACAGCCGATGGAGCCGAACGCGCGGGAAGGCTACAATTGGGTCTCCTACACTCGCGAGCAGCTCATCGCGAGGTCAGGCCACGAGGTGGCCTGGTGAGTTGCAGAGGGGGCCGTAGAGGGATGCCTCGCTGCCAGCCCGTGCCTGCAGGGCGCCTCCATGTGCTCCGATACGATGTGCGGGCGCGCGGGCGTGGTTCGTGGTTTCTGTGTCAGGAAGCATTTTTGCACATTCACAGCCAATGGTTTTAAATCGACACACTCACGCGTCCCTCCGCAGCTTCCTCATGCACCACGTTGGTCGTTGCTGCAATCGTTGCCAACATGATTCCACTTGATTCCACCGCCATAAAAGCCGCCGACGCCCCAAACCATCCTCAACGCCGCGAGCGCGCGCGCGCCCATGCTCCGTGTCTCATTTGGGGTCGTGTAAGGTGTGTGTATTCTGAGCGGGCAGTAACAGTGCCGTAGCTCCTGTCGTCGCGTCTGTCGTGTTAACGTTCACACCCAAGGCGATGTCTGTCGCGATGACCCCGGCCGATGGCGATGACCTTGACGAGAGAGTGGAAAAGTCGCGCCCGTCGTCGCCGCGTCGCAGCGATGTGTAGCATTGTGCCAAGCATGCGCGTTGGCGTTGGGGCTTTTGCGCAGCACCGCCCGCTCACGACTCAGCTCTCGCACGCACCTGCCGCCTCTGCCTCGCTGCCTCTGCCTCCGGCTTGGGCGCTCGAGCCTTCGTGGGCCTCCGCCCTCCGGCCCGAGCTTGACCTTACCTATTTCAAGCGCCTCAAGGCCTTTGTGGAGGAGGAGCGCAGCGTTCACACGGTGCTGCCGCCCGAGGAGCACACCTTTGCTGCGTTCGATGCGTGCAAGTTCGACTCGGTGTCCGTCGTCATCCTCGGTCAAGATCCGTATCCAACACCTGGCCATGCGCACGGCCTATCCTTTTCGGTCAGGTCTGACGTGCGGCCCTTGCCTGGGAGCTTGCGCAACATCTTTACGGAGCTGAATCGTGATCTCGGCATACCTCTCTCTACGCACGGCTATCTGCAGAGCTGGGCCGAGCAGGGCGTGCTGCTGCTCAACTCGGCGCTCAGCGTGCGCGCTGGTGAGCCGATGTCTCATGCAGGCCAAGGGTGGGAGCGCATGACTGACGCGGCGATCACGGCGCTCGCCGCGCGTCGCACGGGCCTGGTCTTCTTCCTTTGGGGAGCGCATGCGCAGCGCAAGGCGGCCTTGATCGATCAGTCCTTGCACCTTGTGCTTCGTGCGCCTCACCCGAGCCCCCTTAGTGCTCATCGAGGCTTCCATGGCTGCGCACACTTTTCGAAGGCAAACAGGTACCTGGCCGCGGCAGGGAGGACGCCGATCGATTGGTCGTCGCACCTGACGACCAGTATGACGACCGGCGCCTCTGCTGCGCTGAGCACCCGAATGCAGAGCTCGGGAGCATTGGGCACGGTCGCTGCTGCCGCACCCAAGCCTGGACCACCTTCGAGTGGCACGGTCGCAGCGGCCAGAGGTGCCGAGAGGGACGAGCCACCGAAGCGGCGCCGTGCCGTCGTCGAGCCCGCGCTGGTGGCGCCCGGCACGGCGCCCGGCACGGCGCCCTTTCAGTGGTGGAAGCAGTGGCAGGCGATTGAGCGAGGGCGCTCCGGTCGGAACGCGCCAGTCGACTTTGTAGGGTGCCACCTGCTCGGCGAGCGTGAGGACGGGCCGGCGCCCTTCCGCGTGCAGACCCTCGTGGGGCTCGTGCTCTCGGCGCGCACGCCGGACGCGGCCATCGCACACGCCCTGCACCGGCTGCGTGTGCTCGCCGTGCCGCTCGATGCCGAGGGTACTGCGTGCGGCCGACCGCGATTCACTGCGGCTGCGCTCGCTCAGCTTGATGAGTCTACCATCCAACAGGCCATCAGCGGCGTCACGTTCCCTGCTCAGAAAGCGGCACGGGTGCGCTCCATCGCGCGGACGCTCGTGGACGAGTATGATGGCGACGTGCCGCGCGCCCTCCGGGAGCTTCTCGCGTTACCGGGCGTGGGACCCAAGGTCGCTCATCTCGTGCTCCAGATCGGCTGGGGGAGCACGGAGGGGATCGCCGTGGACACTCACGTGCACCGAATCGCCGCACGCCTCGGGTGGACGCGCGGCGCGAAGACGGCGGAGGCGACGCGCAAGGAACTCGAGGGTTGGTTGCCGCGCGAGCACTGGCAAGAGCTCCACCCACTCTTCGTCGGCTTCGGGCAGCAGGTGTGCGCTGACCGCCCCGCTTGTCACTCGTGCCCGCTATTTGCGGCGAGGGTGTGCCCGCAGATTGGCGTGAACTAGGCGGACGCGTGTGAAATGGCCGTTGGTAGCAATTGGTAGCACGACGAGGCTCGAGCGTCGAGGGTCGTCGCGTACGGTAGGTCGGTATATAAGTATATATATGCTATATATTTAGTAGTACTACTATCATGTTATAGCCACTACGCGTATGAGCTATTATACTAATCACGTCTGTTCCTGGTGCTGGTGCTTGTGCCCAGCACAGCGGAGGCCTTCGCGGCAATGTCGGGCGGCGCAGTGGCTGTGGGAGTTGGTGTGCGCTGCTCGCCGAGCGCCCGCTCCACGTCGACGCGGCGAGCCTCGACGAGGCGCGCGGCGACGCCTGTAAGGAAGCTCACCTCCGGATGCTCCCACTGTGTGAGCCCCACGACGGTGTGCCAATAGAATTCGGAGCCGTCCCCGTGCCTCATACTCCCACTCGCGGAACTGGCAATCCAGCCGAGGGGCAGTCGGGGCGCGAGAGCGCAGTCGCACAGCCACATCAGCTCGGGCTCGGTGGCCGCATCGAGCCCCAGTGCAAATCCCTGCGTCACGAGCACCTCGAGCCGGCACGGCTGATGCGCGAGCACGTCTGCGCGCGCGCGCTTCCGCGCGCTGTCGAAAAGTTGAGCCTTGACCGCCCGTTCGAGGCGTGCGCTGTCGAGCCCGGCCCAAGTCTCCTGAGCAGCAGCACAGAGGACCTCGGCACTCGGCTCAAGCTGGTACGGCGGGAGCACGCACGGCGTGTACGACTTCTTGTCGAGAGGCGGGAAGTCGCGCCGCCGCTCGCCCGTCACGAAGTTGTAAAAGTAGGGCAGCCGCGCTGCACCGTCGGCAAACTGTACCCACGCGTCCATAAGCTTGGGCTTGCACGTGCCCGTGCGCTGCGAGCGCACCTTGAGGCTGGCCGCGAGCTTGGCCACCGTTGGCGCCATCGGGTGGCCGGTGCACTCCTCGCCACTGATCAGGTTGAGGTAGCGGCGCGCGCTCGGCAGAGGCAGAGGCAGAGGTTGTGCGGCAGCGGCGGCGGCGGGCGCCTTCGCGCCCTCGCCATCGGCGCCCTGGCCCTCTTCGCCCTCGTCGTCTTCGAGCTCTTCCCAGTGGCTGGGCAACGGCATGCGCGCCTGCTCGATGACGACGTCCATCATGTGGTGATCGTGCCCAGTGGCAGAGATGTCCAGACCGATCATCTTCGCGGCGTCGAGGAGCGTCTCGGGCGTCACGACGGAGTCGTCGCCCAGCCGACGCTGAGGCTTCATCAGAGCTGTCGCTTTGAGCTCGCCCCAGGAGCCGGGGATGTGGTGCACGGCACCCGACTCATGACGCGCCGCGATCGCGACGAGCTTCGTCAGGTGCTCCGTCAGGTGGTCCCTCTTCCGACGGCGCTCGTGCACAAGGCTCGCACGCGCCGAGTGCGGCGGCGGCGCGGGCTGGCACGGGCGCGGCAGCACACCATCCTGCTTGCCGAGCACCTTGATCGCGCCCGCGAGTTCGAATAAATCTCGCTTGAGGCGCGCGTTCTCGTCCGCGCGGTCAAAGGCGCTCAATTCGTCCAGCACCCCCTGCGAAGTCGCCGAGCGCTGGCGCAGCTCGCGCGAGAGGCTCTTCATCGCCCCCTCGTCGAACTCGGGCATGTTGTGCTTGCGCCGCTTCGGGCAGTCGACGAAACGGTGGCGCACCTTGACTGGTGGGCTGAGCGACGCGCAATGGTAGCAGAAGCACGAGTCGCCTGTCGCCCGCTGCCCCTCATCTAGGCCGACGTTCCAAGCGACGTCGATGACGGTGGCAGAGCGGGGCACGCAGACGGGTTTCCACCGGAGGCAAGAGCGCTGGAGCTCGTGCAGGGTCGCGATCTCGCTCTCGAGCTCGTCGAGCTCCGCCTTGAGCGCCCGCCGAGCCTCTTTGGAGCGCTGCGCGATCGCAACCGCCACGTGCGCACGCATCAGATCTCCAACCCCGAGCCATCGCGAGGCGAAGCCGGCGGCTGACGAATCGTCGACCACTCCCTCGGCGGCAGTGGCCGGCCTCTTCTTGCGAGCCGTCCAGACGCTGCCGCTGCGACGCTGGCTGCTCGCACCGGACTCGGCGGCTCCGGCGTCCTCGGCGGCCTGATCGGCGTCCACATCCTTGAGGAACGCGAGCGCACCCTTGAGCCGATGCCACACGCGCGTGTTTTCTTTGTTCCTGGCCTTCTTCTGCTGGAGCGCGTGCAGCTCGGCGGCAGCGGCAGCGCGTCGCTCGCTCGTCTCTTGGAGGAGCTGGAGCAGCGTGGGCGCGTCGTCGAGCTCCTCCTTGGGGGGAGTGCTACCGAAGCTCTTGATCGACGCGTGCGGCACCCCGAGCGTCTGTGCAAGGAGCCCCGACGCGTGCGCTTCCTCCAGCTGCAACAGGATGCTGGCAGCGGGCTTGGGACCGTCTTGCGTACCCTCAAACGGCCGGTGACGTACCGCAAGCTCGAGCAGTGTCGCGGACACCTCTTGAGGCTCAGGTTGAGTCTGACCCGCAGAGGCCGAGCCCGACTCGGCGCGCCTGCCCGGCGTGCCAGGCTCGAGTGTGACCGTCGTCTTGACAAGGGTCTGTATGTACACGCGCTCACCTTTCATGTCGCCCACGAGCATGTTGACCGAGCGCGTCAGCTGCTGCCACCGCTCATCGCGAGGCAGCGCGCTCGGCATGGCGCTGCCCTCGCCCTCGCCCTCGGTGTCCGGTTCTGGCTGGAGCAGCTCCGAGAGTGCCTTCGTCATCGAGTCGAGTACCGTCAGGCTCACCGTGCCCTCAGTGTAGCGGCGGGCCTGCACAGGTCGAGTCGCGAGTCGCTCTGCTAGCCGCGCGGCCGCGTTGGCGCGATGGAGCTCCCGCTGGGCACGCTTGGTCTGCACGCGCACGTACGTTGGCATCGCAAACATCTTGGCAAAGGTGCGCGTGCGCTTGCCGATGAGCTCTCGCCGCAGCCGGCGCCGCTCCTTTGCGTGCACTGACGCGAGCAGTCGCTTGGAGCCCTCAAGGCGCAACCACGTCTCGAGCAGCGCCTCGGCCTGCGCCAGGCGAGTGCGCGCCGTGTCGAGCGCCCCACGCGCCGTGTCGAGCTCGGCTTTGGCGCTCGCTTCGCGATCCGCATCTGCCTTGAGCAGCCGCGCGGCCGTGCGCTCGTGCGCCTCGAGAGCCGTAACGAACCACGCGTCCCACTCGGACTTGAGACTCGGAGTGCCTTTACCTGTCGTTGCGGACGGCGCCGGCGGTAGCCCCGGGGAGATGGCCTCAGCCAGATTGGCAGCCGGTAGGTTGAGCACCTCGTTGCGCACCTTGAGGGTCACGCCGTTCTCGTTGAGCTCTGTCGCCGCGAGCCGCAGCTGCTTGATACGCTGATCCACGCCCTCGTGTAAGGTGCGCAGCTCTCGCAGCGCGCGGTTCTCACCCTCGACGAGTGCGTACTCGGCGGCCGCGTGCTCGTACGTGGTCGCGCGTTGCGCCTCGAGCTGCGCGGCGGCAGACGCGCCCTGCTGCACGGAGGCGAGCAGCGCGCGCTGCCCCGTCGTGCCAGGCACCTTCCACTCCTCTGCCTGGTCAAGCGCGCCAAGCGCCCCCTCGACCATACAGAGCACATGAGACGCGCGTGGAGGCGTGCGCCGCCCCTCGAGTATCGGCGGTGTGGGCCATGCCGCGAGCGCCTCCTCCTGCGAGGCCACGCGCTGCTGCTGCTGCGCGGCGATGACTTGCCGGGACTGGGCTGCCTGCAGTTCGGCTACCTTGGGTCCGGTGAGCGGTTCGGATGCCTCGTCGCCACCGCCGTGCGTTTGCCGCAGCCGCGCCCACATGTGCACCTCGGCCTCGAGCTTACTCAGAGCCGCTTGCTCCTTGCGCACCTCCTTCCACAGCAGCGCCCGCAACCCGAGCACATCCGGCATCAGGTACGCTGCCTCGGCCGCCTCAGCCGCCGCCTCGGCGCCTGACTCACCCTTGGCGGCGTTCGCTACGAAGGCCGAGGCAGCACTCGCTTTGGCCGCTTGCTGCTTGGCGGAGCTGCTGCTGCCAGCGGCCTTGGCGGCCGCGGCCGCGCTCGGGCTCTCCTCAACGAGCGCCACGAGCTGCGCGGCCAGCTGCCTCTGCTGCTGCACGGCGGCGTCGGTCGCCTGCTGCGTGCGAGGGAACCAGTCGGATGCGCGCACCTCGGCGGTTTCACGTTCGAGCGCGCGATCCTCATACGCGACGCACACGTTCGTGTACACGTCACGCAGCACGCCCTTGACGATGCGATGGCGAACCATAACCGCCTCCAGCTTGGCGACGCAGTCCGAGCCCGAGAGCGAGACCGCTGCATGCGCCGACTCGGCGGCCCTGCGCCTCTGGCGCGCCATGAATGCCGCGCGAGCGTTGAGCACGTGCGCGTGCGACTGCAGCTTGCGCACAGCCTTGTCCACGACACGCGCGTGCTCGCGCGCCTCCTGCTTCGCCTGAAACTCTCGCAGTGCGCGCATCTTGGCCTCGCGATCATTGGCGAGCCCCTGCGCCACGAGCGTGCGCAGCGTCTCGCGCACCTTCATGCCGCGGTACCGGTTCTGAATGTAGACGGCCCAGCGTGTCTCGAGCACGAGGCGTGCGGCCGTGTCCTTGGCTCGACGTGCCATGATGAGCTGCCGGGCCATCCTCGTGAAGCGGAGCAGGAGCCGTCCGCGGAAGCAGCGCTGTACGAACGAGGCCGCCTCGCTCAGTGCCTTGAAGCGAAAGTAGCGCGGCATCGCGTGCAGCAGGGGGGCGTACACCTCACCGCCGCCGTACAAGAGCCATTCATACGCCGTCCAGCGCCATCGCGAGCATGAGAAGTCACTCGCGCTCGGCGGCCGGCTGCGGCGCGCCGCGTGCCGCCACAGCTCGTGCGCACGCTGCTCGGCGCTCGGAGCCGCTGCTGACTGGCCGCTCTTGCGCGCTACCTGCGCGAGCAGAGTCTCTTGGGCGCGCTTCAGGCGAGCTCGCACTGCCTTGGCGTCGCCGCCCGCCGTGGTAGTGCCCACCACGGCGCTCAGGTCACCGTGTACGTCCGTATACCCGCCCGCCTCATGGAAGGGTGCGAGGACGTCCGCATGGGCGAGTCCAAAGTAGCGCGTCGCCTCGAGCACCGCTGGCGCGCTAGCCTCAGCCACGGCGCTCCCATCTGCGGAGATGCTCATGAGACGAGCACCAAGGCCGTAGGCGCCGTGGTGGGCAAGGTGGGCGGCATGTGCCAGCCACGGTACAGCCACGTCGAACCAATCGATCAGCAGCGGCTCGAGAGCGATGGGCGCGGGCAGGACGGACGCCACGTCGCTCACCATCGTGAGCTCATAGTCACGGTCCTCATATAGATAAGCCACCTCCTCGGACGGCAGGCTGCCAAAGTAGCCGCCGCGCGCACGCAGCTGCTCTCGCCAGAGGGCGAGCCCCTCGCACACGGCGGCCGTCGCAAGGCGCAGCGCGTGCAGCCGGTTGGCAAGCCGCGCGCGCAGCACTGCCGCTGTCGTCGGCTCGAGCAGCAGATGGCTCGTCGCATGCCTCGCCTGGGCGGCCTTCTGAGGCGAGGGCAGCAGCTCACGCAGAGCCTCGACGGCGGCCTCGCGTCGCATGACGAGAGCGTGCACCGCCTGCTTGGACTCGTAGAAGGCGGCAGCGTCCCCACCCTGCGGCGCCGGCAGCTCGGGGCGCGACAGCGTGCGCGGCGGCGTCACGCCGTGCCGCAGAAAGTAGAGTTGCTCCTCACGCGACATGGCGCGCTTGCACGCGATCGGAAAGCGGTCCGCAGAGTGGAACACCGTCGCAAAACGGCTTCCGCCGCCGGCGTCGGGATCGAGCGCCGCGGTGAGCGCCGCGGTGGATGCCGCCTTGGCACCGTCGCCCGGGGTCGGCACGACAGTACCGTTGGCGACGTTCGGAGTGAAGTAAGCGCTCGCGGCGGGGGCAGTACGCGTGGCCTCCGCGGAGAGCGAGGCCGTCGACGAGTTAGCATGCATCCCGTGCGCAGGCATCCCGCGACGCTTGAGCGAGCCGATCGGCTTCTCGAGCACGGCCATGATGAGCCGCGCGCTCGGCGTCGCCGCCGTCGCGGCGAGCACGGTCGCGGAAGCTTGGTGACTCTCGGGAGCGAACCGACCACCGAGCGATGTGGCCGCGTTCGGAACGTGTGAATGTGTGTGTGAATGCGCGTGATCGGGAGCGCTGCGATGGCGCGACTTGGCTGGCATGGAGCCGGGCGGTGCCGGGGTATAGACGAGGACGTGCGACAGTGGTTGCGCCGCGCGAGACGTCGACGTCGAAGACACGGCCGCGCGGCCGGTACTGGCGGCAGGCTGGGACCCAGTGCTTCTGGTTCTGCCGCTGCCGGCAGACTGCGGCCGGAACCCAGAGCTGCCGCTGCCAGCGGACTGCGGCCGTCGCGAGATGTCTCTGCTGCTGCTGCTGCCTGCGAGCGTAGGCCGCACGACGTGCACCAGCTCTCCGTAGGAAGCATTCGTTGGAGTACGGAGTTTGAGGAACGTATCAAAGTGAGCAAAGGTGGTGACAGTCAGGCCATCTTTGTCCTCGGCCTGCGACGCGTACACCGCCGTCTTCGGCGGCGCTCGCCTGTACGCTGTAGGCATGTGCGTGCTGAACAGCCTGGCCTTCTCCGACGGCCTGGCATCATTCCGATCTCGTCCAGTCGCATGCTCTGGGAGCAGCGATGATGTCGTCGGCAGCAGCGGCGAGAAGAGCCGCCTGTCCTGACCCGCCGTCTGAGCTTTCAGGTAGGGCAGCTCCTCGTCGTCGCCCGGACGCGTCTGGTGCGCCGGAAAGAAGATGAGGGAGGCGCTACCGCAGCGGTGCATTTGCCGGACTTGGCACACCTGAAGCGGCTCTTCGACTTTCGCCGGGAGTCGAACAACCACTTGCTGTGAACGCGCAGAGTCTCCTCCACGCCAAAAATGAAAATTTTGGGGGCCGCATGAACGCCTACCAAGGAGGAAAATCGGCTCTGAGTACATGTATGAACAAAGGGTCGCTCGGTTTCTGCACATCGCGCTCGCACTTTGCCAGGTCGTCGGCGCAGCACGCTCTCTGAACCAGTCGTCAGCACGCTCGAGCCTCGCTTCCGACCTAACAAAACCTCGCGCAGATACGAATGACGACCGCACACGCATCGGGCCGCTCTATGCTCACTTTTGTGCTGCTCCTCCTCCAGCTGAGCGGCACGGTGGAAATACCTGTGCAGGCCTCCACCGCCGCTGCCGCCGACGCCGAATGGCCGGAACGCCAGCCGCTCCAACAACAAGCCGTGGACGCCATGGGCACTCAGCGTGTGGCCAGCGACGACGAGGACGAGCCCATCGAGCTCACGCACAAGAGCATGGTGCTGAGGGACAAGAAGTTTGTGCTCGCCATGAAGAAGCGCACGGAGGCCTACGGCTTTGACAAGTACTGGGCTGACCCGAGTACTGCCCCGTT
>Ga0180442_101544_pt1 | contig 14180 bp, 10 predicted proteins | sample ChrtobMetP5_16mM_FD_119746 | JGI IMG/M metagenome (GOLD analysis project Ga0180442, IMG submission 119746) | Chrysochromulina tobin associated microbial communities from unialgal haptophyte culture, Seattle, Washington, USA - P5_16mM MetaG | ecosystem: Host-associated > Algae > Haptophytes >... | reverse complement strand
TGGAGTCAGCCTCGACAGGCTCGACAGGAACTCGACAGGCTCGACAGGCTAGGCCTCGACAGCGGCTCGACGGAGCCTCGACAACGCCTCGACAGCTCGACAGCTCGACAGCCAGGGCTCAAGTCGGGCGACCACCGCACGCGTCGGCGATAACCCGCGCCAACCGCCATATCGCACGCGTATGAAGGTATGTATACGCCGATACCGCGGCGTTTACGAGTGCGTGCACCTTTGGGCTTAAAATACTTAATTTAGTACGACCTCGGCGAGATAACGGCTCGCTGACGGCTCGCCAGAGCACGTGAGCACCTATGCACCGTTGTAGTAACCGAGCGACCGCCGCGCGCGGTGCCGGTGCAGCGTGCAGGGCACGACCGCGCACAGGCCCTCGACAGGCGCACATCACGCGGCCATCGCCCATGCAGGATCGCCAACACGTCACGCGGACATGGCCCATGCAACAGCTAAACTCCAACAGCTTGACCGCCCAACAGTGGTCACATCCGACATCCCGCAACGCGCCACAACCATGATCCCTTCTTCGCCGCACACCGCACCACCAGACCGCCACCGCCCCTCGGTGGCACACGCCGCACGGGCCGCAGCCGAGGCGAGCCGCGGCCGGCCGCATCCTGGGCGCATCGCCTGTCCTAGACTCACTTGCCGCCAAAGCATACGGCCATCGCCTCGCATAAGCTGGGTTCTTTGACGCGAGCTTTGATGATCGGTGGAGCCACAGGCACCTTTCGCACCTTCACAGGCGGCGGCGCCTTGTACTCCGGTTCCTCCTCCATCACGAAGGTTGGCGTCTCCATGACCGAACGGGCCGGCGCCGAATTTTGCACCGTCTCCGTCTCCACATCCATCGCGGCGGGAGGAGCTGCTACCTTCTCCGGGCTCTCGCCAAGCGCCGCCGCGAGCACCTCCATCACGACGGGAGGTGCGGCCTTCTCCGAGCTCTCGGAAAGCGCCGCCGCGAGCACCTCAGTGGTAACCTCTGACGCCACCTGTCGGTACGTCGCCATGTCCGCCTCGCCCGTCGCCTCCGCAGCCTCCAGCGCTTCGCTGATCACTGCGGAAGCCTCGACTGGCGCGGGCGCGGGCGCTGGCGCAAGTGGCACAGCCGCGACTGGTGGCTCAGGCGCGACTGGTGGCTCAGGCGCGACTGGCGGCTCGGGCGCGACTGGCGGCGGGGGGTGCGCCTCTGCAGCTGGTAGCGTGAATGTGAGGATAGTGCCAGGCTCGGCTCCCTCGGGAACCTCGAGGCGTACCGTGACGCCGCTGGGAGTCGTCGCCTGCAGCATGTCACCCGGCATCACACCCTCAGGTACTGTCATCTCAAAAAGATCATCCTCGACCTCTGGGGCCGGCTCCGGCGGCATCCCATCGGATACCGTGCGATCAGGCATCGGCGAGCGTGGGGCGCTGCGCTCGCTGGTGGTGGGCGGAGCTGTAACGGGAGCGGGAGCTGCCACGGGATCGCTGGATGTGAGTGCGCGAGCACCCTCCTTCTTCCCCTTCTTTGAAAAGGAGAGCGCCCTGAAGAATCTCGTGCCAGTGCGTGGCGTGGGCGGCGCGGCCTGTTCCAGCTTAATCTGCTTCTCAGGCTGCTCAGGTGCGGGTTCCGCGGCCGTTGGAGCTTCCGCCGCCGCCTTCGGCTTGCGCCGCATGGTCGTCTTGAAGCCAGAAAGCGTGCGCTGCACCGTCTGGAAGCCGGATAACGTTCGCTTCAGCTCCACCATGACTACCCGCCGCCACGACGAAGAATCTCCGTAGCGAATTCCGCGGGAGGCCTTCAATTGATTGCTGGGAATCAACTCTTTTGAACGTGACGAATTCGATTAGGGGTCACTGCGGGTTGGGGTGTTGTCCCTGTGAATATCGACGTCTTCTGCCGTACGCTCGCGCCTTCCCCGCTGCCCACCGGCCGGGAAAGGGCTCTTGGCGACCGCCGCTCGCCCTAAGGGTGCCGATGGAAAAAAGCAACATGGCTGGCGCCCTGGACAGGCTTGGGACGATAGATTCGGCGCTTAAGCGCAAGCAGACAGCGCTGCGCGTACTCAAGCAACGCATCGACACGCGCCATGGTAGCCGACCAATCCCAGCAGAAGATGCTGCCCGGATTGCCATCCTGCAGCGCGAGGTGGCCTCGCTGGAGCGCTCGCGCAATGCGGAACTGCTCAGTCTCACCTCGCCCAGCGTGCGCCAGCAGCGCCTCGAGAAGCTCGATCGCGAAGTCAACTGGACATCGCGAAGTCAGTCCAGAGCGGAGGACCAGACTGCGCCACCGGCCCCTCCCGAGGCCTCCGGCGCATCAGTCGCAGAGTTGCGGCGCCGCGCCGAGTCGGGGCTGACGTCTTCAGGCTCACTCGCGCCGGCACCCGCACCACCGCATGTGCCGCAGACGCCACAGACGCAAGAGCGCCGGCCTCCATGGAAGACAGGTGCAAAGCCAACGTCGCCGCCGCTGCCGCCGCCGCCGCCGCCGCCGCCGCCTCCGCCCAACGGTGAGCAGCACGAGCGCGAGAGCGCGGCCAACGAGGTGTGGCTCGCGTACAAGGAGGCGCAGCGGCTGCGTGACGAGGAGCTGCGCGTGAGCATGCGCGGGTCTTGGCGCATGCATTCAGGCGAGCTCGAGAATCTCAAGCAGCACGCGGCGCCCAAGGTGGAGACAGGTCGCGAGCGCCGCCGCCACTCGCTCAGCTCGGCCGACAGCGCGGCTGGCGGCGCCTCCACATACCGCATCGATGGCGAGGGAACGCCTGGCCTTGCGAACGGGTGCGCGTCACATGCAAAAGCCGAGCCCACGCCTCCGTCAGGCCTCCTTCGAATGACGGCCGCCGAGGCCCTGGCGGAAGCGGAGGCGGAGGTGAAGGCAGCGGAGCTCAACGAGAAGGAGCAGCGTCGACGTGACCAGCGCGTGGCGAGCGAGGAGGTACGCCAGATGCGCGAGAGGGAGTGGGCTCTCCGCGCAGCGGAGCTCAAGAAGCTCAAGCAGTCGTCGACCAAGCGTATCGACGACAAGCACTCCGCCCAGCTACTGAAGGCCATCGAGGCGCGCCCGATGGCCTTGATCAAGCAGGCCATCGAGGCACGTCAGATGAGTCGCTCCGCCTCGTACTCGAACGCGTCGACGCCGCGAAGCGCAGCCGGAGCCGTCCGCGCCCATGCGCACGGCGACGCCGGCTCTGCAGACGCCGCTAGCAGAGCGGCACCAGTGGCGGCTACTCTGGCGCCGGGCGAGCTGTGGCCAGGGTATGCATCGGGGCTGCCATACGATCCGGAAGCGATCGCGCGGCTGCATGCGTACGACCTGAGCCACGGCCGCTCGGCGACGGTGACGGGGGCGAAGGCGGCGGCGGTGGTCGCTAGCGCTGCTGCCGCCGCGCTCGCCACAAAACTTGTCACGGCACAGGCCGAAAGGGACGAGGCGCGCGCGGCGCTGCGTGCTGCGTGCGCCGGCGCTGCTGCCGCTGCCGCTACCGCCGCCGGCTACTCCGCGCCGGGAAAACCTGGTGGCCCGGGCGGAGCCGCTCCTGTTCACACCCAGAGCGCTCCTGTTCACACCCAGAGCGCTCCTGTTCACACCCAGAGCGCTCCTGCTCACACCCAGAGCGCTTCTGTTCACACCCAGAGCGCTCCTGTTCACACCCAGAGCGCTCCTGTTCACGACCCACACTTCGACTCCTGCGCCAGCTCCACCTCCAGGACCGGCGGGTGGCGGGTACGCGACGGGACTGGCGGTGGCAGAAGTGGTGGGCCGCTCGGGGCTTCCTGTGACGAGGCGATCCTATATCCTGGCAGCTACGCCGCCTCGAATGGCGGCTGGGTGGGCCAGCCGCCTCGCGCGTGCACGGCCTTGCCCTCGCCTGGGACTTCCGGATCCTCGGCCTGCGCCCAGCGCGCCCATGCCAAGTACTCGACCCGGAGCCAGTCGCCCAAGCCGCTGGAGCTTACACCCGCGCAGAAGGCGAGCGTTGCTGGTATCATCGGCCAGCTCAAGATGGTGTTTGCCAAGAACCTGAGCCGCATAAGTGACACGTTCCGCGAGTTTGACAAGGACCAGTCGGGCAAGATTGACAAGCGCGAGTTCCGGCTCGCGCTGCAGAAGCTCGGCGTCGTCGCCCACAAGTCCGATTACGACCTCACGTTTGACTCGCTCGACAACGATCGCTCCGGCATGATCGAGTACGAGGAGCTCAACGAGCATCTCCGGCGGCGCGTCGGCGACCCCTCGCATAGAAGCGCCATCGACGTCGGAGGGGCGGTCGCAGGAACGAGCAGTGTGGCATCTCTCCTCACCCCGGCCACTGGTTCGGCCACCCCCCCACGCTGTTACTCGTGTTCAGCCTCATCAAGCCGTGGCACGGCCCAGGCGTGGAAGTGAGAGAACCCGCTGCCGACTCAGACCTCGCGATGCCCGAATCACATGACGTATGTAAGACGGAGATTTGACGGGGTTTCTCGCGGGGCCGACTCGATGACCTCAAGATCCTCGATGCTCAATCGTGGAAAGAATCCAGACGTTCCTATAGGGAAACCGCCAGACGTTCAGTTTCGTTCCGGGATTCCCGGGACACGTGTCGTGTGTCAGACATCCCAATCAGCAGGTTCAGAGGGACCACGCCGCGGGCGTCTATAGTAAGAGTAGGACGTCTTTTATGTCTGTGTCCGGGGAAGGCTACGGCGGCTGTTAGTACCGGCGCGTTTATCTCTACAGTCGAGTACACATGTGAAAGTCCGGGATCGACCGGGGGGGGAGAGAGCTGTCAAGAGCTGTCAGAATGAGAATCGCGCGCGCGGGCACGCGGGCTGGCGCGTGCGGCGGTGTCCGGTGATTTGCGCTGATTACCTCATAGGTCACGTACCTGATCATGGTGATTTCCGGGTTTTCGCGATTCGCCATTCGGGTTTCGGCGGTCTCTCCCCGCGCGCCGTTTCTTACTATTAAAACCGGCTTCGCGGCGGGCCTTCCGCTCCGAATCAATAACCTGTCCCCGGTCGGTACCCCGACGTACCGGATGTGGTCTGGCGGGCGTGGCGGGCGGTCGTCGGTCGACTGTCTCGCGCGAGTCGCGACGACCGGACGCGACGCTCGCGCGCTCGGGGCCGCTTCGGACGTCTTCGCGATCCGCTCCACCTCCACGCTCCACGCTCCAGCACTCTGACTCTGCACTCTCCGGGAGGTCGGAGGTATCGTCTATCGACGGGGGGGGCGGCCAGGGCCGCGGGCCGACAGGCGGGGGCGCTCGACCGGACAGTCTCGTCGTCTCGTCCCGGTCGTCCGGACGCGGTCCCCCCGCCGGCTCTCCCGCGCCGGGCCCCGGAAGCCCGGGAAATGTCGAATGTGTGAGATGTCAAGACTATCGTTCAAGTCCTGCTAGCCAATCAACAAACGACCGGTGACACACCGGCCACGTTTTAGCACAGCTCTCCACAATCATACTCGCCGCCCAGCCCCGTGAATGATCGAGAGTGACCGCCTCGCGCACACGACACCGCTCACCGGACACCCGGCCGAGGGGGTCGCATACCGTTCCACACACATGCGCATGCGATATGGCCAGCTCCGACAGCAGGTCAGAGTTGCCATCGATGCCGCCTGCTGCCTAATGCGTACCTCAAAGCAACGGGTTGTTCAGCGGATCGAAGCCGTCGTCGCCCGCCGTGGGTGGCGCAGACGGCGGAGTCGCACGCTTCGATGGTGGCGGCGGCGGCGATGACGGTGGTCGAGGCGGAGGAGCGGCGGCAGCTGGTGGCGCCGGTGGCGGCGTTGGCGGTGGCCGTAGCGGCGGACGTGACGGCGGCGACGGTGCAGCAGGCCGCGGCGCAGCTTTCGTAGCTGCAGGCGGTGGCGGCGCCTCCTCAGTGTCCTTGAGCGTCACTGTAATCTTCTCAATCTCGTAGTCGAAGTCCTGGTCGTTTTTGAGCGCCTCAACGGTGCGCGGATCGGAGAGGTCGGTCATGTCGAAGAAGGCCTCCCTTGGTGCCTTGCACTTTTCGTTCGGGCAGACGAAATTGTCCGGAAAGAACTTGCCATCACGGCCACGCGCGGGGAATATCGTGTAGCCACACCGCTCGCAGCAGAACTCGTGCAGTTCGGCTTCCTCCGCGGCCGAGCGTGCAATGTGCTTGTAATTCGCCTCCTCGCCCAGCACCGCCCGAAGGTTGCCTTGAGCCGCGAGCTTAACGATCTTGATCGTTAAGAGGCAAAGCATGAGCCCTGCCCAGAAGAAGGTGGTTGACATGTCATGGCTGAAAGTGAGCTCGGTGCCACCGATGCTGACCGTTCGAATGCCTTTCTTCTTCTGCTTCTTCTGCGTCTGCTCCACTGTGCGCGCCGCGAGCAGCTCGTTGGTGCCGCTTGGCACGGAGATACGCAAAGTCCGCCGCGCTGGTGGTGACGAGCCGTCCTCCGCAGACGCGCGTACAACCGCAGCACGCACACCGATCACCGGACGCGCGGCCACCGCGCCAGCACGAAGCGATATCCGCGTCTCGAGCCGAAGAGCGGCGATCTGTAATACGGGCATCGTGAGCAACACAAGATGCAAGACGCCACGGCCCATTGCTGCCGTCTCGCGTCCGTCACGCGTGACGTCTGACGAGACTGGAAGTCGACGAGACAGATTGATCACGCAGCGAGATTCACGCGGTGACTGTGCGGCGTCGTCGGGGACACGGAGGAGCACTATACTATCGCTCGTATGAACTCGCCAACTCGTAGACAATGTTTTCGAACAATACCTGATGGAATACATCGCCGTCTCTCCGCCCGATCTCATGCGCTTCCTGCACCTCATACGCAGCTCCATGACTCAGCTCTCATCAGGACGGCGTAAACTGGATGGAGTCGATCGAGGCCTCGAGCACGGTGTTGCTGTAGAACTGGGTCGACAACGCGACCTCATACTTCTGCAGGCCTTCTTTCCCATACGTCTTTTCTGCGATTTGCTGCATGTGCAGCGAGGAGAAAGTGCCACGTTCGTAGACGGCGCTGAAGTCCAGGGTCCACTCGGGCGGGTACAAGGTGCCGGTGCCGTTCACTTTGATTGGCACTGCTTTGAGGACGGTGGCGCTGGGCGAGATGTACATGCCATCGTTCACTGGTCGCTTGGACACGATCGCGAGGAAGAGGTCGTCTCCCCCCTCCTTTACACCCTTCATGCTGCTGCCGTCGAAGGAGATCGCAAAGGTCTCGGTGCAGATCAGATATGCACCGATCCCGTCAGTAATGTGGACGTTGGAACCGTCGTTGGCAATGCGGTCTGTAGGCGCAGGCAGCGTAAGAAAGGAGATGCTCATCTTGCTGCCAACAGCCACGCCGAGCGACGCGGGAATGTTCGTGGTGGTGACCGTGCCCGAGAGGAGAACGCTCACGAAGGCGAGGTCCAGCCCGCGAGCGGCCGCGCACGCTGGTTTGAGGGTCGGAGGCGGCATGATACTTGGGGATTCCGTGTCGATCTGGAGCGTGCTCGGTATCGTCAGGCTGTTGCGAACGGAAACGTTGTCAAACTGTCAAACAGGACACTAGTAGCACACTTGCTTGCTTGCTTAGAATTTTGTGTCCAGGTGAAGCTCCACACGCTCGCTCCACGCTCCTCGCACCAATGTGGACTTGATGGTAAAAACAAGGGTTAACTCATGGGATGGACTCTAAAGGACTCGGAACGGTCGACGTTGGACTGACCCGAACAGCCGATGGTGGACTGGTTCCCTTGCGCCGTTGGTACTCTCGGTCAAGCTCCGCGACCTTGGCATCCAACTGCCGCAGACGGGACGTGTCCTGCTGCTGTGCCACCTGCGTCTTGAGCTTCTCGAGATGCTCGAAGCTGATCTCAGTTGACGCCCTCTGCAACGCCCTCGGGCGGTCAGGGTCAGCGCTGTTCGCTGAGCCCCCAGGAATGCCGGCAAATACTCCCGCGCCAGTATCTTCCACTCTACTCGATGAGGGAACAAGAGTGGGAGTTCCGGGACGCATCGCCTTCATGATCGCCCTCGCCGGGCTCATCGGCCTCGCGACGACTCGTGTCGGCTCCACCTGCTCGGTGAGTGGACTGGCTAGGGCGTCGACATAAGGCGCCGCATGAGCAGTTTTCGCCCTTTGGAGCGTCGACGGGGTGAGCGCGGCGGCTGCCCCACGTAGGAGGCCACGCAGAGCTGGACGACCTGACTGGGTGGCGTGTACTTTTGGGCGACCAGTCACCAAGAGCTCGGCTGCGTCGGCGAGGTGGCTGTCGCTGGCTGCGTCCAGTTCGGTAGCTATCGCCACCATCTCGTCGGCGTCAAGCGCCTGAACCGCGAGCTGCTGCACCGCCGCCGCAGCAACTGCTGCTGCTGCCGCCCGCATCAATCGCTCATGCGATGCCCTGGCTGAGGCTGAGCGCTCTGCACCATCTGTTGCCTCCGAGCTCCGGGCACAAAGTGGCATGAGCGCCTCGACCCACGCAGAGAATGCGTCGGGGCTAGTTGCACGGAACTCATGCATTTGCATATCAGCTGTGACGGTAAAGGTCAGCAAGGCTTTTGAGATAGAGATGTACTGCATCGTGCTGAGCAGCACGGACTGGCTCTCCTTCTCTCGCCGTTCAGTGCTGACGCCGTCGGGCTTGCATGGGTGCCATTCGAGAACCTCGCCGGTGGCGTCGAGACTCAGCACGTGCGGTTGCCACTTCTCGGAGTAGCCCAAACGTCCCGCGATGCGCTTGCCGACGGGTTGCATCAGAGAGGCCCGCTTCTGCGATTCCTGTGCTTCTCGCTCGATTGAATCGCGCCGTTGCAGCTCCGTGTAGATCTTCGATTCCGTGCTTCGCCGCGCCTCAATCAGGCGCTTATAGTCTGACGCGCGTTGTACTTGCATCGCCGCCTCCGTAGCTGCGAGATGCTCCGCCTCCTCCGCCTGCTGTCTTTCGAACCGTGCTATTTGCAGGCGGCGGAACGCCTGCTGCATGATGGCTGCAGCGATGTGCATGCCACGGGCGATGGCACGCTCGACAGCTGCTTGGTACTCAGTTTCGCACAGTGCAGCGATTCGTTGCTCTCGCATTTGCCTACGTAACTTCCGAGCGGCCATGCCACGCGCCCTATTCTGTATACAGGTGACACTCAGCTCACGCTGCCTTTGAGCTGCGGAAAGTTTTGCCCTGTGCAGGCGAAAGCACCGCTGGATTGTTGTCGTGGCACGTGTCTCACCCCGAGCGATGAGCAGTTGGAGCGCGTTCATGCGCTCCAGCTCGTGCAGCTCAAACAACGTCTCGAGCCGTGCTTGCCAACCGCGCCATGCGCTCTGCAGCTTAATGGCCGCTCGGCACTTGACTGCCAACCACTCGCGAAAGCACCGCTGGATTGCGCTCGCGGCACGCGTCTCACTACGAGCGATGAGAGAGTGGAGCGTCTTCACGCGCCGCAGCCCGTGCAATTTGTCCAGCGCCTCGAGCCTTGCAACGAAATTGTGCCATGCCCGCTGCAGCCTCATGGCTGCTTGGCACTTGACTGCCAACCGCCGGCGTCCAGCTGCTTGGATTACGAGTAACGCCTTGGTATACGCAGGGATGAACGCAAGCATGGTGAGTATCCATCGCCGCGGTTGTGGAACCTCGCCAATCGCCCAGCTGTTAAAGCGCCGAAGTAATCCTGCTGACTCTCGTAGTTCCGCTGGTGATTGAGGACGCAGCGTGTCGCTGCTTGAGCTGCTTCCGCCTGATGCAGTGTGACCAAAGCTCAGTCGGCGTTTTATAGGGTAAGATGGGCAAGATGTCGCCATCCCGTCACACTTTGCAGCCGCATTCAGGTGCTCACGAAGCTTGCCGAGCTCCGCCAAGTCGACTCTGCGTACGGTAGCCATGGATACCGTATGATACCGGCGGCACTCGAGGCTCCGAGTCTCCAAATCAGTACTGACATAAGGGGCTACACGTCGACGTTTGACGCGGGAATCCCTCTCCGCGCTCTCAAGTGTGCTCTGTACCGGTCGGAGTGCGGGCATAGTGGCGCATCCCTGAAGTGTGAAGTCTCTGGATCCTCGTCTCGCCCACTTCCGTTTTACACCCCTTTAACACTTATCCCCGGGCGCACTTATTTTTTGATCTAGAAGCGGGGGACCTTCTCACATCTCACTATTCACAATTCAGGCAATTACCTCACATCGGGCCTTGAACAGAATGATGAACACTGTGAATCCGCGCACGCCGCACCCTTATGAGTAATTTGCCTAATCCCGCACCGCGCCACCCGACGTGACAGTCCGCACTGACAGTCTTCCAGACACGCCTGACCTCCAAGCTCAGTTAAAGCTCTCAGGGACCGACTTGACATTAGATTCCAGATCGTCTGAGCGCGCGCGCGGCACCACTCGCCATTCCCGGACGGCCGCGAGCACCCTCGTCGCATCCGCTGCTCGGCCCGCCTCATCGCAGCTCACCTCGAGCACATGATGTCGCCGGCTGGAGCGGGCGTACTCGTCGTACAGGGCGTCGTAGTACTCGAGGGCGCTGTCCGCCACGGCTGCGTAGTCGCCCCGTGCGAGCTGCTCAAGCGCCGCTGCGGTCGCCGCGCCGCCGCGCCGCTTGCAAAGGCTCTCGATGGCCGACGCGAGCTCGGCAACAGTCGAGGCGCCCACGCTGGCCTTGCCGCCGGGCTCTTCGATGGCGCTCACGGCCGCGCTCACGGCCTCGGAGCCGCCGAGGGCCTCGGTGAATGCCGCCGGTGCAGCGCCCTGGGTCGCATACATGGCAACGAGGTGCCGGACGCGCGCTGCTCGAGGCACGTTGAGGAGCACCAGAAGCTCGGGCGCTCGCAAGCAGCTGAAGAGCCGCGCAGGCACAAGGCATGAGCCAACATGGCGTCCTTCGTGCTCGACCCACAACGCACGCGATGCGTCTGCGCGCCGCCATGCGAGCGCCACAAGATTCTCGAACATCTCGTTGCTGGGCTGCGGCCGAACCTGGCCGACGCGCCCGAACGCAGATCCCATGTGCTCAGCAAGGCCCTCGAGGTCAAGCACCTGCTCACCCATGTCTTTGAGCGCGTGGAGCAAGGCCGTCTTGCCCGAGCCTGTGCGCCCGCCCAGCACGCAGAGCGGTGCGAGCGGGCGCTCGTGAGGGAGTGACTCGGAAAGGCTCGGCGTCGGGCACGGCAGGTTGTGGTGAGCGGGAGTGCCAGCGCCCCCCTTCCTGTTGCCCTCGCTATCATCCTCTCCAAGGTCGGCGTCGCCGCCGGCGTCCGCCTGTGATCCCGGCGCCCGTGCGAGCCGGTCCGCGAGCTCGGTCAGCCGTTGGGCCTCCTTGGAGCGCTTGGTGGACGGCTCAATGCAAGAGGCGAGCTCCAGTGCCGCCGCGGCCTCGGATGGCCGTCCAAGCGCCTCGAGCGCCTCTGCCCGCAGCTCGTGTAACTGCAGTACGGTGCGCGCCTCACCCGCTGCGTGGCCCGCGAGCACCTGCACCGCCTGCAGCGCCTCATCGTAGCAGCGCAGCGCTCCGCCAAAATCGCGCTGCCGTGCGAGGCACACGCCGACCATCCAAAGGCAGTGAGAACGCCGCGGGTGTCCGCCAACTAGCGCGCAGGCGTAGGCATGCGCCGCCGCCTCCCAGTCGCCCGCGTCCTTTGCCGCCTTAGCACGCGTAAAGTACTCGCCGTACGTGATTGTCGCACTGCCACCACCACACTCAGAGCTGCCTAACGCCGTGCCAAACACGGTGAGAGCCGGAAGCAGCGAAGCCGTGGCCGAAGCCTTGGTGTCCTCTGTCGATGGTGCCGTGGCCGCCGCCGCAGCATCCTCGACGAGCGCATCCATGCCGGGCGCACCCCCGGCCAGCGAGGCGGCAACCCGCGCAGCCAACGTGCGCTTCCTTTCTGCGATGTCCTCAGGCTCCACAGCGGCCGCGAGGCTCTGCGAGTGCATCAAGTTCTGCACCCAAGAGCGGAAGGCACGGTAACCGCCGTCGAGCGCCGATGCATCGTAGCCGCACAGATTGAGAAGCCAGCAGACGGACGACGAACGCATCCCACCACGCCAGCAGTAGACGAGCACGACGCTGCCCGGTTGCGCGCCAAGATCCTGCACGCGCTGCACCATGGACGCAAGCTTCGGTCCGACAAGTGAGAGCCCAAGTTGGATGGCCGCAAATCGGCCGCTGTGCTTGTAAGAGAGCCCCACCTGGGCGCGCTCTGAGTCATCGAAGAGCGGCAAAGAGCTCGCACCGGGCACATGACCACGAGCATACTCAGCAGGCGAGCGTACGTCAAGCAACAGCACGTGTGCTGGCTCTGGACCTGCTACTGGCGCAGCAGCCTCTACTGCGCCATTCCGTACCGCGGACTCGCTTCCAGGCACTTCAGAAGGTATGTCTGCGTAGACGCGGCGTAGAAACGTGCGCAGCGGCAGCTTGGGTGCCGCCGAGGTGGCGTTCGGTGCGACGCCGAGCGCGGGGTTAGAGTCCATCGACTTCGTCCCCTGTGCTGCTGAGTTTTGTGAGACGAGTTATAAAACATTGGCTGTGAAACACACGTCGACTCTGGACAGACTCCGCTGGTGCTGTTCAAAACAACGAAAAAAATAAAACAACACCACGGTCCCCCACGCGTTTTGCGCGAGCGCGCGCAGCACGGCGCCTGACGTGGCTTTGGGGGGGGGGGTCCAGGGTTCCTCGAGCCATGACAATGGAAAACAGCTGAAAAACGCTGGGAATCATGTGTAAACTGTAATCGCGCGATCCGGTGTCCTGGGAGTTCCTGGGAGCCCTGGGTGTCGAATTACAACCTTAACCATGCGCATTGGCTGTGAATTGTCATAGGAATGCTGTGGAGTTGATCGTCAATCAGTTTCGTCGCGGACGTCCCCCTGCGGGCCGCGCTCAGGGCCGCTCACCTCACCATCCCAATCATCTTGGATACGATAGGGGGGAAGTAAGTACAAACCGTCTACAAATAAATAGAAAATCAAAGTACAACACTATACGGGTACTATACATCTGCACTGTTCATCCGCAGGTGTTACAGGTGCAGTTGAGAAGGGGAAAGAGCGTCTGCGTAACCGCTTCGCTCAGACCGCCAGTTCCAGCCCACGGCAAAGTTTGCAGCTTCTCAGCCTGAGGAGCGCAAGGAGCGAGATAATCAGGCTGTGGTCAGGCGCGGGTGACGCTAGCTTCCAGGGTGAGCGGGCAACGGCACTGGGTGCTAGGCCATGTGGGTCCCCAGCAACACGGGTTCGACGTTCGAGCCGCTGTCTCGTACGGCGGACGATGTTCTGCCCTCGGCGTCGTTCGTTATGGTCGCATTCCGTCCCCATTCTGGTCTGCCCACGCCGCCATTCATTCGGTACAAAGCACATCGCCCTGCCTTCTGACGCTCGTCGAATTTCTCCGCCCCTGCCCCGCACGCGTCGAAGTGCGTAGGGTCCTTGGGGAAGCACGTGTCTGTGGAGCAAGGCATTAAGTGATCAGCGCATATACCATCGACGGGTGTGCGTGGGCACGCTCGTGGGCGACACGCTGGCCGTGGTAGCGTCGCGGTGAGCACCGCGATGGGCGTCGCGGCGGGCGCATAGGCAGGCTGGGTGCACGCGGGTGCTTGCTGGCCAGCAACACGGCCATGGCGGGCTACTATCGTCTATCCACCCACCTGGAGCATTGAAGGTCATGAGGGCGGGATCTTCCCAGATGAGGACCCCCATCGGTGCGAAGAGTTCTCTTGCCGCCTGATTGAGCTTCTCAATCAGTGGCGTGTAGGTAGCAGGGAAGGCCAAATCCCTGCACAGCGAAACGGACGTGCGGGCCGCCCGGGCCGCCACAGCCGCTTCCGCCTTGTCCACACTGCCCTGACTGGAGTTCAGAGCTCGCTCAGAATAGTCTCTGAGATCAGCCTGCAAGGGAGAGGTGAAGGCTCTCGGGTAGGTGGTCTGCTTCCACACAAAGGTGGCCGTCGGATTTCGTTGCCTCACGGTGCTCAGCACCCTCGCGAGCTTACGCAGATGATACTGGTACGTGAGGAGCGGAGCAATGCGATGGCGCACGTTGGAACCTCCCAAAATGCTGGTGTCGTGCAGGCCTGACTGGAACACAACGATCGTGTTGTTCGCCCGCGTAAGGAGTCTCTCGAGGACCTCGCCGTCCGGATCAGTGCTGCCGAACAGATTGAGCAGCCCTTGGCGCGGTGGGAGACCGGTAGAGGGTGAGAACGCCACC
>Ga0180442_101539_pt1 | contig 14191 bp, 12 predicted proteins | sample ChrtobMetP5_16mM_FD_119746 | JGI IMG/M metagenome (GOLD analysis project Ga0180442, IMG submission 119746) | Chrysochromulina tobin associated microbial communities from unialgal haptophyte culture, Seattle, Washington, USA - P5_16mM MetaG | ecosystem: Host-associated > Algae > Haptophytes >... | reverse complement strand
CTGATTGCCTCTGATGACCTCTGATTGCCTCCCTCATCAGGTGCCTCACCTCGCCTTCGGCACGGAGCTCTGATGACCTCTGATTGCCTCTGATGACCTCTGATTGCCTCCCTCATCAGGTGCGCCAAGCGGCGTCTTGGATCTCTCTCTCGACCGGCGGCTTGGGCGCGCTCTGCATCGTCACGCTCGTCGCGGCGATGCGCGAGCCGCCTCCGGCCGTGGATGCCTCGGGGGAGCCCGGGACGGCGCCCGAGCGTCATGTGCTGCGCCTCATGAGCACCGTGTGGCAACGGCCGCTCGCGCGCCGGATGAGCCTCATTTGGTGCCTTGCCGACGGCAGGTGCGCGCGCGCCGAGTGGCGAGTGACTGCCTCTGATGACCTCTGATTGCCTCCCTCATTTGGTGCCTTGCCGACGGCAGCCGCGCAGTCTTTTCAACGGTCGGGCCGTACGCGCTGCAGTACACGCTGGGCCTGCCCGCACCGCTCGTACCCCCGCTGATCCTCGTCTACATTCTCTGCAGTGCGGCCTCGCTGCCCATCTGGCTCGGCCTATCTGATGACCTCTGATTGCCTCGGATGACCTCTGATTGCCTCACTCATCAGGTGCGGCCTCGCTGCCCATCTGGCTCGGCCTATCTGATGACCTCTGATTGCCTCGGATGACCTCTGATTGCCTCACTCATCAGGTGCGGCCTCGCTGCCCATCTGGCTCGGCCTCGCGCGCCGCCTGGGCAAGGTGCCCGCGTGGCGTGTGGCGCTCGTGTGCAACTCGCTCTGCTTCGTGCCGCCACTAGTGACGCTCCATCCAAGGTTCATCCAACTGCCCGCATACACGGTGCATGCTGATTGCCTCTGATTACCTCCCTCATCAAGATCATCCAACTGCCCGCATACACGGTGCATGCTGATTGCCTCTGATGACCTCTGATGACCTCTGATTGCCTCCCTCATCAGGTGGAAGCAGCAGGCGGCGATGATCGTCCACGATTGCTATCTGATGACCTATGGTTGCCTCCGATGACATATGATTGCCTCCTTCATCAGGTGCGCCTGCCGTTTGGCGCCCTCTTCGCGGGTTTCGTGGGTGCATGCGGCGGCGCGACCTCGGCGCTGGGCTACTCGCTCATGGGCGACGTGGTCGACGCCGACGCGGCCACAAGCGGCGCGAGCCAAGCGGGCGTCTTCTTCGCCTTCTGGGCCTTCGTCTCCAAAATGGCCGGTGGGGTGGTTTCGATTGGCACCGGCTTTGCGCTGCAGCTCGGCGGGTTCGTCCCAAATCAGGAGCAGTCGCTCGCGTCGCGCGTGACGATCGGGCTGCTGCTCATGGTGCCCGAGATTCTGGGCCTCGGGCTCGCCGCGGCGACCACGCTCAGCTTCGAGCTCGACGAGTCGGCCTCCGAGCGCGTGCGCGCCACTCTGGTGGGCCGGCGCGTAGAGAGTGCACGAAAGGCGGTGCTCGGTGAGTCGGGGGGCAAGGGGGGCGGGGCCAAGCACGGGAAGCTGCGCCATGGCACTGGCGGCGCCACGAATCCTGACTTGCTTTGAGGGGTCAGTCTTCGAGTTTTAACAGCCTATTCACACCCTCAAAACGAAATGTCCCTGTACCCCCTCTCTGCGCTCGCCGCCATCCTTTCCGCTGCGTCGCTGGACCTGCTCAAGCCTCGCACCTCGCTAGCCGCGTGGGCGGCTCGCGGCTTGACAAACGGCGAGTCACCGCAAGTGGGCGATCAGGACCAGTACATCCACGTGTCCTCGCGGTGGGTGCAGGAGAAATGGGAAGCGCAGGGTCGACCAATGCCTGGTCCGACTATTGTGTTCAATACCTCTTTTGGCGTGATTGGATTGGGCGGACTCCATGGCGTGCCGGCGAGCGTCGTATTTCCTATCGCGGATGGCGGCCGATCAGCACCCCTGACGACGACCGCCGACGCATTTACTGCCGTGTTACCACTGCTCTTGGGCGGGCCTGCGATGCTGGCAAACTCCTACTACTCGAGCTTTCAGCATTCCGAGCTAGAGGCCTGTAGAAAGTCCTTCAATGTTACCACCGTCACAGGCGACGGCTGGATGAGCCCGCTATTACCTATCAAGCCCTTTGACGATGCTGTTCGTGGTTCATACACGCCGATTGCCACCCTCCGCAGCAGCGATCACCGCACGTTCGACGTGGACGCCGCCCTGTGCACATCTACGGCAGATGTGATCAAGGTGGACTTGGCGGCGCAGGCGAGTGAGGGTCCGAATGTTGAGGACAGCAGCTCGTGTTGCGGCTACTACAACCCTGCGCAAGGCAATGTGCTCACTCCCGTGGTGTCGCCTTACCCATGCCGCTCGCTCCTCTTTGACGGCGAGCTTTACGGCTTCAATTACCCGCGTCTCGACTTTGTGTTTGAGTGCGACTCGACGCTTCCCTAGCGCGGCAAACAAAGCCGCGCAGGCTCAGATGCTCGGGCGCGAGGGCAAGGACGCTCGGCGGCTGACGCCCAGCGGCCTGCGCCGGTAAAGTAGCTCCATGAATAGCTCGTCCGGTTACCGGTTTAACGGCCCTGCTCGGTTCGATCACTCCTCTCTTGACAGTACTCTGAGGGACCGTTACACTCCGGCGCCAATGGGCCGTTACACTCGTCAAGTACTGTGAGGACCGTTACACTCACACAGTACTTGACGAGTACAAACAGAGCGCTCCGCACACGCGCGCGCCGCGCTACTGAGTACTGACTATAGTACTTTACTTATATACGGCTCTCGGTTGTAGTGGACCCTTGTCGCTGCTTGTCGCGCGGCCTCGCTGAGTCGTCATAGGCACATGCCGACCCATCTCTGCTGTCTACGCTGTCTTGGCTATCCCCCTCCCATGCGGAGCAGCCGCCTTAGGATGACGCAGCGCTGTCCACCTCCGACAGCGCCGCGCTGTATCGAGCGCTCTTCACAGCGCTGTCTAAGCCCTGATCGGAGCCGGGAGGTGTGAGCGAGATCGTCTCGAGCATTAACAGGAGGTGCTCATGTGCCTCCGCCGACTCGGAGGAAGCGCCCGTCCCTTTGATTGCCTCCCTCATCAGGTGCATGGGGTCTTCATGCCAGCGGCCTCTGTGTGATAGCTGCAGTGAGAGCGACAGAGACGGAGCCTCTGAGTGATAGCTGCAGTGAGAGCGACAGAGACGGAGAGAGCGACGACACAGGAAATGGCGGACGGAGCAGCGGCAGCAGCGAGAGAAGCGAGAACGAGAGCGATAGAAGCAGCGAGAGAGAGTGCGATGGAGAGCAAGTCCACTGAGTCGTCAATACAAACGCACAACAAAAGAGATAGCGGTCGCCAGGCTCTGCGCCTCAAGAAGGAGCTCAGCAGCACCCTCAGCGCGAGGGAGGAGCACCCGCGGAAGGCGCTATCGCCGATGCTCGTGAGGGACGCGGGCAGCTCCCTCAGCGCGAGGGAAGAGCACCCGTCGAAGGCGCAATCGCCGATGCTCGTGAGGGACGCGGGCAGCTCCCTCAGCGCGAGGGAGGAGCACCCGTAGAAGGCGCAACTGCCGATGCAAGTGAGGGACGCGGGCAGCTCCCTCAGCGCGAGGGAGGAGCAACCATCGAAGGCGTGAGCGCCTATGCTCGTGAGGGACGCGGGCAGCTCCCTCAGCGCGAGGGAGGAGCACCCGTCGAAGGCGTAAACGTCGATGCTCGTGAGGGACGCGGGCAGCTCGCTCAACGCGAGGGAGGAGCACCCGTAGAAGGCGCCAAAGCCGATGCTCGTGAGGGACGCGGGCAGCTCCCTCAGCGCGAGGGAGGAGCACTCGCGGAAGGTGTAAGCGCCGATGCTCGTGAGGGACGCGGGCAGCTCTCCCAGCGCGAGGGAGGAGCACCCCTGGAAGGCCAAACGGTCGATGCTCGTGAGGGACGCGGGCAGCTCCCTCAGCGCGAGGGAGGAGCACCCGTAGAAGGCGCGAAAGCCGATGCTCGTGAGGGACGCGGGCAGCTCCCCCAGTGCGAGCGAGTGGAAGCCTTCAAACGCGCGATCGCCGATGCGCGTCAAGCTCGCCGGCAGCGCCACCGAGCGTAGGTCCCGCCGCCCACGAAAGTACTCTGCCTCGAGCGTCGTGACGCCCTCCGGGACGACGGCATGGTACACCCCAGCACCCTGCGTCGGCCGCTGCCGCTCCGCCCTGCGCACCTCGTAGGAGCTTAGCAGCTCCCCCAGCGCCGCCATTGCCGCGGGCACGGCCTCCAGCATGGGTTCCGCGGGGTCTGAGGCATCGTAGTTTCTGACGACCCGAACTAAAAATAGACCAAACCGGTAAACTTGGTGTGTTGCCCGTTCAAGACGTGATTGCGGTTCATCAAATCACTCAAGCTGCCTGGTTGATGAGCGCGACATCCCGGTCCCTGCTAAAGCTAGTCCAGGCTCAGGACATCACGGTGGGTGGGCGGGAACTACACATCATCTCTCTCATGAGTCATGTAGAGGTCATGTCTCTCGAGCCGTCGCGCATCCCGTCGTGCGCGCATCGCTGTCGTCATAGACACCCCCGTCTTACGCTGTCTTGGCTATCCCATGCGGAGCAGCCGCCTTCGGATGACGCAGCGCTGCCCACCTCCGACAGCGCCGCGCTGTACCGAGCGCTCGTCACAGCGCTGCCCAGCTCGGACCGGGCGATGGCCGCCTCCTCCGCCTCCTCCGCCGCGAGGTGTCGACGCGCCACGATCCCGGCGAGCTCGATGGCATAGCTGATCGCCAGGCCCGACGCGGCCGCCTCCGAGGGCTCTAGGCGCGGTGCTCGCCATGGCGCGTCATTCACACCGCTGCCGCTCACTCCCGCACCGCCGTTCACACCGCTGCCGCTCACTCCCGCACCGCCGGGCGTTAGGGGAGGGCGCGTGTCCGTCATCTCGCCAAGTCGGGGAATGCCCCGCGGCCGTTGGATGGCGTGGCTCCCAAACGGGTGGCTGTGCGCGCCGCCGACACGCCCGAGAGAGACGGAGGACGAGACGGAGGAATACGTCGAGAGCACAGAGATCTCGCCGGAGGAGACCTCGCCGGAGGAGCGCGCGGTAGAGCCGCCGGAGCGCGCGCTGTGCCGAGCGCTCAACGGACCGGTATCGAGGTGGCGGCAGCCCCGCTGGCTGCTCGGCACGGCGCTCCGCTGCCGACTGCCGCCGCTGCCGCTGCCGCTGCCCATGTCACCGGCCCACGGGTCGTACGCTTCCAAATTAGGGTCGTACTCAGCCTCTTTCCAGGGGTCGGGCTCACTCGAGGCACGGCTGGAGGCACGCCTCCCCTCTGAAGACCTCGAGAGCGCATGGAGCGGTAGAAAGAGCTCCTTGGAGTGCGTCGTGCTGGGCACTCGCGTCGTGGTGGGCACTTGGAGCGGTAGAAAGAGCTCCTTGGAGTGCGTCGTGCTGGGCACTCGCGTCGTGGTGGGCACTTGGAGCGGTAGAAAGAGCTCCTTGGAGGAGCGCAGCGAGCGAGCTCCTCTGGCGGCGAACCCTTCGGATTGCGAGAGTAATTGAGAAAGGCTCCATTGCTCATCATCGCCGCCTTCGCATGACCTGCCCTCGCCGTATCCGCCCTCGCTGCAGCCCTCGCCGCCGTCGTCCTCAGTGCCGCCGCTACCCTCTCCGTGCCGGTACCCGGCGCTGTATGAGGCGCTGTGTCGGCGCATAGCGGCCTCGCTCAACGCATCGTTCGCGTCTGAGAACCGGTCCTCCAAGAAACCTCCATCTGAGCCCTCATCGGAGCCGGGAGGTGTGAGCGAGATCGTCTCGAGCCATAACAGGAGGTGCTCGTGTGCCTCTGCCGATTCGGAGGAAGCGCCCGTCACGGCGCCGCTCGCGGGGGTCGTGCCGAACAAGGCCGCGGCCAGGGCGTTCGCGACCGCTTTGGAGGGCACGACGGGCGCCGAGTAGGCATGTGATGGCGCCGCCGCAGTGGTTGCCATCGCAGTGGTTGCCATTGCAGGGGCTTCAAATGCAAGGGTTCCGATTGCGCGTGTCGCTAATGCAGGTGCCTTCACAAGCGCTGTGCCAGGCGCCATCGCTGCCCCAGGCGCCAGCGCTGCCCACCCGAGCTCACCCTCCGCCTCCGCCTCCGCCACAGCCAGCGCCATCAGGCTCGTAATCGTACGTCGATCATTCTCACCTGATGAGGGAGGCAATCAGAGGTCATCAGAGGCAATTAGAGGTCATCAGGCTCGTAATCGTACGTCGATCATTCTTACTGGCTTCTAGTGCCGCCGCTGTCGGAGCCGTAGCCGACGCTGCCATCGCTGCTGCTGCTGCTGCTGCTGCTGCTGTCGGCGCCCGAGACGGCGCGTCGAGAGCCGTCGTGGGCGCCTGTGACGGCGCCGCCAGAGCAGTCGCCGGCGCCCGTGACGGCGCCGCCCTTTGAGCTGCGCTCGTCGGCGCCGCTGTCGGCGCCGATGGTGACGCAGTGGCCCCCGGCGAGCGCCGAGATGAGCGCCTCCCTCCAGCCTTACCGGTAGCCTTACCGTCCTCCGAAGGCTGTGCACGCGTCGCCGCGAGCGCACGAGCAGCTGCCTGCGTCGCCGATGGTGCTTGAGATGGTACCAGTGCATGTGCGACTGCAGGTGCCGCTGCTGGTGCCGCCGTGTGGACCTTCGCTGATGAGAGAGGCAATCCCACCTTGGGCCGCGCCGGCTCGTGATGACTCTCGTGATGACCCTCGTCATCGAGCTCCTCAGGCTCGTGATGACCCTCGTCATCGAGCTCCTCAGGCTCGTGATGACCCTCGAGTGCCTCGTGCTGCGAACCTCCACGTGCATTGCCCCTTTGCAGCTGCTCCGACGCCTCCATCGCCGCGGCTCGCACGCTCACCTGATGAGGGAGGCAATTAGAGGTCATCAAAGGCAATCAGAGGTCATCAGAGGCAATTAGAGGTCATCAAAGGCAATTCGAGGTCATCAGCGCTCACCGTAAGTTCGTGATGAGGTGGGTCGCCATCGTCGCTCTCGCCATCGCTGGCGCTGCCGTCGGCAGCCGTGTGCGCCGACGATGATCTCCCTGATCTCCCTGATCTCCCTGATCTCCCTGATCTCCCTGATCTGCCGGCTGCTGGGGCGCCGTGTGGGGAGGTTGAGACGTCCTCCATGGCACGCCCACCTGATGAGGGAGGCAATCAGAGGTCATAAGAGGCAATCAGAGGTCATAAGAGGCAATCAGAGGCAATCAGAGGTTGAGACGTCCTCCATGGCACGCCCACCATGACGCCCATCAGTGGCCGTACCGGAGCGCGCTCGTGCAGACCCAACGGCGCCCACCACGGCGCTCCGCAATAGGCGAGCGGTGCCCAAGACGGCGCTGCGTGACGGAGGGCGGCGCACGAGTTGCATCGCCTGCGCATACGGCGATGGCCAGGCTGGCGACGTGTGCGAGGTCGCGGCGGAGGGCCTGTACGGCGATGAACGCGTGCCAGGCGCGACCTTTGACGCGGGGCCAGAGGCGGGGGCGGAGGCGTCAAGGGGAGAAGACGCACTGGAGTGCGTCGTGCTGGGCACTCGCGTCGTGGTGTGCACTGGCGTCGTGGTGGGCACTGGCGTCGCTGCGGCCTCCAGAGCGTTGATTGCCATCGACATCTGAAACGGGTGGTTACATCGGGCGGAGCTCATGCCGCTGCCCCCAGCGCCATGGGCGCTCGCTTTCGGACTGGCCGTTGGGGAAGATGGGCGGGGAGATGCCATCTCCCCGGGGAGACGGCCGGGGGGATGGGCGGGGGGATGCCGGGGAGATGCTGGCGCCGACTTGGGCAGCGGGATCGCCGTCGCTACAGCCAAGGCTGCGGCGCCCGTCGTACCGACGGCGAGCAGCGCCCTCGCCGCGTCCTCGAGCGATGATCTCCCTGATCTCCCTGACCTCGCCGCGTCCTCGAGCGATGATCTCCCTGATCTCCCTGACCTCGCCGCGTCCTCGAGCGATGATCTCCCTGATCTCCCTGATCTCCCTGACCACGCCGCGTCCTCGAGCGGTGAGCTGGTAGCTGGGCATAAGCTCGCCCCGGCCACGTCACCTCCAGCGCCACGGCCACCGGCGCCGTCCTGAGCGCCACTGCCGGCGGCGCCGTCCTGAGCGCCACTGCCGGCGGCGGCGGCGGCGGCGGTGCCGCCGCCCTCTCGGACGGTGAGCGCCGCGAGGAGCCGATCGAGGTCGGTGTGGCGTGAATAGTCGATATGCATGCGCTTGAAGTCACGCATGGCGCGCACGTCGACGAGCCGGTAGTCGACAGAGTGCGCACTGGCCCTGCGATGACGGCGGCCTGACAAGGACTGCTGCTGCTGCTGCTGCTGCTGGGCGAGCTTGGCGGTATTGACTGAGCGGGGGCCGAGGTCGGGGCGGGTGGGCGTGAGGGGGCGGCCCGGGGTGTCGGGTCGTGACGAGCGATGCGAGTGCCCTGCCCCCCCAGGGGTGGTAGGCGCCGTGCTGGGCACTTGTGAGTCGCCGCCGCCACGTCCATTCTGTAACTTGTCCACATTAGGCAATGGGGTCGATGTGAGCGCGGGAACGGTGCTCGACCGCTTGTTCACGGCGGAGGCAGCGCGGGCTCCTTTGGCGCCGTGGTGGGCTCCTTTGGCGCTGTGGTGGGCTCCTTTGGTGCGCTTCGCAGCCGCAGCGGCCGCAGCGGCCGCAGCGGCAGTCGCGGCCGCCGTCGCGGCGGCCGCCGCCGTCACCGCGGCTGCTCCTTCCTTTGACGAACCCATCTTGCCTAATTTGGCTGGCGAGGAAGGCATCGAGGAAGGAGGCAGTCCGCCAGCGCTCGGTACAGCGCTCTGCGCTCGAGGTGCGGTTGGCACACCCGCCGGGGGCGCTGTGGTGGGCGTGGGCTTTGCCGCAGGTGTCGACGCTGTGGGCGCCGTGGTGGGCGCCAGAGGGGCCTCCTCCGCCTCCGCCTCCTCCTCCTCCTCCTCCTCCTCCTCCTTCTCCTCCTCCTGACCCGCGATTGCAGGATGGCGCTCTCTTGAGAGCTCACCAAGGCGCTCTTTTGAGACCCTCTTGTCCTCGCAATCAATCTCCGCAGCAATCTCCGCCCCGAGAGGGCCCTCGGCGCGGCGGGGTGCCGGCGCCGTGCCGGGCGTCCACACGAGGGCAAACGTAACGGTGGCCCCACTCCCACTCCCCACAAGGGGATGGCGCTCGTAATCTATCCGCGTCTCGTCATTCAAATTCCCCACAAGGGGATGGCGCTCGTAATCTATCCGCGTCTCGTCATTCCCATTCCCCACAAGGGGATGGCGCTCGTAATCTATCCGCGTCTCGTCCGCCCACTGTCCGAGAGGGCGCCGTGGCGAGCACTCGCATGCGTCCGCCAACTGTCCGAGAGGGCGCCGTGGCGAGCACTCGCATGCGTCCGCCAACTGTCCGAGAGGGCGCCGTGGCGAGCACTCGCATGCGTCCGCCAACTGTCCGAGAGGGACCACGAGCTCGCCCAGGGGCTTGTCCTGCGCGAAGTGATTACGATCCCATACTTGGATCGTGAGTGCGAGAGGGGCGAGCTCTCGCAGCGATTCGATGGGCCATGAGGCCGATTCATTCCATCGAGGGTTCAGTTGCCAAGGGACCACGGACGATCGCCACTCCTCCTGCCCAGGCAGCTTGAGGACCACGTACGGGTCGCTCGTGTTGGTTAAGTCGACGGCTTCGAGGCCGTCCGCGCCCTCGAGCTCCACAGCAAAGAGGCCGGGTTGCTCAACACGGCGCCCGACCTCGCGGTGGCGAGATTCCTCGACGAAGCGATCGACGAAGGCTTCAAGACGGGCGGGTAGTAGCTGCGGCTTGGGCAGCTCCGCCAGCTTGGCAAGGGCACTCAGACGTGCCTGCTCGGCCTGCTTGGCCGCCCTGGCGGCCAGCTGGGCGGCCTCGGCGGCCTCCTTGGCGGCCATCAGGGCGGCCTCGGCGGCCTGCTTAGCGCTCTCCTCAGCCAGTCGCCGCTCCTCCTCCATCAGCGCCAGCCTCTCATACGCACCGTCTGTCATGCTCGTCTTGGTGGTCGGCACGGGCTGGTCCCGCGAGCCGACGGGTGCCCATCGATTCGGTCGCCGATCGCGCCAATAGGCGGGCCGCCGCAACTCTTCCAAGAGCTGATGACGCTTGCGGAAGTCGCCTGTGGACACTCCGTCCGTGAGGGCGTGCATGCCATTGGTGCTCAGGACGGCGCCTCGCTCAGGAGCGCTCGTGCGGCGGCGGCGAGGGCGAGGCGCCGTCCTGGGCGGCCTGGAGGCCCTGCTGGAGGCCCCGAGGGTGCTAGGCCCGCCTTCCTCGTCCCCCTGCGAACCGGAGTCCTCGTCGACGTCCTCGTCGGCCTCGTCCTCCTCCTCGTCCTCTTCATCGTCCTCCGTGGCCGCTGCTCGCGACAGCGCCGTCATGGATGCTGTCGCCTTCCCCTTGGGCGCAGCCTTCCCTTGCGCGGCCTTGGGCACACTGGGCGCCGTCTTGGGCACATTGGGCGCCGTCTTGGGCGCAGCAGGCCTACCGGACGGTTGCAAAGGGGGGCGTGCATCCGGCACGGCTGCATCCGGCATGGCAACATTCGATGGCATCTTCCCTGGCACCGCGCCCAGGACAGCGCTCGATGGCATCTTCCCTGGCACCTCTGCTGCCAGCGCCACGGCCACCGGCGCCGTCCTGAGCGCCACGGCCACCGGCGGCTCGCGCCGAACGCTTTCGAGTGGATGCGCGTAGCCCGTGCCACCTCGGCTAGTAGCAGCTTCAGAGGCGCCGTCCACACGATCTCCGCTCGGAGATCGAGAGCCCTCACGATCTGAGAGCGGAGATCGAGAGCTGCTCGTGCCGACGCCGACGCCGCCGCCGCGCCCAGGACAGCGCCCAGCGGCTGAGGAGGCCTTGCGGGCAGCGCCCAGGACAGCGCCCCCACTCCCGCCAGAGGGCGCTGCGGACTTGGCGGCGGCGGCTGTCATGTTGGGCGCCGTGTTGGGCGCTGCGGACTTGGCGGCAGCGGCTGTCTTGGCAGGCGCATGAGTGGCCGCCGCGCCGGCCGCCCCCCCTGGCCTCCTTGCCGCCGCGCCCAGGACAGCACCCGTCGCGCCCAGGACAGCGCCCGCCGCCGCGCCCGCCGCCGCGCCCGCCGCCGCGCGTGCACGTACGGGTGCGGCGGCGTCGGCCGCGAGCGGCAGCTGCGAGGCGATGCTGGCGCCGCCCTTCGCGCCGCCGCTGGCCATCGCCCTCCCAGATGAGTCGCTGATGAGCTCCGCGTAGCTCCGGTGAGCTCCGAACGGATGGGGCGCCGTGTTGGGCGCGCCGCCCGCCGGTCCGGCTGCGCCCAACACGGCGCCCAACGCGGCGCCCACGCCCGCCGCGACGCTCGGCCGACCCGACGGCTGCCGAGAGCCCGCGCGCGAGCCAGGCGCCGAGTTGGGCGTCGCGCCAGGCGCCGAGTTGGGCGTCGAGCCGAGCCGCGAGCTCGGGCGAGATCCGGGTGACGAACCCGGGGGCGACTTGGTGCGCGCGCCGAGTTGGGCGCCGCCGCGTCGCCGCTGCTCGCTGCGCAGCGCGTGCGTCATCTCATCGACTCGACGCTGCTCGAGCACGCGCGACTCCTCCGCGTCGACGTGGGCGATGATCTGCCTCGCCTCCGTCCCCACCTCGACGAGCCGTGCACACCTGATGAGGGAGGCAATCAGCATGCACACCTGATGAGGGAGGCAATCAGCATGCACGCCTGATGAGGGAGGCAATCAGCATGCACGCCTGATGAGGGAGGCAATCATCCTCGAGGACCTGTGGGAAGACTGCGCCGTGCGCACCTTGACTGCGCCAGTGCGAGCTGGGCCTCGAGGGCGCCGTAGCGAGCACTTGCATGCTGGGCCTCGAGGGCGCCGTAGCGAGCACTTGCATGCTGGGCCTCGTGGGCGGAGTGGTCGGCTGGGGGGTGAGCCGGCTGGGGGGTGAGCCGGCGCATCGCGCGTGCCAGCTGGAGCTCCACTCGTACGTCGGGTGGCGCCGTGGTGAGCGCTTGCATGCTGGGGAGCGCCACTCGTACGTCGGGTGGCGCCGTGGTGAGCGCTTGCATGCTGGGGAGCTCCAATCGTACGTCGGGTGCATGCGCCAGTGGCCGCGGCGGCGTGCCGGCCGGCGGCTCGGCAGCGAGGCCCAGCATACAAGTGCTCGTTACGGCGCCAGCGGAGACGTCGCACACAGCCTGCGCGATCGTCGCCGCTTCGCCCAGCAGAGCGAGCTGCGCATGCGCTTCGTCAATTTCTTCATCGCCCAGCAGAGCGAGCTGCGCATGCGCTTCGTCAATTTCGTCATCGCCCAGCAGAGCGAGCCGCGCATGCGCTTCGTCAATTTCGTCATCGCCCAGCAGAGCGAGCTGCGCATGCGCTTCGTCAATGAACATCTGAAGCTCAGCGAGCTCATTGCTCGCCTGCTCTAATGAGGCGGCAGCGAGCGCCCGCACAGCCGCACGCGCGGCCGCCGCCTCGGCCGCCGCCGCCTCGGCAGCTTGTCGCGCTGCGCGCTCATCGGCAGCTCGGGCCTCGAGCTCGGAGAAGCTCACGTACCTGTGGGGAGGGGAGGGCGCCGTGGTGAGCACTTGCATGCAAGTCTAGGCAGCGTCCACTCGGCACGTACCTGTGGGGAGGTGAGGGCGCCGTGGTGAGCGCTTGCATGCTGGTCTAGGCAGCCCTCAGGCAGCGCGTACTCGAGCGCCGCCAGCTCGTGCAGGTAGCTCTCGTACCCATCATAGCCGAGCGTGTGCGCGAGCGCTCGAGGTGAGAGGCACCGCGGCATCCCACCTGATGAGGGAGGCAATCAGCATGCACACATGATGAGGGAGGCAATCAGCATGCACGCCTGATGAGGGAGGCAATCAGCATGCACTCATGATGAGGGAGGCAATCAGCATGCACGCCTGATGAGGGATGCAATCAGCATGCACTCAAGGGCACCGCGGCATCCCACCTGCACACCGCCGCCGCCGAGGCGCTCAATCGGCGCCGTGCCGAGCGCGCCTCGTTGGAGAGATCGGCGATGAGGTCGGCGTTGGCATTTGAGGCGAGGCGCGTCGTGATGGGCATTTGCATGCTTGTGCTGATGCGCGACCGGTCGCCCTCCTCAGACGGGTGCACCGCATCAGACGGGTGCAGCGCATCAGACGGGTGCAGCGCATCAGACGGGTGCACCGCGGCGCCCAGTGCGGCGCTGCTCGCGGTGGGCTGCCCAGTACGGCGCGGGCTGGAGCGGCGGGAGGAGCGCGGTGTTGAGCGGCGGGTGGAGGCCGCGTCCGTCGCGCCCGCCACGGCGCGGGCGTCCTGACCCTGGAGCGAGGCGAGGCGCCCTCGCGCGCTGTCCTTTTCGACTGTGAATGGGGAGCCGCGCGCGCTGCGAAGGAATGGGCTGCTGTTAGACGCACCGCCATCCTTGTCGACTGTGGCCGGCTCGGAGCCTGTCGCGTCTGCTCGCCTGGGGGTGCGCGCGCTGCGCATGGAGCTGCGGGCTGTCGAGCGGCTGCTGCTGCCGCCGCCGCTGCGATGCCGCGCGCTGCGGCTGCTCTGCCGCCTTGAGGACGCGCCGCCGGAAGACGAGGGTGGGCTCGTGTTGATCTCGAGGGGTGCGACGCGTACCGGAAGATGGAGCCGGTCCACGGGGATCCATGACTCGTCGTCCACGGGGTTGGCTGCCGGGCCTGGCCCACAGAGCGGCTTGCGACGCCGAGTGCCCGCAGAGACGGGCGGCAGCGTTGGCGAGAACTGCGGCTCGTGATTCCTGATCAAGCTGCCAATGCCATCGAGCATGAGGTCGCTCAGTGTCCAAGCCCGCGCTTGCGGCTTCGGCGGCAGCAGCGCAGGCGGCATCTTCTTGAGGACCGATTGGCCAAAGCAAGAGACGGTGAGAATGGATGACTTTTGACGTGTTCGCAGTCATGAGTCAAGACCAAATTTGACATGCATGCATTTTGAAGAAAAACGTGTACCATATGGCCTTTTCTCGTTCGCCCGTGGCATCTTAAAGGTGACGCGCGGACCCTGCCATGTTTCAAATCTCCTCCTCAAAGTATGCTGCGCGCTCGAGCCCCGCCCCCTCCGCAGTCCCGCCCCTCGTGAGGCTTGCGAGCGTCATGGCGAGCGTGGGCGCGTCGGCCGCGTCGGCCGCGTCGAGGCCCTTGCCACGCTGGTAGTCTTCCTGGTGCTGTTCGTGGGCATTGCGACTCGCTTCAGGAGCCGTTGCCGCGGCCGT
>Ga0180442_101506_pt1 | contig 14357 bp, 13 predicted proteins | sample ChrtobMetP5_16mM_FD_119746 | JGI IMG/M metagenome (GOLD analysis project Ga0180442, IMG submission 119746) | Chrysochromulina tobin associated microbial communities from unialgal haptophyte culture, Seattle, Washington, USA - P5_16mM MetaG | ecosystem: Host-associated > Algae > Haptophytes >... | reverse complement strand
GTGCCCCACCCTCCCGGACCCGTACTGTCTAGAATAGGGGACTCAGAGCCGGCCCCTGGCCGTCTCTGTGGGGGGCTGCTTATTAATAACCATCCCTTTGAGTGTGATGCACAGAGAAGACGTTCATTGTTCTATTCATATGTCACGTCAATCCCTTGCGCGATAAGGACACCTTGCACAGGCCACAGCATATCTGACCATATGACAGACATAACGGGATAACCCAGGAAACATAACAACGGAACCCAGGAAAACGAACAGCAAACACCCACCTGCATATGCATCAACAACCTCAGGACGGCACCACCTTCAAATTCCCGGGTCCCCCACCGCACACCAGGGGATCCCTTCAGAACTGTGGGTCTCAGGGACTGTCGGTCCCGGCTCGCTCCCGGCTCTATCCCGGCTCTGCCGTGCTAGGAAGGGTCGGTTTGAGAAGACTCACGGGTTTGAGAAGACTTCAACGCGAATCGTGTCGCAATCTGCGGCGCCCAGAACTTGCTGTGCCTGATTGGGACTGTCGGTCATACGCAGCCTCATGCCTGATAGGGACTGTCGGTCATGCGCAGCTTCTGGCCTTTATTGTAGCGGTGGTAGGCGATGACGTAGTCGATGTGCACGTAGTTGCTGTTGAAGAGAACAAACTCGCGGTAGCGCACGATATCCTTGCCCAGCTCGGCAATCAGCGAATGGTGAAAGATTTTTGGCATGACACCCGGCACTGCCGAGAGCTCACGGCAGCTGACTGGAAAGATAGGCGCGCCATTGTCCATCGAGGTGACCCGTGCGGCTCGAAGGTCATGTGTCTTTGCCTTTTTGACCAGCGTACGCTGCGTGCGCATGGGGAAGCCGAGGGCCGCGCGCACCACGAGAACGTAGAGGACGTCTTCCGGGTGGGGCATGGTTTCGTCATACAGCCGCTTGTGCAGCTCACTGCTTGGGTCGTACGCGCTGTCGGGGCCTACGTACTGATCCGTCTTGCCAGCGTCCTCCGCGAGGTAGACGCCGTCGCCAAAGGCGGTGCCCGTGTTGATGCCTGCGAAGTGCTCGTTCAGGCCCGTGGACAGCAGGTCTAGCAGCCGATCTGGGTTGACACCATGCAAGAGGATGACCTCATTGCAAGCCTGCGAGAGGGTGAAGCCGCCCACGCAATCCGTCTTCACGGGCAGGCCGGGAACATTGGAGACATCCTTGCCTTTCTTCTCAAGCATCTCGAGCTCCTTCTGCACGCGCTTCACGCCGGTCGTGTACTTGTCCAGGTTGCGTTGATGGTCGACCTTCCACGCACACGCGAGCTTGAGCGAGTCGTACTCGCCGTACTTTTTCTTCACGTCCGAGCCCTTGCCAAGCTCCGAGCCATCTGTCTGGAGCAGCGCCTCGAGCGATTGCAGCAAGTCGGTCCCCGGCAGAAGAGGCCGGAGGGCGAAGCCGTCTTTCTCTTCAGCTTTCTTCGCCTTCTCTTCAGCTTTCTTCGCCCTCTCCGCCGCCGCCACCTTCTCGGCCGCCGCCCTCTCGGCCGCCACCTTCTCGGCCGCCGCCTTCTCTGCCGCGGCCTTGTCGGCCGCCGCCCTCTCGGCCGCCGCCTTGTCGGCCGCCGCCTTGTCGGCCGCCGCCTTGTCCCGCCTGTGGAAGCACGAGGGCGAACGCACGCTGTTTTGGCGCTGTGCAATGCCAAGGCACTCGGTTGCCACAGAGGTCGTCCATTGCGACCAGTCGGCCGCAACCAATCGCAACCCGCCGCCATTCGTTCGCCATGGGAAGGCATAGGGAAGGCAATCGGTGCAACTCACGTGCGGAAGAATGTGCACGACACCCCGCGTCGTCGCCAATCACCCCTCGGGGCAATCAATCAGGCGAAGAAGGGAGCAGGTGTCCGTCCGCAACGTTTGGCGCGTTTATGCTGCTGAATGGACGTCAAGATGGCAAAAGGCAGTCACTGGCAGGCAGAGCGCCCTGCCTGTCGATTCTCTGCGCGATGGCACTCAGAGAGGGAGCGAGGCGCCCAATCGCAATCAGTGGGTGGTTCGTCTTCATCATGCGCACTGAGGATCGTTCGGCGCGTCGTCGTCAATAATGACTTGCCAGGAATCTTGCTCTCGACGACAGCAAGCAACGACAGCACGCAACGACTGCCAGACGAAAGCCAACGCTAGCAGTCCGATCAGTATATAACTACCCAGAGTTAAATTCCAGACTGTGCCAGAGACGCCGGTGAGGTTTGTTGCCCTGGAGACTGCTGTGCCTCCACTGCTGACATAGACATTGGGCCCCTGGGCAGGGGGAGTATTAGGGAACGCGACGACACAGTGGTCACTACGGGCACACAGTGGTCACTACGGGAGATTTAGAGTGTGAGCACGCACATAAGAAGCTGTGTTGCCGGTGATCGAGGAAGACGTTATCGAGACCGTGCCAGAAGAGACGTAGACACCGCCGCCCTACAAACAACGAGCAAAAGGTGAGTCTCCCATGCGGGCGATGGGAAGTTTTCAAGGTCTCTGTGGCACGTACTAACTGGAGTTGACCGAAGCGTTCGCAGTTGTGCAAGCGAGAGTCGAGGCAAGCACACGTCAGAATTTTTCCCATCGGGGCAATGGGAACTTTTGAGAGCGTGAGCGCGCACAGAGCTAGCAGAGTTCCCACTTATGGTGGACGATGAGATGGCCACTGTGCCAGACATCGACGAGTCATAGACACCGCCGCCCTGCAAACAACGAGCAAATCGTGAGTCTCCCATCGGGGCGCAGATTTCCCATTGGGGCATTGGGAACTTTTGAGGATGAGCGCGCACATAGAGAGCTGTGTTGCCAGTGATGGTGCACGAATCAATGGTCACTGAGCCAGACGAGACGGCGACACCTCCGCCCTGCAAACAACGAGCAAAACGTGAGTCTCCCATGGGGGCAATGGGAACTTTCAAGGTTTCTGTGGCACGCACCCACTGTAGTTGACCGATGCATTCGCAGTTGTGCAAAGCGTGAGTCGGAGGCAAGCACGTCAGCAACTTTCCCATCGGGGCGATGGGAGATTTGGAGTGTGAGCACGCACATAAGAAGCTGTGTTGCCGGTGATCGAGGAAGACGTTATCGAGACCGTTCCAGAAGAGACGTAGACACCGCCGCCCTACAAACAACGAGCAAAACGTGAGTTTCCCATGGAGGCCATGGGAAAATTAGAGGTCCTCTGCGGCACGTACAGTCTGTAGTTGACCGGAGTTTCGGCCGCAGTTGTGCAAGCGTGAGTCGTGGCAAGCTCATCAGCAACTTTCCCATCGGGGCGATGCGAACTTTTGAAGTTTCAGGCCCAGATGGCACGTACCCCATACTGGTAGATCGAGGCAGCACCCATCATAAAAGATGAGAGTCGTTTTGGGCATGTGTCAGCAAGGCATCCCATCGGGGCGATGGGAAGTTTTGCACATAAGCACGCACAATTCCAGAAGCTGTGTTGCCGGTGATCGAGGAAGACGTTATCGAGACCGTGCCAGAAGAGACGTAGACACCGCCGCCCTACACAAACAAAGAGCAAAACGTGAGTTTCCCATGGGGGCGTTGGGAACTTTTCAAGTTCTCTGCGGCACGTACCCGCTGTTCGTAGTTGACCGAAGCGTTCGTAGTTGTGCAAGCGAGAGTCGGGGCAAGCACATCAGCATTTTCCCATCAGGGCGGTGGTGATGAAATTTCAGGTCTCTGTGCGGCACATACCCACTGCAGTTGACCAGAGCGTGGGCCGCAGTTGTGCAAGCGTGAGTCAGGGCAAGCACGTCAGCAATAACTTTCCCATCGGGGCGATGGGAAGTTTTCAAGGTCTTTGCAGCACGCACCCCCTGTATAGTTGACCGAAGCATTCGCAGTTGTGCAAAGCGTGAGTCGGGGGCAAGCACGTCAGCAATTTTCCCATCGGGGCAATGGGAAAGTTAGAGGTCCTCTGCAGAACATACTTCCTGTAGTTGACCAAAGCGTCAGCCACAGTAGTGCATGCAAGAGTCGAGGCAAACTCGTCAGCAATTTTTCCATTGGCGCGATCGGAACTTAACTTTTCAAGGTCTACAGTTGGCACGTACATACTGTAGTTGACCGAAGGGTTCGCAGTTGTGCAAGAGTGAGTCGAGGCAAGCGCGTCAGCAATTCTCCCATCGGGGCGATGTGGGATAGTTGTAGGTCTATGCGGCACGTACATTCTGTAGTTGACCGAAGCGTTCGTAGTTGTGCAAGCAAGAGTCAAGGCAAGCACGTTAGCAATTTTCCCATTGGGGTGATGGGAACTTTTGAAGGTCTCTGCGTCACGCACCCCCTGGAGTTGATCAGAGCGTTGGCCGCAGTTGTGCAAGCGTGAGTCGAGGCAAGCACGTCAGCATTTTTCCCAGCGGGGCGATGGGATAGTTGAAGGTCTCTGCGGCACGTACTTGCTGTTGTTGACCGGAGCGTCGGCCGCAGTTGTGTGAGTGAGAGTCGAGGTAAGCGGGTCAGCACAAAAATTTTCCCATCAGGGCGATGGGAAGTTTTCAAGGTCTCTGTGGCACGCACCCCCTTTGTATAGTTCACCGATGCGTTCGCAGTTGCACAAGCGAGAGTCGAGGCAAGCGCGTCAGCAATCTTCCCATGGGGGCGATGGGAACATTTGAACATATGAGCACGCACATAGATGGTGAGGCCTCCCGTGAGTTTGAGCCCGAACAGTTGCACGACGCCCCTCGACCCCGGGCTGATGTACAGCACACGACGCGGACTCGAGGAGCTCGCCTGCGCGTGCAGCACGACCGAGCCTGCCACGGCCGCCTCGATGATCACGCTCCTGGTGATTCTGAGCTCGGCGCTGAGGTAGTAGGTGCCGGAGGCAAGGACAATGTGGCCGACGGTTGGGCTGGCGAGTGCACTGGTCAGGCCGGCGCTGCTTCTCACTGCCGTCTGCAGCTCACGGCGGTGGCTGGGCACAGGATGCTCGTACAGCCCGGGAGCGTCGCTGGCCTTGGTGCAGGGGAGCATGCTGTACAATGCAAGGAGAGTGAGGGTAACCTGCAGCTTATGTTCCTCTCGAGGCCGAGGCCGAGTGCAAGGAGGCTTCGCAAAACGATGATGCCATGCCATGAGCGATCCCATCAGCATGCACCCCCACAGCACCAACTGTCGTGGATTGAGTATGCTGCCGCCGTCCAAATCATGAGCAGGCGCAACGGAAAAGCGAGCAGACGCCACCGAAAAGCGAGCAGACGCCAGCCGAAGGAACGCAGACGTCGCCAAAAGGCGAGCTAGCACCACCACCAACCTGTCAGCAGGCGCCACCAGATTGCAAGCACGCGCCACCAAATGGCTAGCAGAGCCTTTCAAAGAGGACGTGATCGCACCTCGATGGAGCGCCAGGAGGACTTGCTGTTGCTCGGCTTCCAACGCAAGAAGAGCATCGCTCTTTGCCGTGCACCCAAGGAGATAAAGGCTCTTTGCCGAAACCGTGCTACGAAGATCTGGAGCCAGGCGCTGCCCGAGCATCCACAATCCTGGGACGATGGCGTCTGTGGGCCGCTGGTCGCGCACCTGCTCTTTGGCGTCGAGGATCACGTGATCGCCCAGTGCAGCGACCGCCCCATCTGGCGCAAGCAGGTGGTCCCACGATGCGGGGATAAGCGCAGCGTGGAAGGGCAGCGAGCCGACGACTTCTGCCACGACATTGCCTGCGCACACTATGAATGCACACTGCGTGTGAAGGACATCCGTTGGCCAATCACCGAGTGAGCTGCTGGACGAGGACACAGTGTGGGCGCGACCGGCCAGCACGGGGATCACTTGGTTCCTCAGGCAGTCGGATGCATCCAACAAAGTGTCGCCAGACGGATACTGGCCATGCAGAGCGAGAGGCAGGGGTAGCTGCCTGGTGACTGGCCACCAATTGGAAGCCGCCTCCAGCCGCGTCTCCAACCAGATCTCACCGTGTCCATCGGGCCTTTGGGTATGTGAGCGTGTGATCGGATGTGTTGGCGAGGTCGGATGTGTTGCCGAGGTCGGATGTGTCGGCGAGGTCGCAGGCGGTGGCGTCAGGCCAGAGTCCGAACGGCACGGTGGCGTCTTGGGTGGGGGCATCGGCGGGGGCGGTGACGTTAAGTGCCCACGACGGCGCGTGCGCTCGTGGCAGCGCGGGAAGTGCTCGGCGCGGTTGGTGGTCATTACGGCGCGGTTGGTGCTCCCTTCGGCGTGGGAGGTGCTCGCGACAGGGCGACGAGTGCCCATTATGGCGCAAAGTATGCTCACGACGGCGCGTGTGAGGCTCACGACGGCGCGCGGAAGGCTCACGACGGCACGTATGTTACCCATGATGACGAAGCTGCCCTTGAAGGCACGTATGGTGCCCATGCCGGCGCGTGCAGTGCTCGCGATGGCGCGTAAGGTGCCCATGCCGGCGCAGATGGTGCTCACAGCAGCGCTGGTGGTGATCGCGGCGGCCCGGTTGGTGCTCGCGACGGCCCGGGTGGGGCTTGCGACGGCCCGGATGGTGCATGCAACGGCGCGGGAGGTGACGGCGCAGAAGGTGCTCGCGACGGCGCAGGTGGTGCTCGCGACAGCGCGACCGGGGGCGCGCTCGTGACCGCGCGATCTATGCTTGTGACGGCGCGGAGGGTGCTCGCGACAGCTTGTCAAGTCGGTGCCGTAGGCGCAGATCAGGCAGCCGAAGCCGCCATCATCGCAATCAGCGTTGGAGGTGTAGAAGCACGGGGTCGAGCAGATGCTACTCGGCGGTGGGTTGGGTGCCGGATGCGCTGCTGGTGGCCGTGGAGGCGGCAATGGCATGGAGACGCGCGGGCCACAGTCGACGCAGTCGGTGCCGAAGGCGCACGTCGCGAACTTGGAGCCAGGGCCGCCGCTGTCGCCGGCGTTGAGGCAGTCGTTCGTGTACACCACGCCAGAGGAATGTGGCGGCGGGGGCGGCGACACGTTGCGCGCGCCGCAGTCGACGCAGTCGGTGCCGTACGCGCACATCAGGAGCTCGGAGCCGGGGCCGCCGTCCAAACACTCGGCTGATGCAAAGAAGCACGCCGTCGTCCAGATGCCAGTGCCAGCACGCAAGGGGGATGGGCTGACCGCCGGTGGTGGCAGCGGCTGGCCTGGTCCGCAGTCGGCGCAGTCGGTGCCATATCTGTTACAAGGGTGCTCGGCGCCAGTAACAGAGGGGGTCGGCTGCGACGGCGGGGAAGGAGAAGTGGCGCCGAGAAGAAGCTGACGGCTCGCCCAAGGCGCCTCGTCAAAGGGGGCGGAGGTTGCGCTCTCGGCGCGCGCGCCCAAAGCGGCGGCGACGAGTAAGACTCCACCATTCAACCCTCTCATTTGGTGGACTGTGCGAAGACTGTGATGCTGGTGGACGACGCTGGAATAGTGGGCCTGCAGGCTGAGCTTCGCCATTCGACAGCAAGTGTTTGGCGGCGCTCAACTTTCGAAAACAACTTTTCCCCGCACGAGATCACACGTCTCGCTGTGGAGCTTCTGCACGCATTATTTGTTGTACTTTTCCCTTTTTCATCTCAGTACGGTATTTTGTTTTGCGGAATGCAGGACGAGGTGACTTTGTCCGCTCCGCCCGCGACCCACACGCTGAGCCCAGGGAAGCACCCAAACCTCCGCTACGCGCTCTGCGGAACCGTGCGCCCTCAGTCCGTCCGCGCCGTGTCCAAGCGCCTCGTCTTCTTCAAGCTGGACGTGCCTGCGCACCGTGGCCCCAGCATCATCGCCAGCTGGGAGTGCATCGCCAAGTTTCGCGAGGGCTGCCTGGACGAGCCAGAGATTGCGCTGTTAGTGTCGACGCTGCATGCGTGCGCCTCCGCATCGAGCGATGGCGCCGGCGTGGGTTCAGCTCACGTCGAGCTGGTCGGCTTTCCGGAGGTGGCCGAGGACGGAGAGCGATCGTTGCATGTCGTGCAGGTGCTCGTATCGTCGGCCGAGGGCGACGCGGGCGTGGTGACGATTCCGGAAACCCCGCGCGAGCCGGCGGCCAGCAATGCTTCGGCGGCCACGGAACGCGTCCGCTTCAAGCACAGCGGCAGCCACACGCGGCCGAACACGGAGTCGCGCCACCAGCAGTTTGTCGCGTGGCTCGTGGAGTCTTTCGGGCTTGAGACGTTGCGTTCGGGCGCGGGTGTGCTGGACGTGGCGGGCGGCGCGGGCGGCGTTGCCTTCGAGCTCGCCTTCCGCCGCGGCGTGCCGTGTACCGTCGTCGACCCGCGCCCGATGAAGCTCAATGCGAAGCAGCGGCGCGCCCTTCGCAGTCGCGTGAAAGCCCAGGAAGTGCTCGGCGCAGCGCCGCCGCCCGCTGCATCATGGTGGGTCGCCGGGGCGAACGGCACGCGCAGCACCGGCGCGCCGGGGCCGTCGTCGCCGCAGCCTCCGCCATCGACGCTGCCAGAAGCGCCGGCGCCCGCTACGGCGCCGGTGATGGCGGCTGCGGCCAATGGCTGTTCGGGTTCCCCACAGGTCACCGAAGGAGAGGGCGAGGGTGCGGGCGCCATAGCGGGCGATCCCGCTGGCGAGCCCCCTGCCGACGGTGCGGCTGAGGGTGCGGCCGAGGCCTCATTCGGATGTGGCCCGTGCGAGGGGTGCGACGTACCCAGCGCGGATGAGGTCGCCATCCCCCCCTCATGGGCAAGCGCGTATGCGGAGGAGGGGGTGAGTGACGCATGCCTGCCCCGCCAGGTGTGTGGCTGGTTCGACGACGTGAGGTTCCCCACTGGTGCACACGCACAGCTGTGGCGCGACGTCTCCATCGTCGTTGGAATGCATCCCGACCAGGCCACGGAGCCCATCGTGCGCGCCGCCTTGCGCGAGGGTAAACGCTTCGCCGTCGTCCCCTGTTGCGTCTTCCCCAAAAGTAACCCGCACCGGCGGCTGCGAGGCAAGGCTGTCGAGAGCCATGGGCACTTTTGTGAGTACCTAGAGAGCCTCGGCGCCGTTGAGGGCGGCGGCGCGAGCGGCGTGCAGCGATCAGCGATCAGCAGCCTCGCCTTCGAAGGTCGTAACGTCATCGTGCACTCGGTGGTGCCGTCGCATCCGCCTCGGACTCCAGTGTGAGTGAACGACGGAGTGACGGGTGGCGCTCCCAAAATGTGCGGTATGCAAATAAATTCCTTACGGCCTTAGTACCATGGGCGCATGGGCCTAGCCTACCCGCCTCGAGTTCGGTACGAGCTACGACCGCACACCGGTCGCGCTCGATCGTTTGACGCGTATTACCGATTCAGATTCAACATACGAAATTTTTGTTTCGCAGTGATATTGATCTATACTGAGAGTTGTTCTATGAGCGTGTATGCGCGGCCGGTTAGCAATTCTCGGGGTCGTGGCGGCGCTAGTATGCGTTCAGGAGCGCATGTTCCGAAACGGCCGCCGAGCCCTCCTTCTCACGGCGCGACCTGCACCACGTAATCTGCGGGCATGGGCAGCGAGCAGCAGACATGGTGAGAAGAGCACCCCGTGTGGTGGCGCCGCAATGCGCATGTGGCGCCGCGGCATGCTCGTTGTGGCCATGCGCGTACCCTCATAGTGGAGCACGCCAGACTCAGCGTCGACAGCAAAGTGCAAGAAGTCTTCAATCTCCTCCTGCGAGAAGCGCTCGCCGTGGGTCGTCAGCAGCGTACGGATCTTGTCCGCCTCGACGTACCCTTTGTTCTCGGGGTCGAGAGTCCGGAAAGCGCGCAGCAGCTTCTCCTCCGAGTCCCGTGGGTACTGATTTTCAAGCATGATCCTCTGCATCATGCGCTCGAAGCGCTCAAAGGCAATGAAACCGGTGGGCTCCTCCTCCTCAATTTCCGTGATCATGTCACGCAGCTCGATCTCCGTCGGGTTGATGCCCAGGTGCCGCACGATCGTACCGATCTCTCGGACGTCGCACATGCCCTTCTTTTCGGGATCGAAGAGCGCAAAACCCTCCTTGATGGACCTGAAGATCTCGCGCTTGCGCGCAACCACTGGATCGAGGCCATCGGTCAATGCGTGCGCTGCCATCGGTCAATGCGCGCGCAGCCACAGGGCCTTGACGGCAAAGCCAACAGGGCGTTTGCGCTTTTACTTGCGAACTGCTCGCCGCGCTGTACCGAGCGGTTTCTTCCTTTGGCATCAAGTCAAGTCTAGTCAAGTCTACACTCAACACTGTTCATTCCGCATCGGCTATCCGTGCCAGCGCCCTAAGGTCCTGCATGCGCTCCGCGATCTCGCCGGTGATCCTGGCCTCGTGCTCGTGGGCGCGCCCGAGGCCCCGCATCCGGTCCAAGAATTCGTGCCGCTCGGCGATCTCGTCCTCGATCTGCTGCTTGAGCGACCTGGGCGGCGGCGGCGCCTCGGGTGGCGGCTGACTGCTGCGCTTCTCGGCAAGGATCTCCTGGGGCGTCTTGCCGTTGAACTGGTTGCGGAGCGCGAGCTCATCCTTGCGCGCATCGGAGGACTGTGTCGGCCGGCCTGGTGGCGCCATCGGCCGCTCGAAGTTGTTGTGCGCGTACCGTATCTCCTCCTCGGAGCGCCGGTGCGGCAGGCACTCGACAGGGGCTGGCCGCTCGCCGTACACGCGCTGACCCACCTTGGGCACGCGCACGGCGCGCTCCGAAATCGTCGTGTAGCCGGCCGCCGTTTTCTTGGCGAGCTCGTGCTGCTCCAGCGGGTCGAGCGGCACAAGGCCCATCGCTGCGGCCTCTTCGGCGCGCGCCTTGAGCTTGACCTGATTCGTTTTCGAGTACTTGTTGCCAACGCTCTTGCCGGGGTCTTCGCCATTGAGCCGCGCCATCGCGCGCAGCATCGCAGCTTCCTCCTTGTCCACAAAAGTGCTCCGCAGCGCTGGCGTGTTGCTCTTCTCCGGCAGTTGGTCAGCCACGGTCGCCGTGGCGCTCAGTCCCGAGCGAGTGGACGCCGTCGCACGCGCCGGCGGCGCCGTGTGCTGCGCGCCGCCGCCCACCAGCGGCTTGAAGCCCGAGTAAGGCGGCATCCGACCGTTTGTGAACGTTAACCTGTGTTAACACGTCAGAAGCGACAACCATAGTGTGAAATTTCGTCTGGATGCCTCGATCATGCGGGAATAAATGCCGATAGGTTCGTCAACAACGTTGATCATTCCTTGCGGCCTTGAAAGCGTTCGCGCGGAAATGGCCGTCCCGCTACGTGCGATCGTCGCGGAGCGGCAGCTCGGTGCTCGGCAGCTCGAGCGCTCGGTGCTAGATGAGATAATTGCACGTGACGCCAGTGCCGGATGGAGCTCGGGTGACAACGAGCTGGCCAAGCTCTATTATTCACAGCTCACAGAGGCGCTCGGCAGAAGAGTGAAACTCAGGCAGCCGGCAGTCGCCACGGCCATCGTCTTCTTCCGCCGGTTCTACTCGGAGCGTTCGCTGCTTGATGCTGACCCGCTTCTGATCGCACCCACGGCGCTGTGGGCCGCCAGCAAGGTCGAGGAGTGCCCCGTTGCAGCGAAGACGATCCTTCGGGAGCTTTCAGAGCTTGAGCAGCAGCAACCTTATGAGACCGCACAGCTCATCGCCGCCGAGCCGATGCTGCTCGAAGCTCTGGGCTTCGCATTGCTCGTGCCGCATCCGCACGTGCCCCTCGCTCGCCTGTGCAAGCACGCCATCACGGCGGCCGCCGAGGGTGCGGCCAACGAGCCAATGAGCGCCGACGAGCGCGAAAGCCTCGTGCACGCGGCACACGCGCTGCTCACCGACTGTTACAAGACAGACGTCGTGCTCTGGTGCCCTCCGCTCGCCCTCGCTCTCGCGTGCCTCCAGACGGTGAGCACCCACCGCCGCCATTGTTGTAGAGCCGTTCGCGCGCCCTCGCAGCCTGCGGCCATGCACTCACCTGTGAATGTACTGTGAATGCGCCTCGCCGTGTGCTCAGGCTGCGGAGCTGCTCAAGATGCCGCTGCAAGGTCTGTTGCCGACGCCCTCGGACGAGCTGCAGCGCCACGCCGAGCTCGCCACCGGCTCTCTATACGTGCTCTTCGAGCGCTGTGCGCGCTTGCAGCCTAGGGAAGTGAGCGCCACGCGCGAGCGCCTTGACGAGCACTGGAGACCGCGCCGGCCGTGGACTCCACCGCAATTCACGCAACCGATGGCCGAGTGAGGCGCCGTTGAGCACTTGAGGAGCTGCGGCCTATAGAAGAGCCAGAGGCGTCCGCGACCGGCTTTAGCCGCGCAATGCAAACGCGAATCTGCCGTCTCGCACGTGCGCTATAGACGGCACGCACCGACTAACTCCTTTAAGAATAAACGCCCACGGCAGCGCTACTTTGCCGAAATCCCGAAATGGCGTTGGCGAGACCCTTGAAGCCCACACGCCGCGGCCTGCTCGGATGCTTAGTCACGACGGCCTTATCGCGCGCCGCGGATTCGAGCGCCGATAGCTCCGCCAAGTTTCGGTTGTCGCTGCCACCACTGGAGCCGGACTTCAAGAGGCTCTACCTGATCAGGCACGGTGAGACGGACTGGAACCTCGAAGGGCGCATCCAGGGCCTCACAGACAAAGCCTTGAATGAGGCTGGGCTCAAGCAGGCGGTAGCGCTGTCAGACGCCCTCGCAGACGTTCCCTTGGAGCACATTGCCTCGTCGAGCCTCACGAGAGCCTCCACGACCGCTGATGTCGTGGCACGACACCACCCGAGCGCGAAACGTTCCAAGGAGAAGGCGTTCGTTGAGATGTGCTTTGGCGACTACGAGGGCATGCTGCTCAGCGAGTTTGACGATGACTACAAGCAGTACTTGCGCGCGTGGCGCGGCGGCACTGACAAAGCCTTCCCGGGTGAGCGTGGCGAAAGCCCGAATGCTGTCGCACGGCGCGGCCTCGCCGGGCTCCGAGCACTGGGCCTTCTCGGAGAAGGCCCATCGGGAGGCGAGCGCCACGTGTGCGTGGTCGCTCACGGTCGCTTCAACAAGATCTTGATCGCCGCGCTGCAGGGCGACATCACGACCGCCTCCGATTTGAAGCAAGGGAATACGTGTATCAACGTGCTCGACCTCGGCCTCGATGGAAGCTGCATCGTGCGCGCGCTCGACGTGCGAGACCATCTACGCGAGCTGAAGACGACAGGCAGGTCGTGAACGTGGTGCGCCGGTGCCCCGCCCGGTTACGCGTCTTTCCACCGTCTTCGAAACAACTCCGGATCAGTTCCCTGAAACACCCCGGAAAATAGGCCGGGCATTCAATTCCCAAACAGGTGTAGGGGTGGGGCCTTATAAACATGAAAAATAGTAGACCACTCCCCCTTGGGTCAACCATTCAATTCCCAGACAGGCGGTAGGGGTGGGGCCTTATAAACATGAAAATTTTTAGTAGACCACTCCCCCTTGGGTCAAGGGGAAACACGTGAAAATCGTGATTCGGAATAGGATAATGCAAACCCAACGAGGTCACACACGACAAGACTAGGAATGCCTCGCTCAGAGGCATAACACGCAGCATGCGAGATGGCGCTGGGCTGAAAGGAGCGCATAGCAGTAGAAGCGTGTGTGTGAACTCGACAACGCTCTCCCGCGCGGCGCGACACGCCCTCGCCGCGCCCTCGTCGTAAGTAGTGGTGGCGCTCGTCTAGCCCTTTTTCTTGGCGACACCGACGGTGCGGCCCTTGCGGCCCGTGGTCTTTGTGCGCTGGCCACGCACGCGCAGACCCCCTGCGATCGACGAACGCGGCGCCTCCGGTCAGCAGCGGGCATGCGGCGCGGCAGCAGCAGGGGTGGGCGGGCGTGGCACGCACAGTAGTGCCGCAGGCCTCGGTGCGCGCGGATCTTCTTCATCCGCTCGAGGTCCTCACGGTACTTCATGTCGAGGATGTTGGACACCGCCTGCGAGTACTTGCCGTCCTTGTTGTCCTTCTTGCGGTTGAGCATCCAGTCGGGCACCTTGAACTGCCGCGGGTTCTGCACAATGGTCACCAGCCGCTCCACCTCCTCAGCCGTCAGCTCGCCCGCCCTGCGCAAACCAGACCACGCACGGGCACGGGCAACACATTTTCAGCAAGATGTGACCGTCTGCGGCGCGGCCGCCTGCAACCCTCGAGCGCGCCGCGGGGGCGTGCGGCAGCCGTCTGGGCTCTTCAGACGGCTCAGGCAGGCGTCCCGATCCCGGCGCGACTCGCGCCGCCCGGCCAGGCGCAGGGGTCTGTCTGCGCACCGCTTGTTGAGGTCGACCTCAGCCTTCTTGCACGCAATGTTGGAAAAGCGGCGGCCGACACCCTTGATGGAGGTGAGCGCGAACATCACCTTCACCCTGCCGTCAAGGTTGGTGTTGAGCACACGAAGAATGTGCTGGAAATTCGACTCGTTCATGACGAGGGACATGGCTCCGTGTGGCGGCTGTCCAGGGCTCTGGGCAGTCACGTCTCCTGCGCGACGTCAGCGTTTTCGC
>Ga0180442_101501_pt1 | contig 14432 bp, 9 predicted proteins | sample ChrtobMetP5_16mM_FD_119746 | JGI IMG/M metagenome (GOLD analysis project Ga0180442, IMG submission 119746) | Chrysochromulina tobin associated microbial communities from unialgal haptophyte culture, Seattle, Washington, USA - P5_16mM MetaG | ecosystem: Host-associated > Algae > Haptophytes >... | reverse complement strand
GGTCTCGTTTCTGGAGACGCGCCATCGCGAGCACTACATGGTGTACAACCTTTGCTCGGAGCGCTCATACGAGGCGGCCAAGTTCTCCAACCGTGTGCGCCTCTTCCCCTTCGACGACCACACTCCGCCACCTCTGCGCATGATGGGCGAGTTTTGCCGCTCGGCCCAAGACTTTTTGCAGGCGCACCCATCCAACGTGGTCGCGATCCATTGCAAGGCGGGCAAGGGGCGTACCGGCGTCATGGTCGCCGCCTTTCTGCTGCACGATCGCTTCTTCACAGCTGCGGACGACGCGCTCGCGTTCTACGCCTTCGCACGCACCAGCGACTGCGAGGGCGTCACAATCCCGTCGCAGCGGGCGTATGTCCACTATTACGCTTCGCTGTGCAGCAAGCCGGCTCTGCAGCAGCGGCTGCTCGGCAGGCCGTTGCAGCTTCAGCTCGTGCGCGTGCGGCTGGTGATGGTGCCGCTCGGCCTGGCCCGACATGCCCAGGTCGGGCGACACGACCAAAGCTCGCCGCTTAGAGTGACAATACACTCGCGCAAGTGTCACCGCGAATGGTCCACGAGGCGCGTCGAGCTCAGCGAAGAGCGCGTCGAGGGCCTTGAGGTGGACGAGGCCGTGCTCGATGGCCCCCCGGCGCCGTTCCGCTCATCCTACGCGCGGCTTCAGCCCTTCTCGCTCACCAACTCCCGCGGCGAGGTCATCGGCAAGAAGGTGAGCGTACCCGTCGTCAGTTTCGTCGAAGAGTGCCCGATCCCTATCGAGGGCGACGTGCGCATCGAGATCGGATACAAGGACATCGAGCTCTTCCACTTTTGGTTCGACGCGGCCATGCTCGCCGACGGGCAGGAGACGCTCGTGCGCCGCAAGTGGCATCTCGACGGTCTCAAGGACGCTCAGCACAAGAAGTTCGACCCGAACTTCCGCGTTGAGTTGAAGTTTCAAGTTTGAGGCTGGGACCGCCCGCCCCCCGAGCGTGCGTGCAGCTCCAGGCAGCAGGCTCGCCTACAGTACGCCGGAGCGGTGCGCTGACGTGAACCGTCCCTGACGAGACGGCGACGCGCACGGCCACAGCGTACATTAACATTTTCGGATTACAGGTTAGAGGTCGTACTGTGGGATTATTTTATCATCATCAAAAAAGATCGTGTCACCGATCGTCCCCGCATTCCTCTCCATTCCCACGTTTTGCGTTTTCCGTTTTCACGGCTCACACTTTTGACAATCGACGCGGCTCTTCGGGCTACGTTTGCATCGGTCCGCAACCATGCCCCTCCGTAGCGCGGTCCCCAGTCGCAGCGGTGCCGTGCAGGTCAGCCCTCGCCCGCAGGATGGCGAGCCTGTGGCCCACAGAGCGCACGCCAATGTCGGCGAGGTCTTCGCGCGTGAGAAGGCCGAGCGCGCTGCCGTCGATGTGATTGGCGCGGAAGAGCGGTACGTAGGCTCCGAAGCTTGCATCGCTTGCGCCGAGCCATTCGCACACGTCCTCGACTGTCAAGTCGGCCATTGGTAGCAAGGCGGCGCTCCGGTCGGCAGCTTGACCTGCTGCCGCGACGCTCGCTGTCGTCGAGGCGCCACGCCCACCTCCCCTGGTCACGCCGTGCAATCGGCTTCGGCTTCGGGGGTCCGCGGCACTCGGCGGCTCGGGCAGCGACGCAGCTCGGCGCGGCGAAGCGACGGCAGGAGCACCGGCCCAGGACCAAAGGCTGGAGAAGAGCCCGCCTCCGCTGGATGCCTCCGCAGCGCCGCTTCTTGCTGCGATGGCCATCGGTGCGGAGGCCTCGGAAGGGCGCCGAGCACGGCCTCGGACGGCCGCGCGCGCCCGAGATGGCGCGTGAGCTCCTTGGGCTCGGTCCGAATACGTACGGCCAGCCTCACGCGTGCCCTCAACCTTATCGCCGTCAGACGCCGAGCCGCTCGCCTCCTCCTCCTCCGGCTCACCATCAGTTCCGTCCATGAAGTCGTCACCCTCCTCTTCGCTATCGCCGGCCTCACCGTCTGTGCTCTGCTCCTCACTCCCTTCTTCGTCCTCATTTGTGAACTCGGACGCGGAGCAGTCCTCCACGCCCTCGTCCTCCTCGTCCTCCTCGTTGCCCTCCTCGCCCTCCTCCTCGCCCTCCTCCTCGTCCTCCTCCTCGTCATCCTCGGCGTCCACATCTTCCTCGTCATCGCTGTGCGGGCTCTGACGATCGCCGCACTGCTTTGCGATGCGCTGTCGACTGGCTGCTAGCCGCTCGGCTGCCTCTTTCGAGCCTCTTTTTTGCGGGGAGCCATGAGGACGGGCGCGTTCGCCGGTCCTCCGTGGTGGCGTGCATGCTGACGAGTACGCGTCATCGCCATCTCCACCCCCAGCGCCCCGTCCTCTGAGCGAGCGCGAAGGCACTTCAGAGTGAACGGCCACTCCTTCGCACAGCTCGGAACCAGAACCGATGCCAGCGCTCTCGCCCTCGCTCTCGCCCTCGCTCTCGCCCTCGCGCTCGCTGCTCCCGCTCTCGCTTGTGGCACCGGCCGACGCATCATCCCTCGCCGTTGCGCCTCGTGCTGCGCCCACGGCACGGCCTTGGCGAGCGCACCCGCCCTGTGCGCGCCGAGAGACGTGCGTCGACTCTCGACTTTCGCGTCTCTCGCAAGAGAGCCGCCGACTTGCCACGTCGTGCGTGTACGATGCATCGTCGCAGTCACGGAGCGCTGCTGCTGCTGCTGCTGCTGCTGCTGCTGCTGCTGCTGCTGCTGCTGCTGCTGCTGCTGCTGCTGCTGCTGCGGGCGGAAGCGGCTCTAACGAGGGCGATTGCGGCGACGAGTGCACCCGCCCACGCTCAGCTGCAGCAGCACTGGGTGCATCACAGCAATAGCTGCTGCCATGTGCACTTGCCCCCGGCGGTGCGTGTCGGAAGCTCTCCTCCGTCTTGCTGGGCTGACCGCCACTATGGAGACCTTCGCTCTTGTGGCCAGGTGTCACAACGACCTGCTGGAGCTCTGCAGCCATGATTGGACGTGCGGTGGTGACCGCCTTCGAATGATGCCCGACGGGTGCTGTCTCGACCACCTGGTTCGACTCGTCAACGCCACCCATGAGCAGACGGGCAGCGACAGCGCGCACAGGCCTGACCCACCAGCCGAAGACCAGGTGGTATGCGGCTCCCAATACCGCAGAGGAAGAGGTGACGGCTTCGTCGGATCCGGAGTCGTCGGATCCGGCACCCGCCTCGAGGTCGTCGGCGGTCATCGACCAACGCGAGTTTAGGCCTAGTTTGGCAATTTCTCCTGCGTCGACCGAAGACACGAGTCTGCATGTCAGCAGACGAAATGGGAAGCTTTGACCCGGAAGCGCCAGCGGCACCTGAGCCCGCCGACAAGGGCATGAAGCTTTCATACGCGCACATCTTCGCCGGCCTCATACCGCAGCCTGGCGACGGAGGCATCGTCTACGTGCTGGGCGACGCTGATGATGCCGCGTGCCTCTCGCAGGCGTGGGCTCCAGCGGCGGCAGCTCCAGCGGCGGCAGCGACCGAGAACGGTGAGCAGCAGCAGGGGCAGCAGCCCGCGCCAGCCGACGAAATCGCACAGAGGCGGTCGGTGTCCTTCATCCTCAAGAATGCCACGATCGCCATCGCGCCGCCGCCGCCCGCATACCTCCTCCACCCGAAGGCCAAGTCTCCACCCACAGCGGAGGGCCGTGGGCGCGGGCGCGGGCGCGGGCGCGGGCGCGGCAGCGGGTCCGGTCGCGGGCGTGGGCGAGCGGCAGGTGCGCCGCCCATGCCGCCCATGCAGCCCATGCAATCCGGCATGGTCCCTCAGCCCGGCATGTTTACGCCGCACGTGGCGCCGTTCGGTGCGCCCGCCGGCTCGCCGGGCGCCGCCGCCGGCATGATGCCAGGCGCCATGGTCGACCCATCGGCTGATAGCGGCGAGATGCCGCTGGTTTACGCGGCTGCGGATGGCGAAGGCGACTCGGGCGGCGCAGGCGGCAGCGGCAGTGGCGGAACCTCAAAGACGTCAGCGCGCGCGCTGCTTGCGCAGCACAAGGTGCAGATCCCGGACGATCTGACCAAGCTGCAGCCGATCCCGACGCGGCGCACGAAGAGTGGCTGGGTGGGAGTGTACCCCGCGCGCAAGGGGCGCTGGCAGGCGCAGGTCAACCACAGATCGATCGGCGGCTACGCGACCGCGTGGGAAGCGGGCGTGGCCGTTGCGGCACACCTCGTCGTGATGGCGCGGGCCGAAGAGCAAGCCGAGATCGCACGCGCCGAAGGGCGCGAGGTGGCGCCCGAGGTCGTGCCCGAGGTCGACGCAATCGTCTCGGGTGCTGTGGCCCACTCGGCGGCCGTGGCCGCAGCTGGGAAGTGCATGCCTATCGTCGATGTGGAAGCTGTTGTAGCCGTCGATGGCGCCGACGCAGACAGCGCCGCGCCGCTCGCCATCGCCACCGCCGTTGTTGCGACGGCCGGCGAACCACCCGCGATATCGGTTGTGGCGACGGTGGCAGCACCGATAGCTGACGCGACAGTTGTGGCAAGCGTGAAGGCTCATGTGTCGGCACCAGCGGCGTCGGCGTCGGCTTCGGTTGCGGCCGATGCGCTGGAGGCTGCCGACGATGTGGAGGCGGGCGAGGAGGAGGCGGACGAGGAGGAGGACAATGAGGAGGAGGCAGATGAGGAGGAGGACAATGAGGAAGAGGAGGACAAGGAGCCACCCGCCAAGAGGCGCAGCGTGCGCCCGAGTCCCTAGCCGGGCTGAACGTGCCGATACTCGCCCCTCTACTTCAAAAGAACGCACAGGAGGTTCAATGTCGGAGCGCATCGCAGGCGTGGATGGAGGAGCCATGTACGCAGGAGGAGTCAGGAGCCATAGAGGAGGCAAGCGCCGATCTTCGCTCGACGCTGGCATGGCCTCCCGCACACTGACAATTATGACTAGGTGGCATGAGAGCATTAGATCCTGTGCGGGGGGGGCGCTGCTCCAACGCACTGCAGCGTGGGGATCTTTCAAGTGTGGCGAGGAGGCGGGAGCACGGCAGGCGACTGCTGCGCATCCAGTGGACTCGTGCGCGCCACATACACACACTACCAAACACTACCGTGTCTACGTATCATATCGTATCGCCTGTCGTCTCGTGCGAGGTGGAGTACCGTAGCAGCGTGAGCGTCCGCTCGGCCGTACCTCCCCGTCGGGCATTAAAATGCCCATGAATCCAAAAACCTCGCCTCAAGTCGCGCGATAATAGCAGGTAAAAAGAAACAGGCAGTCCAAGGCCAAGCATTGACTTTGAGTATCGGTACGGTAACATGGTTCGCTTGTGGCTACCGCTGGGCCTCATCCCCGCCAGCGTCGCACGCATGTGTATACACGAGGTGCGAGTGGGGCATAAGATAATCGTTAATCCGGATAAATGGCATGCCGGTTCGGTGGTTGGCGTTGTTAAATGGCACTGCTCGGAGCCCGTCAGCCGTCGTGCTTCAAAGCCCTGCCACGTCGGTCTGTCTCGAACAGCCCACGGCGCCGGTGCAGTAGATGGAGGTTCCGCTGCGATCCGAAGAAGGCCGGGCACGCCGAACGCAGCACTCGCAATCGAGCACGCTCCTCTAGCAGCAGGAGGCTCTCGTCAAAAGAATCGGGTTCGCGACACTCGAGGCTGCCTGGCGCGCCCGTACCATCGTTGGGGAGCAGGCTCGACCTCATCTCAACCATGGCAGCCGATCGCGCGGCCACAAACGCGTCTCGTAAGGCATCGAGATCGGCAGTGAGTTGGCGGCCGCACCCCCCAGCCGCACCGCCCTGGCCTCCACCGCCGCCGCCGCCGCTGCTGCTGCCGACGATGCTCAGTCCGCCGTCGACGGCGAGTGCCGGCGCAGCCTCGGGAGAGTGATTGCCAAGAAAAGCGATCGCAGCGTCGTGCGGGCGTGCCCACGCGGGCAGCACCATCGGCAACATGCATTGCCTACCGCCCATTGACAAGTGGCATTCGACGGAGGCTCCATCATAACCGTCGCTCGCCTCGGCCGCCGCCGCTGCTGCGATCGAGTGAGACGCGTTAGGCACTTGGAGTATGTAATCATCTGCGAGCCCAGCGCGACCGAAACGGTTGGTCAAGATCCATTTGCTCGTGCATGGTACACGTGGGATGACTGGTGTGCGTCCGCTCAGCGCGGCGAAGATGGAGAGCCGGTGAAGCGCATTGAGGAGCGCCCCAATCCCCTGTGCGCGGCCGGTGGCAGCCCATTCGGACCAGGCAAGGCGGATCGTCGCCGGGCCGCCGCCGCGAAGCTCAGGCATCCTGGGCTCCATCGGCGTGGGTGGCGGCTCGGGTAAGTGCCAATGGCCTAGTGCGCGCATCACAAACGGGCGGGCGGCCTTGAAGGAACTCCATGCGCCAAATTGTGAGCGTGTCTCGACAAGATGGACCACGGCGCACACGGCCCGGGGTGCGAGGGAGGGCCAGCCGGCGGTGATCGCCCAACGCCCCACGAGGCAGTAGAGCCAGTCAGGGGTGGCGAGCATCGCCTCTACGCTGCCATCATGGCCACCGCTGGCGAGGCCATCGCCATCGCCACTACCGAGCCGCGGCCACAGACCGCCGCGTGGTCGAAGGCGCGCATCGAGCCACCCAGGCGTGACCGCTGACTCGGAGCGCCGGCGTAGCTGTGCGATCGGGTCGAGCACCCGCAGCGCCGTCCAGAGCAGTGGGTGCTGCTGTGCACTCCACTCAAGGCGCTGTGGGTGGTTGCCCGGCGGAAGGAATTGCGAAGGTCGAGGCGCGCGCCAACGGACGCCCATCCGCTTCGAGGCACGGGCAATGTCGGCGATGCGCTCGTGGTTTGCTTGGCGCGCGTCATACCACGGCACCGTGTGCAGGTCGCTGATGTTGGCCACGGTGAGCGCCGCGGGTGGCCATCCGATCGCTTTCCACACCCCCGTGCGTGGCGACTGCAAGAAGGTGTATGGATACACTATCTCGCCACTCACTGCCGAGCAGATCGCGTCGGTGAAGAGTCCTTGATCCCACAGCCCGGCCGTCGAGGTCTTGCTCCCTGTCCGGCCTAGCAACGGCCAATCCTCGGTGAACAGCCGCAGCCGACGGACCACGTCCCAGAGCACCGACATGACACCTCCTGCTGGCTGGACGCTCTTGCCTCGCGCGTAGATAAATCCCAAATTTACGCGCGAGCCCTCCGGCACGATAACGAGCTTGAAGTGGCTGATCGGCGGCGTGTGAAGCAGCGGGTACGGGTCGGCTATCAGCATCATGTCCGTGTCGAGGGCGAGCACATTCACGCGCAACTCGACGAGCCGAGCAAGCAATACCCACTTGGCGCTCCACAACGACCACAGCCGCGCCGTCTCGCCACCCCAACCCGCTGCGTACTTTTCCTCGAACCCTGGCAGGCCGCCCGACCAGCCGCAACCTAACCAGTTCCAGCGCGCGTGCGCGGCTGTGCACGTTTGACGCTCATCGGCCAACACCAAGTGCTGTGGCAGGCCGAGCTTCTGGAGCTGGAGTGCCATGTTAGCAGCCGCTGAAAGGCCGTTCACGTTACTTGTGAAGATAACAAGCTCACCGTGCACCGCACGTGCCGCTACCGCGGCGCGTAGTCCACGTCGGCGGTCAAGGTTGAAGGGACCCACTGAGGTGGCACCGCCTGGCATGACAGCTGTTGAAGGCGGTGGCTGAAGTGTCAGAGGAGGAGATGGCGGTGTAGCGAGTTGGCTTGCATCGAATAGCGGCGATGGAGCGATTTCTGGTGTCCTTGGACGCCAAGGCATGGTGCCGACAAAGAAGCCTGCAATCGCGGCCACGCAACGCAGAGCGGTAGACGGCGACATGTTGACAGACGAAAGCCGCTCTCGGGTTTTCTCGTGAACAACACGGCAAAAGGAAAACGAAATTTCGTATGGAGATCAAGCCTTTCTGGTCTCTTCTAAATGCAAGTAGCCCGCTGCCGTTTCTTTCATGCATCGTACGCAGCAGTATGCGGCGTATTGCCGACCCAGTCGCCAGGCCGTGGCAACGGGCGATAGTCTCGAGCCGAAGGAGGGTTGTCTCGATCGGGTCGGATAAAGTTCCACTCCGTGTAGCTTCGGTCAGCGTAGCTCATCAGAGCCCTTTGCTCACATGCTCTTTCCGCAACTGAAGGAGGATGGTGAAATGGTTGGCCTCGCCATTGCTCCCTATCACAAAAACGGTGAGAAGGAGCAGCAGCACCTCGTGACGCTGACGGATGAGCTGCTCTGGTCGTCGGCCCTCCTGGACGTTTCCAGGCTAAACCTAATCTACGTTTCTCGCTGAACGAGAGTCGGCGCGTCGAATCAGGAGGGCATGACCTCGTGCACGTGGAAGATGATTGAGCGTGGCTGGGGCGTGGTGAGGAATCGCTGTCGGTTCGGAAACGGTCCGGGCGAGGCGTCGGTTCGCGAGAGCTGAGCTGCGACCCGGGTAGTGAGTTGAGCGACAAGGAGCGCTGGCTGTGAAGCGGTGGTGTAGTCCTGAGCGACTGGGTGACGCCCTGAGTGTTTGGCGTCAGCCGTAGTATGCCATCAGCGGCACGCTGAAGTCGCAGCTGGTGCGAAGGCATCCTCATCAGCTGCTGATGTGAAAGCCTCGGGCTCTGCGGCACGTTGCAGAAGACGGGCTTCGTGCTGGCTTCGCGGACTGGACATCCAGCCCATGAGACTATCATGCGCAGAATTTCGTACTCATTTTATTTGTGTTGCACGATTGGTGCATGAGTGACTGAACGGCATGTGTGTTCTGACTGGACTCGATATTGAGTGATTTATAAACTTGCTGTGAAAATGCTCGTCGCTGCGACTGATCAAGTCCGTGATCATGGACCTCGCCGCGATCGCGGCGATCCTTGTACTCATCGCGGCGATGGTGATCCCCATCTTCCTACTCTTTCGCACGCAGGCGGGCCAGAAGGCCAAAGCGGTGCGCGCTCGCTGTCGCTGCCAGAAAACTACAGCCACACTTGTTGCTGATTGCCTCGCACAGCTCACGCACACTTGTACGGTGCGCAAAATGCTCTTACTCTCAGGACGCTGCGGATGCCGCCATCAGGGCGCGCGAGGACGCTGCGCTCGCCAAAAAGCAGGCCAAGCTCGATCGCGGGCAGGGAAAGAAGAAAAAGGGTGGCCTTGCACGCATGAAGAAGGGTGGCAGCATGCTCGAGGCGGAGGCGGCGACGGGCGGTGGCGGAGGCGGGGATGACGACGACGACGACGACGACGATGACGATGATGATGGCGCGGCCGGGTCCAGCAAGAAGTCCCAGCGCAAGGCCGAGCACCGCGAGCAGGTCGAGGCGCGTGCCGCGCAGGTCGAGGCGATGCGCGAAAAGGAGAGCGAAAAGGACGCGAAGCGTCGCTCTAAGGAGGCGGAACGCGAAGCCAAGGCGCTCGCGCGCGAGGAGAAGGCACGGCAGGAGGCGGAGGCGCTCGCCAAGGCAAAGCAAGAGGAGTACGACAAGTGGAAGGACATGTTCAGCGTGGACGAGGCAGGAGAGGAGGCGGAGGGTGCCGTGGAGGAGGAGGAGATGCTCGAGCGCTTCATTACGTACATGAAGGAGCACAAGGTGACCGTGCTGGAGGAGATCGCTGCGGAGTTCAAGCTGCGGGTGCAAGACGTGATCCAGCGCGTCCAGGCCCTCGAGCGCATGGGTCACGTCACAGGCGTCATAGACGACCGCGGCAAGTTCATCTACATCACAACCGCTGAGATGGAGGCCGTGGCCAAGTATGTGCAGCGTAAAGGGCGCGTGCGTATCTCTACGCTCGCCATGGAGAGCAACAAGCTGATCGACCTTCAGCCGAAGAGGAAGGAGATTTCCACTGCGGAGGACGACGACAGCGAGAAGCCGGGGGGCGCAGCTGCCGCGCCTGCAGGATAAAGTTGCGTAAAGACCGGGGGGGTGAATCTCAAGAGCGTCGTGTTGTGAAAATTAGGAGCGATGCGCGCGAGTCCGAACACGCGAACGCGCTTCGTGAGTTTGACGAAACTCAGGGATGAGATTTGATCACCGAGACACCGACCACCGAGTGCGACATGCTCTCGTTCACGACCGCGGTCCTTGGCATGGCCTTCCCCCCGGGACTCCGCCCTACGCAGCAGCTCCCAGTGGAGTTCCGGAACCGTTGGGCGTCAGAGTCTGACAAGGACGCCACCCCGCCCATGTTCCAGGCCAAGAGCCGATACTGCCAGCCGACCGTTCTTTCCGAGGATGGTGCCGACGATGACAAGACAGTTTGCGTCGCGACGAACGCAGATACGCTCGAAAAGTTGTCCGCAGTTGGTGTCTGCGGCCCTGCGTCGTTCGACAGCACTGACGATGGCATGGTCTGCGTCGTGGATCCGGAGAGCGACGCGGTTGTGTGGATCTGCTCCGCTCCGTTGTAAGGCCCTGCGGGCCAGACACACACCCGCAAGCCCCGGAGAGGCACGCGCAGGAGGCGCACACTGTTAAGTGGATCTGCAAGTGAGCCAGAAGCGGATGAAGAGATCATCTTTCCTCATAGGCGCCATGGGCCGCACGCCGTAATCTAGGGACTCTAGGCAGCCGGAGCGGGCTAGTAGCCCCGCATAGGAAGTCCGACATGGTGCCGGACGCTAGTCGCTGCGCAAGCGATCGAGCAAGGACTGGAGTCTCGGCGTGAGTGGTTAAATACCAATGTCGACGGTATTTGTATAAGGTTTTTGGCACGTGCACTCGCTCTCGCACAACGATGTGGCCAAGCAATCGAATGGAATCGGCACCGCCAATCGGTCGTCGGTACTCGATCGATGTACTGTTCGTGTACTGTCGATGTAGAGCGCGTAGCGGAACAGAACCGAAAAGGACATCGCCGCTGTACGGGGCGTCGAGCGACGATCATTATATTTAAATATCATATTATGTCTCCCGGCATCAGATCGTGCGCGGCGAGCCTCGCGCAGGCTGAGCCTGCTCGGCCGCGCAACGCCTTCGCACACAGGTCACAGCACGAACCTTCAACCTACCGGTACCCGGCAGTCACGACCTTAGTTTTCGCTTTTAGTTTTACCCGTCACAGCCGCACCGATTCACAGTTGAAATGCGGACGTCCCGAAAGCGCTTGGCAGATGGCACAAGAAGCAGATATAAGAGAAACCCCTGACGATTTTACTACCGCTGGCTCACATTAACACAGTTTGCCAACTATTGCCAACTAACGCGCCCATGCAGCTGCGATGCACGCGCACGAAGCAGATGCTGCTTTGCCACAGACGATGCAGAACTTGGTGCAACACGTGCTGTTGCCACACTGCAGCTTGTTGCAGGCGCGCTCCTCTCTGGGATAACTGTTTGGATGGTAGCAGTGTGGGCATTTGAACATCGGATCTGCGAACGTTTTATCCTTGTTCTCGTGGTACATCTTGAGTCGCGTCGCGCGTCGCTGCTGCTCTTGATGCTGCGCGGCCTCGGTATGCTGCTGAAGCAACGTCGCCATCTCGCTCTCCCGCGCTTGCTGCTCCGCCGCCACCTCCACTGAGCAGAGCTTAACCACAGCCATTTCTTCAGGATCTTCGACGTCGATCGGGGGCCACTTGGACTGGACCACTGGTTCAGCATCCTCTTGCTTCACGCTGACGCCCGCAGGACCTGTATCAGGCTGAATGGCAGGTGCCTCCTCCTCCTCGTCCATCGCAGCTGCCATCTGCTCAGCTACCGTCCGGACAAGAACAGAGCCTAGATTATTCCGAGATTGTAGCGTGAGCAGCGACAGAGGCTGCGGCTCTTCGCCCAGCACGGCAACTTGCAGCTGGCCTGCAAACCTGCCACTGTCATAGTAGCCAAGCACCTCTGACCACGTCGAAAAGCGCCGCCGGCCGTCCTGGCGTGGTACGAGTACGTAGCTGCCGACAGGGCAATCACTCAGTGTCAACTTGGAACTGGAGCCTGCCTGACTCTGCCTGCGTTTGCCATGACGGCTCCGTGAGTCGTTAGCATCTGTAGCAGTTGATAAGGACGCCATCGCACCATTTGTCGCATCAATCGTCTCCATCTCCATCGCCGTTTCCATCATCGCCGCCTCCATCATCATCTCTTGCTCCTTCAAATCCTCGTTCTCATCGTCTTGCACATCTTGCTCATCATCTTTGTCGATTGGCGCCTCATCAGTGCTGGTGCTCTCCTTAAGAGGAGCTCCTGCATCATTTGGTCCCGGATCCGCCTCCCATTCCCACTCATCATCGGCATCGACCAGGTAAAGCTGGTCCTCATCGTCACCGTCGAAGCGCACCTTCAATCCTCCCTTGACGCTTGCCATTACCGTGCCCCGGTACCGTACAAGTTCAAGTTCTCCTTCATCGTAAGCCACTACGACTCGCTTGCCGGCAGCCTTTCGGCGGTCGCCCCACGCGCTGGCACGCTTGCGCTGCGCCTCCTTCCGTGCTCGAAAAAAAAGAAGAGCTTCAACATTGAAGCCTTCTGTTGATGCCTTCCGTAGCACTTTGCATAAGAAGACTCGCGCTTTTTTCTGCCGCTCTTCGCGTTCCTTCTGCGTCTCTTCGTATTCGGCCGATGCCGGGGCTTCACCATTCCGCTGCTGCCAGTAAAGATACCAGCCACTCGCGCCGGCTGCAGAATTGAGCATTTCTTGTCGCGGGGCCTTGATGTTGATGCCGCTGACCTCCCGATGGAAATCCGCAAAGGCTCGTGCTGCTCGCACGATTTCATGCTCTCCTAGTTTTTGATTCTTCATTCTACCTTCCAGAGCAGTGGTTGGGCGACGCGTTTAGCTTGCTCCTGAGCTGCCCTGTGCAGGCCGTGCGCGCTCAGCCCCTCTTTTCTCATTGTGAATTGGGCACGCATGCCAAGCGTGAGACCGGCGCCCTGCCGGGCCGACTCCCCTGTGGGGAAAACGGGGAGGAGTGTCTCGAACGTCAGTCGCGATACTATTGTATCAGTTGCGACGATGCGCACTTTTAGCGCATTTTACCTGCAGCTGCACATGTTTCGTCAACACACTTCGAAATGCCTCTGTCTCCCTGCACACAGTGTGTCGATCTTTGGTGCTCGTCGCTGCCCTTTGCTTACTGGGCGGGATAAACTCGTAGTCTGCTGTGATTCACCGACGCCATGCAACCAGCATGCACACTGTATTCTAAAGAGTATAGTGGACACCTCGTAATCTTGTACAGGAATTTTCGCATTTCGGTCGCCTTGCGATTTCCTCGGCGCGTCGCTCGTTATGCGCACGTACATGCTCCACGCATGTGTGCCACCCACCCCACGGCGCGCCAGCAGCTGCGGAGCTGCGTTGCCGAGAGTAGCGGGCTTCCAGCCGGGACCAGCGGACTTGGCATCTCGATGCTGACAATGCGGAAATATGCTGACGAACCGGCGACATGTGAACGATGAGGGCCTCTAGACCCCAGTGTGCCCCTTGCACTTGGCGTCTGAGATCGACGATAGCTGGCGGACGCAGACACAGAAACAGAAGAAGAAGGACACGGACGAGAGGCACGGTGTGCTGCCAGAACGAAGCTCAGGTGTGAGGATTCCACGCATCATCACGCTAGGAGGGCGTGTAGCATTGGCACCCGCGCAATCACACGCACGCCGTGTGCGGGCACTGCTTATGCACGAGCGCATCCTGCTGCGCCCGCGCCTCTGCTCTGTCGTCGCACACCTGCTGCTGGCTGCTGCTGATGCACGGCAGTCCTGGCTCGTCGCATGGATCAGCATCCACGGATCGCAAGGTAGCAAATGGTCCGACGATGCTGCTGTGCGAAGGGCTGGGCGGCCGCAGGCATGTTGTCATCGATGGCTGCGCAGATCGCTTCTTCGGGGCTTGATATCCTCGTCCTCCAACACGTGATCGTCTGCGTCATCGTTGACGAACTCCATCTCGATCTCGTCGAGGACCTTGACGCTCCGTGCATGATTGGCCCAAAACCTTCTCAATCGCCACAATCTCCACGCCACACACATTGCCAGCAGGATCAGCAGAAGCACGATGATCAGCACGAGGCTGCTACTGCTCCCATCGTCGCTGCCTGAGGTCTCAGGCTCTGTCAACGGCTCGTCATGAGTGCCCGGCTCCTCCTGCAGCCTCCTGCAGCCTGCCAGGCGGCGTAGTAACGCGACTGGCGTCGCACAGAGCATTTCGTTCAGTTGCATTGGAGGAGGTGTGAACGTGCGGGGTTCTTCCTACATGTACTGACAGACTGACTTGACAGGTCGCTCGTTTTGACACAAGTTTTTTGACACGTTTCTTTTTTAACTCACTTACCGTACGATTATGGGTGTTCCTAAGTGCCCTTGTGGACGTTACTCGTCTTGGCGGCGCCGACCTGCGTGTGATGGGTGCCGAAGAGGTAGTCGATCCACTCCATCTCGGCGTAATTGACGGTTGAGGTCGCGTGGTGGTAGTAGTGGTACTCTGAGTCGAAGAAGTTGCGGAAGAACCAGCC
>Ga0180442_101493_pt1 | contig 14465 bp, 12 predicted proteins | sample ChrtobMetP5_16mM_FD_119746 | JGI IMG/M metagenome (GOLD analysis project Ga0180442, IMG submission 119746) | Chrysochromulina tobin associated microbial communities from unialgal haptophyte culture, Seattle, Washington, USA - P5_16mM MetaG | ecosystem: Host-associated > Algae > Haptophytes >... | reverse complement strand
GGCGGCGCCGGGGGAGCTGCTTGGGACGGGGCGGCGGGAGCGGGGGGCGGCGGCGGGCGGGGCGGTAGCGGGGGGGGAGGCGGCGCGGCGGGGGAGGGCGGGGGCGGCGGGGGTGGCGAGGGCGGCGTGGGCAAAGGCGAGGGTGGTGGCGGTGGCGGCGCTGGACGTGGCGGGAAGGGCGGCGGCGGGCTTGGCGAGGGCGGTGGCGGTAGCGGCGGCGAGGGCGGCAGGGGCGAGGGCGGTGGTGGCAGCAAGGGCGGTAGCGGCAGCAAGGGGGGCGGCGGCGGCATCGAGGGAGCCGAGAGGATCAGATTTACGATGGCGGAAAGGAGGAGGACCGCGACAAAGGCGCCGAGGGCGAGGGCGCCGAAGAAAGCAATCGAGCGCGACAAGCTCACGAGCGACGCACACGAGCTCCTCTCGGGGTGCAGCGACTCCCACGAGTGACGAATCTCCATCGCAACGCGGCCAGCCACCTCGGCATGACGGACGGCCATTTTCACGGCACGGCCGGCGAGTTCCACAAAGCTTTGCCACACGCGGAGTGCTGCATGAATGGCTGGGTTCTTCTTCGTAGATCGAGCGGCCATGGCAGAGACGGATCCCTTCTTCAGGTCCTCGAGGGCGTTGCGCAGCACAGCCGTCCCGCGCAGCATCTCTTCCAGTCGCACCTGATGAGGGAGGCAATCGGAGGCCATGAGCATGCACTCCGAACGCAATCAGCATCTCTTCCAGTCGCACCTCGTTGATCGGCGAGTTGCGGCACTCGGCCATGAACGACGCCACCTGCGCCTTGGTCAGCCCGCGGGCCTCAAGCGCCGCACGGCACACCGCTGACGAGATGACGCCATCGCCATCCGTGTCGGCCGTCTCAAAGAGCCGCCGCACCTCCACCTCCCAGTAGGCTGGCGTGCCGCCCGCGCCCGCCGCGTCTCCTGCCGGCTTCAGCTGGTAATGCTCGCGTGGCGCCTCGCTCTTGACGGCCTCGCCTGGAAGGTGATCCCATTTCCCCTGCCGCCACTGCCATGACGCCTTGTCAAAAGTGGGATCATGCTGCTGATGGAAGTCGTGCATGCGCGAGGCCATCGTCGGTGGCGGCGGCGGTTTTGTCGGCACGCCCACGCGAGTCAGCACCGCATTCTCCAAAAGCACCTGCTTCACCCCATTCCTCAGCGCGTCCGGCGCTACCGAACGTTTGGGAGGCCAGTAGCCCGAGGTCGGGCCCGAAGCCAAGTCTGGCTCGGCCTTCGCTTTCGTACGCGCAAAGAAGTTGCGAGCTGGCGTGCAGAGAGGCCTTCCCGCCGTCTCCATTGCAGCCCCGGGCGGCGGCGCGGAGGTCGATGACCCGCCGTCCGCGCTGTTGATCTCCACAAAGGCCAAGGCGGGGCCCTTGGCCGGAGAGTGATCAAACGCTAGCTTTGCCGAATCCACGTCGGCACTAGCAGCGTGGTCGGGCCGCTGATATGTCGTTTGGTCCGTTGCGGTGTTCCAAAAGTATTCTGTGCCGTCAACGTCGGTGGCATTCTGCCAGCCTTCGGGAAGAGACTCATCGTCGTGCGCAGGTGTGGACTTCTTGCGTGATGACCTCCGCGAGGTGTTGGTCATGCCGATCAATTTCAGCCGATCCAACGCGTTCTTGAATGAAATGAACCGTGGCTCATGCGGCAAAAACGCGATGTACCGGGACGGCGCCTTCGCTGTGAAAAGTGAACACGTGAAAACCGGGGGCGTTTCCCCACCGATGCGGCACCGTTGCGTACATTACAGCTAAATCCAACATCGATCTTAGTCTACACGCGACCACAGGGGGTGCGTCTGCGTGGACAGACTCGAGCAATGGCCAGAGATGGCCTCGAGTCGTCCGGTCCCGCGGCCGCGCGCGCACAGCAGAGGGACCTCCTCTACGCCACCTACCTGGTACTTCACACAATGACTTTGTGGTCTCTACTTGTGGTCTCTACTTGTGGTCTCTACTTGTGGTCTCACTTGTGGTCTCACGGCTCTATGGCAAGCTCGGGGGCGGGCGCCGGTGCGTCGGTTTCATGCGCCGGCTCATCGGGGGCGCCCTGAGTGCCGCGGAGCATCGCGGCGTAGAGAGAGCGCTCGCGCTCGCGCTGGGCCTCCGCGCGCTCCTTGCAGCTGGCAAGCTTGGCGCGAACGTCGCGATTGGTGGGCTCGAGCTTGGCGGCGGAGATGAGGTCGCGCTTGGCCTCGAGGAAATCGGACTGCTCGAGCGACGCGCACGCACGCCGGTACAGGGCCTTGACGTTGTGTGGCTCTCGCTCGAGCACGCGGGAGCAGAGCGAGGCGGCCGTCGAAGGCTCGTGCAGGTGCAGACGGCATTGGGCTTCGTTCAGCCATAGCGTGCCGAGGAGCGAGGCCTCGGCTGCATGGCCCGCCTCCTTGGCGTACTCGGCCGCGCATGCGTACTTGGAAGCCGCCAGGTCGAAGCTCCTCTCTTTGAAATTGGCCATGCCCGCCACTTTGAGGTCGAGCGCCCGCGCGGCCGCCTCGGCGGGAGTGTACCTCTTCAGATGCATCTCTCGCGCGCCCGGCTTGGGGCCGCGCCCGGCTGGGTACACTTTATACTCACCATAATCCGGGTCATGCGTCCTCGAGAGGCAGATCGGGTCAGGCGGCCCCTCGAGGGCATCGTCACCGTGGTGGTTACGGCTGTTGAGCCGTAGGTACTCGTCGCTCTGCCGCCACACGTCGTTCGTGGACCAGACGATCAGGTTGTATCGCTCACCCGAGGCGATGTCGTCCGCGCCGTGCCGGTGCGCGCCAAGGTGGACGATCGCCCGCCCGCGCACATGCGCGTACGTGTGCGTGTGCCGCCGGTGGGCCGCGGTTCCGAAGCCCCCACAGAATGAGAGGGTCGCGCCTGTAAACTCTCGCCCGAGGCAAACGTTGAGGGTCACGTCGGAGTCGTCATGATGCATGTCGAGGCCGAGGTCCTCGCCGAAGCGGTACTGGACCATGAACGAGTGGTGGGAATGGAAGGTGGCCCCTTCGCGGGGGAAGAGCATGCGTGCCACCGGGTGGATGTACCGACGCTGCAGATCGTCGATCAACGGCCGCATGCCGATCTGGTTGACGATCACGCCGTAGTTGTTCATGCTGTTGGGCCGCGCAACCGGCAGACCGGACGCTTCGTACGCCTGCAGCTCCGAGAGCAGCATCTCGCAGAAGTCGAGGGTCATCATCGCGAATGAGAACACCTTCCCAGGCACCTCCTCGCGTAGCATGGCACGGAGCGCCGCCTCACTGCCCTCCTCGATGGCGGCCACGAAGCTCGGTTCGAGCCATTCGCGCCGAAAGTGCGAGCTGAAGAGCGCCCGGTGCTGTGGACGGTAGCGGAGCTGTTCCGCCTCGCGGCCCCGTGCCGAGCAGCTGCCACCCGCGCAGCCTCCCGGGCTCGGCAGGATGACCTCCAACGGTCCGTCGGCATCGGGTTCCATTGTGTGCTTGGGCTCGAAGGAAGAGGGCAAAGAAGTCTCCTGCGGTTGGGTCTCGACCAGGAGCTCTTCCTCCGCCACCGCCACGGGCGCCGCCACTGCCGCCGCCGCTGCCAAAGACGTTGACGCAGAGTCTGCAGTGAACGCATCCGTCACCGCCACTGTCTCAGACCTCAGCGGCGAGTCAGGACGCTCGGCGCCGCCCGTCTCAGAGAAGTGCTCTACCCCCTTCTCGTTCCTCGACATGGCGTCGCACAATTCCACGTGCACGGCGCCAGCCCAGGCTGCCGACGCCGCGCGATGACGGAGTTTGGCTTCGTTAAGTTTCGAGGCGTTCGCACGCGAGTAACCTGTGCGACGCTATGACTCTCGAGTTTGAGAATCTCTGTTTTGACTGATCTGAGGTGAAACAACCGTCTCGATCACAAACGAATGCGACGCTCCTCGTCTGGATCCGATATCGCGAGCTCCTCGCGCTTCAGCTCCGCCGCTGGCAATGACACGCCGTACGTCTACATGCCGCCCTCTATCCCGGACACACCGTGCTCGATCACGTCTCCGGGCGGGCGCAACTTCCGAGCGCTTTGTTCAGGCGGCACGATCTCCAAGCTTCCGCTCCAGCCTGGCGGCGCGATCACCCTGCCACGCTTCGTCGGCCAGGTCCACGAGTACACTGGAGCGCACGGCTTCATGCACGCGTACGACGTACACACGGGAGAGATGCTCTTCAGGTTGCCGGTGGGATCCATAGGGCGCGTGCGCACGCGCGCGAGCATGCCTTTTCCGCTCATGCACCTGTGCACGTGCTGCATCGCGCGCCGCGCCAATGTACTCGTGCTCGACGTAGAGGCGCCTCCGGGCTGGCTCCACTGGGGCCCAACCGGCCTCTCGGGCAGCCTGCGCCTGGATCTTGACGTGGGCGTCGAGATCCAGCCATGGCTCGATGCGATGGGAATCGAGCTCGACGACAACGTGTGAGGAGCCCTCGGCACGCTAGGCGGCCGCAGCCAGAGAGCGTCGTGTGCATGCTAGCCTGATGTACCAGAAGGTCGCATGGGGCTGCCATCACGTTAACCGCGCATGGAGCATGGGATCAGCGAGGGATATGTAGCATGCACTCGACTCGACTCGATTCAGCTCGTAAGAGAGCGGAGAGTGTCGACTCTCTGTCGAGTCGCCGCCCTGAGCATTCCCTAAGCGAAAATCTCCATGGCCGAATCGGAGAGCATCGAAACAACACTCAACAGACCGTATGGGTATGCGACGACGCGATGCGTCATGGTATTGCTCTAATGCCGCTTCTAATGCGCGGCGCTTACATGTCTGTAATTAACATGCCTTCGGGATTCTCAGACACATCACCCCGCCTGAGCCGCACGCGATAACGCCGCGGTCGTAACGGCCGTACCATGCACAGTAGCCTAGAGTATTCGGAGATAAGCGTGCCGCATTTTCTCTCAATCTTGCCGTTGAGCTTGCTCGCAACGCACCCGGGCGCGGACCTTGCGAGCTTCGCGTCCCCTCACAAAGGGAGTGATCCCTTCTGCTTCTCCCGCGGCCCGAAGTTTCCGATTCGCCATAAGAGCGGAGGGCCACAAGAGCGGAGGGCCACAAGAGCGGAGGGCCACAATTATGGCGGCGCGGCTGGGGGTGCAGGCCCTGTGACGGCGAGCCCCGGGTACTGGCGCGTGTTGCCCACGCCCACCTGAAGGATGTGAACGTCGTTACGGTAGCCGGCGCGCCCCATCCCTCCAAAGGTGAGGATCTCGTAGTCCTCTCCGAGAGCGAGCATCGTGTGCCCATGACGGCCCGTCGGCACTGTGCCGCTCATTGTTGGGCGCGTCCAGACCATCGGGTCGAGCGCCGTGTCGAGCACATACGTCTCATTGCTGTACCCGATGTCAAAGCCGTACCCGCCAAAGATGGCCAGGTACCTGCCAGCGAGGAGCGCGGCTCCATGGCCCTCGCGCGGCGCGGGCGCGTCCCCTACCGAGTGTACGGCGTGCCACGTGTACCCGTCGCGACCGCTCACGTCGATCGCCCACAGGTCGTTGACATGGCGCGTCGTGTACCCGAACGAGTTGTCGGCCTCGGCATCAGGTACCCATGCCGAGCCACCGAAGATGAGCATCGTCGAGCCGTTGACGAGCGTGGCTGAGTGCCCCTTGCGCGAGGGTGGGCGCGGCTGCTCGGCGTTCGGGGCGATCTCGGTCCACGTATTCGAGATGAGGTCGAGTGCATGCAGATCGCTCTTGTGCATCAGGCACTGCTCCAAGCCGTAACCACAGGAGGAGAGCCCCCAGCCGCCGTAGATGAGCAGCCGCGGCCGGCCGCCCGGCGAGGCGCACCCGTCGGCGAGGGTGCACACTAGAGCTGTGTGGCCGGCTCTTGGAAGGATAGGGCCGCCCGCCACGGGCAGCTGCTCCCACAAGCCACGCGAGATGTGGTACGCAAACGTCGAGTTGTGCATGTCTCCGTTGACCGACGACATGCCGCCGAAGAGCAGGAGGGTGCCCGCCCACGGCGCGAGCGTCGCGTACGATCTCGGAGATGGGAGCTCACCGCCGGCGGTGATACCCAGATGCTGCCACGTGAGGTCGCGCGCGGTGGCCGACGGGTAGAAGTCGGTCATCGTGTCCAGGTTGAGCGCGTACAGGTCGCGTAGGAAGCCGTCGCCGCCGAAGAGGTCGCCGTCCTCGCCGCCAAACAAGTAGACGAGCGATCCGACCCGTGCCGACGCGTGCCCATGACGGCGTGCGGGCGCCGTGCCCGTGATCTCGGGCGAGTGCCAGTTGTCCTCATAGTCGAAGGTGGGGCCGCCCGTCGCGTACTGCTGCCCGTTGAGCGACACGTCCACTCGCACCGGCGCCACGAACGTCACCACCGGCGTGTGGCACACGAGCTCCGTGTCGTCGATGCGGCTTGCGTTCACCTCCTGCACGAATGGGATCTGCCTCTTACCATCGGGCTGCGTGATGGCCTCGAAGCGGCACCGCATCTTCGAGGGCGGGTCACCCGGCGTCTGCCACACGCCCGAGTCGTCCGCCGTGCTCCGCGTCAGCGTGATCGCCTGCGGCGTCGCTGCCGAGCCTCGAGAAGGCGAGACGGCCGTGACCTGCGGCTGCCGATAGTACCGGAACTGCGCGCCCGAGCTGCTGTAATCATCGCCGTTGAGTGTCACCTCGACGGAGACGCTCTGTGGCATCGGCGTCGGCGCCTGCGGCACCTCGCACCCGAGGTGCGTGTGGTTGTAAGGGTCAATGTACCCGCCGGGCGGCCTCGTGAGCGACATCGGGACCTCGGCCGCGCCAAAGCGGCAGCGCATGAGCGGCCCAAAGTCGCGGAAGCCGTCGCCGATGAGCACGAGTTTCGTCCCGCCTTCGAGCGGGCCTGCCGGAGGCGAAAGTATGCTGATGCGCAACTCCGGGATCGGCTGGATGCAAATGGACGGCGTGATGCACACGGGCGCGTTGGGCGGGCGCGGCGGAGAACCCGGGCCACCGTTGAGCGAAGGCAGCGGGGCAGGGTTAGGGCTGACAGGCGTCCAGGTCGACTGCGCGTGAGCGGCGGCGAGCATGGCGAGCAGTCGGCATCGGCACTGCATGATAGCTCCTGGTTCGCGCGGTGTGAACAGAAACCTTTTTTCATTCAGTTCAGTTCAGTTTCTTCGCGGTCCCTCCACGCTCACTCCACCACCGTCTCAAAGGACGGCTCCGCGCCCCTCGGTCAACACAAGTACTGAGTACTCGCTCGCTCGGGCTACCTTTTTTCGTGCGTACGATCTTACGAACGCAACGAGGAGCCACAGAGGCCGACGTCTATTCACTTCGACTTGCTGAGCAGCTCGGCTATGGCTAGGAGGGGATTGGCCGGACGCTCCTTCAGCACGGCAGCGACGGCCGTCGAGAGCTTCGCGTGCACGTCAAAACGCTCGAGGTACACGCGGCCGTCCAACGTGTAAAGGTCCGCAACCGTCTCCTTGTCCGCAGCTCGCCCCGCGGCCAACCTCTCGAAGCCCGCCCGCGTGAGCGGGTGCGTGACGTAGTGCGCGCCAAAGCCGATCTCGTCACGCCCAAAGACGACGGTGCCGTCGCCGCGCTCGCGAAACGACGCGACCATCTCAGCCACCGGCGGCAGCGGCGTCGTGCGCACCTGTGCCGGCCGGCCTTGCGCGTCGCCCGTTGGGCTCCTCGTCCGCAGCTCGTCGTACAGCCTGCTCACGTGGCGCGCGATACCGAGGGAGGCGGTCAGACCCGTCGAGCGGATGCCGCCTACGCTGATCCATGGGCGTGCGACGCCGCCGCTCTCGATTTGGTAATCGGACGACACGTCCGTGCCTGGGCGCAGCCCAGCGTACGTACCGACAACCGCCGACTCGCGTAGCGAGGGGATCGCGCGGATGGCGGCGGCGCGAAGGGCCTCGCGCACGCTATCGGTGGTGGCGCTCGGGGGGGTCGCTCGCTCCGCCACCTCCTCCGCCGTCGGTCCAACCGCGACCACCCCGTGCACCGATCGCCACACGTACACTCCACGTCCCTTGGCGCTCGGCACGCCGCCCAACGGCATGTCGCCCATCACGGCGCCCGCCTCGAAGAGGATGAAGTCGCCGCGGCGAGGCCGGATGGCAAAGGGGGGCGGCCGGTGCAGCGCTTCGAGCTCGTCGCCGCGCAACCCTCCACACGCGACTACCACCCGAGCCTTGACCTCATACGCCGCCACCGTCTCCGCTGCCGCCGGCACGGTTTGGTGGGCGAGGGTGGGCGCGAATGTCAGCCGCCAGCAATCGACGTCCCACGTCGCCGCCGTCACCTTGGTGCCACGCTGGATGCTCGCACCGTTCTCGTGTGCATGGCGCGCGTACGCGATCGGCACCAGCCAAGGGTCGACCACCGTCTCACGTGGCAGGACGAGGCCACCCACCACGCCCGCGTCGAGCGCCGGCTCGAGCGCTCGCGCGGCGTCGGCCGTGACAAGCGACGCGCTCGAGTCGCCGCGGCTCTTGCGCACCTCCAGCTCCCGCGCGAGCACCGCCATGTCTTCCTCGCTGTGCCCGATGTACAAGGAGCCCGATGGACGGTGCGGCACGTTGAGCGCCTGGTAGGTAGGTACGTTAAGGCGCGAAGCATCCTGCAGGCACGCGTACTCGAGCGTGCCGGGCGCCACGTCGTGCTCCGTGCACGCGATGCCCGTGTTGCCGCTGGAGGCGCCCGAGACCAGGTGCGGAGACGCCTCAACCAACATGCAGCAAAGTCCACGGTGCACGGTCAGCTCGCGCAAGACGGCGCAGCCGACGACGCCGCCCCCCACGACGATCACGTCATAGCACGAGCGTGCAGAGTCCAGCATGAGGGAAACGCGCCCACGCGAACGCGGCTGACGATACATGTAGGAATTCCTACGCGGCAGTTTTTCCGCATGCAAACAAGTGGGGAAGGGGGGAAGGGGGAAATTAGGGGGATTGGAAGCCGGGCTGCCCATCGCTTTGTCCACTGCGGCTCTGATATCCTCGGTGTCGTACAGTATCACCTGACGGGCCTCTGTCTCCTCCGCAAGCAATCCTCGCTTACGGCACGCCAACTCGGCGACTCGTGAATGAGGAGCGGATTCGTCGGATCACGGCGCAGGTCCTCGTAGCTGCGCGCCGCAACGTGCTTTGAGAGGATGCGCACGTAGTAGCGCACGCCCGCGCTGATCGGCACGCGGAGCACGCGGACGACGCACTCTTTTGCGTTGAGCGCCGTTCGCTTCCAATAGTATCGGGGTTCCGATGTCGACCTCATTGCTATCGTTAGCGTCACCATCGACAACAACGTTCGGCTTCGCCTCGACCTTTTTCTTGCCATTGACGCGAGGTGGCATAGTTGTCTTGATGTCTGCGTGCGCACAAGCGAGGAGTGAGAGGAACGACGGACGCGGACGAATTCAGTAGCAGGATTCCCGAGCTCGGGGGGCCTGAGGGCCGGCTGCATGAGAGGCACTCATGCTCTGAAGCAACTGAGCCGCACCTCTGTCAGGCGAAGTACAGATGCAGGCTGGACGCTCTCAGTATGAAGGTGGTTCACCGTTGGCTTCCGGAGTTCCGGAGCGCAAGAGCTCCATGGCCGGCTGCATGTAATACATATCTAATCAGTTGAATTTTCCGTGCCACCTTTCTGCCTCCCATGTCCACCCAGCATCGTATTGATGCGCCGTCAGTAAAGCGCCCTTGCGCTAGGCAGGCCAGGCCAGATTGGGGCGCTGCTCACTCCCTGCGCCGAAGCCTGGCGGGCGAGGAGGCGAAGGATGGGTTGATAGTCCAGATCATGGATATGGGATCCGCTCGGTCCAGCACCGGAGCTGCTACCACCCCGCCATATGGGTCCACCTTTCTTCAGATTCCGCCACTTGTCCTTGTAGTTCAGGTCGGCCCCACGCCGCAAGGACAAGTCGCCACCCTTGAGACGGTCTCCGTCCTGTCTCCGTCGTCGTTCTTGTCATCGTTGTCGCCATCGTCGTCACCATCAACGTCTTCTTTGCCTCTGTCGTGCTCGTCACACCACCGCCGCTGCGCTGCGCGCCTGCACGAGCTTCCAGTCCAAGGTAGCACTGCACATTTTTCTCAATTGCTTCTCCAGCTGGTCCGCCATCTTATGCGTCTGGAGCGCCGTCTGGAGCGCCGTCTCGAGCTCTACGGCCGCTCGCGCCTGTCGGCCTCGCGCACCGCCTCCTTTAGCGCCAGCTGCGCCTCCTCCACCGCCTCGCGCGTCGCTCTCGTCGCCTCGTCGAGCTTCGTCACCGACTCGGTGACGGTTTGGGGTCGACTAATTCGCAAACGTCTGTGAACACAAGTACGGCTTCCAAGGAAGTGCGGGCGTCTCATCTAAGGTGCCAAGCCCTTCTCTCAGCTCACAACGTTCTCGGCTTCTCCGGCTCTCGCGTGCGCAGGCGCTCGAGGAACTGCAAGGTGCACAAGGCTGTCACATGGAGTTCTTCATCGAGATGAATCTCTTCAAGGACGAGCTCCATGAGCAGATGAAATTGTTTCTGGCGAATGGACATGGTGATGGACAACAAGTGCACAATGACACAGAATTCGATCACTTGGCGCCGCTGGGGGCGTATCGGCACATAGATGGATTGGAGCAAGCCGGCATTGATCCGAATAGCCTTGATAACCTCGCCTTGTTTTGCGTCTTATGGAGAAACCAGTATGGAGAAAGTCTTGGCCAAGAAGGCGAGACGGGCCGGGATCCTTCGGTCGGTTGGTGTTCATTCCTCTTTCCTGCTGCATACGGTTCTGTGTCGTGTGTGATCCGGGTTGCCGGTTGTTTTCGGAGGGTTGAGGCTCCCCCGCGGGCCGCGGCAACGCCCGATCAATTCGTAACCACATAGTAATAACCGCCCTGACAATGACCCACCCGTAACCCGGCGCGGTAAGAAACCCCTAATATTAAACTTGTTGAAAACAAACACGTATGAGATATCCTTCAAATGGACTCCTAAATAATACTTACCCTACTTACTATATACTCACCCGGGCGCGCAGCGTGCTGATGACCGGCGCTCTCGGCGACGGGCGCAGCGTCTCGCGATCGGCGGCCATGAATTTGCTCAGCGACCGCAGCGGTGGAGGAGAAGGCGATGCACTGGAGAGGATTGCGGCGACGTCGGCTGGTGGTGACGGCAGGGGATTTGCGCGCTGGCGGTGCTCACGTGGAGACGTCTGTGGAATCGTCTTTTGTACGAGCCGGGGCAGGTGGCAGATGGACACGGAGCCGTTCCCGTCGTGAGGCCTGAGAAGCACGTCCGCCTTGGACGCGACCCGGCCCTCGGGGTCGGACTCGCCGGCGAGCTTGTACATCGTTCGCTGCGCCAGCACCTCGAGCTCCGCAAGCATGTCCATCGTGCTCTCAGCCACGGAAGGGTCGAGCAGCGGCGCACTTGTACTGGGGTGCTTCTCGGCCTGCTTCACGGTGTGGAGCACTCGCCCACGTCGGAACTGCGGCGGGCTCACGACTGGCGGCGGAGCGGCTACCTGCTCTTCCGGCGCGGCCTCCACAATCGTCGTCGCCGCCGGAACGGCTCGGACGGCGGCGTCGTTCGCATCGGGTGACCGCCACATGTAGCGGCGCTCATTGATGCGGCAGGCGTGCGAGCTGAGGAGCGCCGTCTCAAGCGGTCGGTCCGTGCCAATGCGCAGCCCGGCCAGTGCATAGGCGAGGTGGGCGGTCAGTTGACGCATGTGGGCCATCATGGTCTCCACGAGCCTGGCACGCCCCTCGCGCGTGAGGCCACCTGCCGCGGCTACGCGGCCCTCGAGCTCAGCGTGGCTCTCGGCGAGCGCCTCGTGCACCTCATGCAGCTCCCGGCGCCATTCAGAGCGCTCAACCTCGAGTCGCGAGGCGAAATCAGCCCGTTCAGCTGCCATGCGTGCCTCCAACGTGGCCTCAACCCGAATTGCAGCCTCGGCCTCCATGCGGGCCTCCATGGCCGCCTGCGCCTCAGCCGCGGCCGAGGCCGCTTTGCCGCGCACCTGGGCTAACTCCGCCGCCCTCTCGCTACTGAGCGTGAAGCCAACCGCCGCGGCCGCTTCGGCGGTGAGGCGGAGCTCCGCCTTAGTTGCTGCGAGGGCATCGCGCATCGCCTCCAGCTCTTGGCTCCTCTTGGTGAGCCGTGCCTGGAGGCGCTCATTCTCAGTTTGCTTCGCGGCGAGCGCATTGCGCATCGTCTCCAGCTCTCTGTCCTTCTGGAGGCGCTCAAGCTCAGCTTGATGTGCAGCGAGCCAATCGTGCTCTCTCTCCTTCTCATCTCGCAGTGCCTCCAGCACTCGGCGCCTCTCAGCGCGCTCTGAATCGAGCCGCGCGGCAAATCCGAGCCGATCAGACGCCAAGCGTACCTCCACCATCGCCTCCGCCGCCCTCTCGCCGCTCATGCCGCCTGCCGAGGCTGCGTCGGCGATGAGGCGAGTGAGGCGCTCGAGATCGGCCTGGCTTGCGGCGAGCGCATCTCGCATCGCCTGCAGCTCTCGATTGCTCTCATCTCGCGTCGCCTGCAGGTGTCTGCCGTTTTCAGAGCGCTCGGACTCAGAGTGGCCCGAGCACTCTGTCCCCCGTGCGGCCGGCTCGGCCGCCAGTGCCTCAGCCGTGGCATCATCGATGGCATCAGAACCAGTCGCGGCCGCAGCCGCTGTCTGTGCCTTCACCATGTCCTCTGCCTCAGCGGTGGCCTCGGCTGCCTTGGCGCGCTCCTGCTCCAGCTCCATCTCCGCCTGCTGCCGATACGCTGCAGCCGCTGCCTTCTCGCGAGCTCGCTCCGTCTCCGTGCGCTCTAATTCTAACCGCAGCGATTCGAGCTCCCGATCGCCCTGCTCGAGCCGCTGCTCGGCGGCCGCCAGACGCTCGAGCGCGCTGCTGCTCTCGGCCCGCAGCGCCTCGAGCTGCGTCCTCGACGCCTCTTCCACCCGCCGCGCCTCGGCACGTGCGTCCTCGAGAAGCCTCGTCACGAACGCCTCGCGCTTTCTCGCCGCGTCCAACTCCGCCTCCGCCCGCGCGCTCACCTCTGCAAGCTGTGCGTTGAGCTGCGCGACGACGGCTGCGCTCGCCGCCGCCGCTGCATCCCGCTCCTCCTCGGTTCTCCTCAACGCCTCCTTCGCCTCCTCTACCCTCGCGGCCTCGCTAGCAAGCTCCTTCTCCGCCTGCCGCATTTGCAGCCCGAGCGCCTCTGCCCGCTCAGTCTCCTCCGCCATCTTCTGCTGTGCATGCGTAAGCTCGGCGGCAGAACGCTCCGCGTTGGCAGTCGCGGTCGCGGCCTCCGCCTCGGCCGCGGCCGCTCGCCTCTCCAGACCGACCTTATCACGCTTCATGGTATCGATCGCGGCAAATAAGCTCTTGCATTCGTCGGCGTACGAGGCCACAAAGCCACCTATCAGGACGCTCAACCGCTCCTCGTCATGCTCGTCGGCGGCGGCGTTGGAGGCGACGGTAGAGGCGGCGTTGGAGGCGGCGGTAGAGGGGCCCCCGCGCATGTCCACCTGCTTCATCGCGCGCCTCACTTGCGAGCGGGACACGCGCGCCTCTTCGCGGAGCTCCGCGAGCGCGCGCCGCACCTCCTTCTCGCGCTCCGCTAGCTCGCGGTGCTCCGCCGCCCTGATGCACAGCTCGTCTTGCGCCTTACGCAGCCGCGCCTCGTACTCATGGATCGCATTGATCTGCTTGGCCTGCTCGTCGAGGCGCACAGCGAGCTCGCGCTCGAGCGCACTCCCGTCGCGCGCCAGCTCCTTGAGCTTCTCGTCGTAATGCAACCCTAGCTCCTTGATCTGCTCGTCGTGCTGCGACCGGAACTTGGCTTGCGCCGCGAGCAACGCCTCTTTGCGACGGATGTCTGCCGCGACACGCGCAGAGTCCAGCTTGGCCTGCTCGGTGCGGTACGCATCGCGAAGCTTGCCCCTCAACCGATTGGCCGCTGCCTCACGCAACGCGTCGACCTCGCCGGCGCACGCCCTCGATAGCCCTTCAAAGATGGACCCCAAGGACTGGATGACGTCATCTTTCTTGCCGCTTCTCTGTATGGCCACGAACGCAGCCTCACGAGCCAGCTCGATCGCGTGCACGATGGCTTGGACGGACTCGGGCTCGCCCGAGGTTGTGGTGTCGCCCGCCTCGCACTCGTTCAGAACGATCGCCGCCTGGAACACTTCTTTGAGGAAGGATGTTCGCGGCGTGTGCATCCCGAGCCTTTTGCGAGGGAACCGACGCGGGGGCGACGAGAACTCGAAAGTTCTGAGAGGCTCCAACAGAAAGCGCTTCTTTTTACGTGCTTCCAATGACTATCGCGGCGGCCACCTCTGCCCCCCCCACCCACCCCACCCACCCCACCCACCCCTAAGCGCACAGTCGCGATTTTTTCGAGGTTGTTGCTCAACCCGGACTTATTTCGTGACGGTATGCTCAACCCGGACTTAGCAAGTCCGGGTTGAGCTAAGTCCGGGTTGAGCATATGGTTTGCGTGCTCAACCCGGACTTAGCTAGT
>Ga0180442_101482_pt1 | contig 14522 bp, 10 predicted proteins | sample ChrtobMetP5_16mM_FD_119746 | JGI IMG/M metagenome (GOLD analysis project Ga0180442, IMG submission 119746) | Chrysochromulina tobin associated microbial communities from unialgal haptophyte culture, Seattle, Washington, USA - P5_16mM MetaG | ecosystem: Host-associated > Algae > Haptophytes >... | reverse complement strand
GGCGCCGGCGCGCGCGGCCGCGGCGCGCGCGGCGGCGGCGCGCGCGGCGGCGGCGAGGGCGGCGGCGGCGAGGGCGGGCGCAGACAGGGTGGCGGCGGAGAGGTCGGCGGCGGCGAGGGCGGCGGCGACGACGACGTCGGCGGCCTGGGCGGCGGCGAGGGTGGCGGTGCCGAGGGTGTTGGCGAGGGCGGCGGTGGACTGGGCGGCGGCGACGGCGACGGCGACGGCGGCGAGGGTGGAGGTGGTGAGGGCGGCGGCGGCGAGGGCGGCGGCGGCGGGAGCGGCGGCTGTGCGAGGGCGGCGGCGACGACGGCGCGGCATCGACGACGGCGGCGGCCTGGGCGGCGGCGAGGGTGGCGGTGCCGACGGTGTTGGCGAGGACGGCGGTGGACTGGGCGGCGGCGAGGGCGGCGGCGGCGGCGGCGCACACTTACCGGTGTGTTTTTACCGGTAACGCATGGTAACGGTAAAAAGACACGTGGTACGCCAGTTACCGGTTTTGACACGGCCGCGGCTTCGGTCGTCGCGCTGACGTGCGGGCTGTGCGTTGGTGGGTTTGGATGGTTGTGACTTGTGAGGTTCGTGTGTCCTTGACCTTGTGCGCCCGTGTGTCATAGCCGTGTGTGCTGTGTGCGTCCCGTGTGTATGTCCCGGCTTACCGGTTTATAGAGGTTCTGTACCGGTTCGAAGACACCGGGAACCCGTTAAAAGGCAGCAAGACACCCACTGGGGGAGCCGGGACCACACACGGTTCACACAAGCACCGGCCCGGCGGTCACGGAAACGCGTCAAGTTAGCTCAAGACCAGCTACGGACCGGTCCGCGACTCACGGGTGGTCGGGCGCACGCCGCGCGCACAGGCCAGCCCTCCGCCATTGATACCTCTCGGCCCACACGGCGGCCGACTCAAGAGAGGCCGCCGGCACACATTGTGCACAATCACTAGCTCACGAGAGCTCCTCGTCCTCTCCTTCGACGCCCTCGTCTGCGCCGGCGTCCTCCTCCGCCGCGCCGTCCGGATGGCCCAGCACGGCGCCCAGGCGGAAGCGGATGGCCTGGCGCTCGGCCCCTTTGACCATGGGCGCGAGCGAGCCCGACGGCGCAAGGAGAGCGGCCACGCTCACCGGCGGTTGGCCAGGCGGGGTGCAGACGAGCACAACGCAACCAGCACGGCACCGAGCCTTGAGTGCCGTAAAAAGGGGCAAGAGGTCCGCGTCTGCACACATCTGGACCACTGAGAGGTGCCGGCCCACCGTCGGCGCCGTGTTGGGCGGTACCCCTGCCGCCGAGGGCGACGGCGCAGAGACGGGCGCCGCGGCGGGCACTGCGGGCGCGTCGACGCCATTATTGGTGCCCTTGGCGTTCGTTGGGACGCACTCAAGCAGGCGACAGAGGGCGCGCGCACTACACGTGACTCTTTGCTCCCTCATGTACGGTTCCACCAGATCAATCCCGTCCTGGCACACCCTGTGTGAGCACGAGCACCCCTTGGCCTCGTCACGTTCGAAGAGGCGCGCACCCGTCTGCACGACGCGCAGCACGCCCGCGGCGTCCGCTCGGAGAAGTGCGAGACACTCGGGTGCGAGCAATAAGAGCGAGCGCGCGGTCGGCGAGCGCACGACGAGTCGGTGGCAAGGGAAGGTATGGCCGAGCCCGTAGGCCCGCATGACCTCCCCGAGCAGCACCGCCGACGGCACGAACAAGGGAGTGTAGATGGCGCGAGCAGCAGCGCGCGCCGCCGCCTCAACGGTCGCGCCGCCGTGGGCGTGCAGCACGCCCTCGTGTGCCGCACATTCGCGCACCCGATCGGCGTCCTCGCACTCGTCGCCCTCGCGCGCACTACCGGATGCTGCCCAAGGGTCCGCCTCGCGGCGCCGCCACGAAGAAGCTACGGGCGGGGCGTCAGCAGCGTCTGCAGCGTCTGCAGCGTCTGCGTCGGCGGCGAGGACGGGCGGGCTCTCAACAGGGGCATTGGTCGAGAGAGCCTCGGGCAGCACCGCGCTGCCCTCGACGACACACACCTCCGGCTCGTCGTCAGGAAGGGCGCCCGCCATCGGCGCGTGCTCGCCCTTTTTGTGGAAGACCGCCACGAAGAAGCCGCCATAGTCCTGGTCTTGAGGCGCAAGCCTGACACAGCGTTCGAGGCGGAGGGACGCCATATCCACCTCGGGTGGCACGAAGAGACTCTCCAGCTTCGATGGCGTCTTCTTGGGGAAGCGTGCTTCGATGGAGGCGTAGTCGGCGTGCCACTGGCCCCGATGCCACACGCGCCAGCTCTGGAGCCCAGGACGGCGCGCAAGCCCAGGAAGCGCCGCGCTCAGATCGACGAGCTCTAGGCATTCGGGCCCAAAGGTGAGCAGCAGCCGCGTGACCACGGCCTCATTCTCGATCGGGTTGAGAGAGCACGTGGAATAGACCAGCCGGCCGCCCACCTTGAGCAGCCGAACGCTCTTGCACGCAATCTGGAACTGGAGCGAGTGTAGCATGTTGCCCCCCGCGGCCGCCCAGCGTTTCCAGATGAGGGGATTCTTGCGAAGCGTGCCGTCACCCGAGCACGGGACGTCGCAGAGGATGCGATCGAAGCGCCACGGCGCTGGCGCGCAGCCCTCGCCGCCCTCGCCGCCCTCGCCGCCCTCGCCGCCACGGCCGCCAGCGCGCACCATCAACTCGGGGAAGAGGCGCGCGTCGTGGTTCGTCACCATCAGGCTCGGAGAGTGTAGACGGGACGCTCGGGACGCGAGCAGGTGGCACCGTTTGAGGTCTGCATCGTTCGCGATCAGCAAGCCGCGTACCAAATTAGCAGGCGCCGTACCGAGCACCGTGCCGTCGACATCCGCGCCGGCGCCGTCAGCCAGCGCAGTGACATCCGCCTCCTCCCTAGCTGGCGTTGTGCCGGCTGAGGCGGCAACGCCAGCGACACCGGTGGGCGAGGCAGCGGCGGTGCGGGGCTCAGCGAGCAGTTCAAGAATCTGCTGCGCCTTGGACCCAGGGCTCGCGCATGCGTCGAGGACAGTGTGGCCCGGTTGCACGTCCAGCACAAGTGCCGGCACCATCGAGACCGCCTCCTGCCGATGAACGTGGCCGAGCATGTTCTCTCGCAGCAGCCAGCCGTGAAAATCCTTCACAGCCTCCGAGCGGCCCGCGGCGCCCGGCGCGTCGGCACCCTCCCAGTCCTTGCCGCGCAGCGCCATCCGCGACAGGTCAATCTGCCAGGCGAGCCGGTCGGGATACCAGGGCAGCGCGTGCGGCGCCGCCGCGTCCATCTGGGGCAGCAGCGCAGTCTCCATTCGCGCCCGCAGCGCCTTGGCGCTCTCGCCGTTCCCGCTGAAGCGGAACGTGACCGGAAGCGGCGACCGGAGGCTCGCCTCCATGGAAGCCCACTCGTCGTCGGACAGCTGCAGCTGGCTCTTATAGTAAGTGACAAATGCTGGGTTTTCGAACTTACGCAGCTCGGCCTGACCGATCATCGACTTCTCGGCGGTCTTCTTGGCCTTCTTGGCCTCCCGCTCGCCGCCCTTGCCTTGCTTGGCTTTCTTGGCCGGTGGAAGTGCATCGTTGGTTGGCATTATAGTGCAGTCAGAGTGGCGCTCGTGGAAGAGAGTGGGCTCCGTCGCCGTCCACACGCGACGACGTCCGTGAAGTTTGACAAGTCAAGTCAAGTCAGGTAAGCGCGGGCTCTGCCATCTCCAACGACTCCCGTCCTCCCCAGCTGGTTTCCGTACAATTGTATGATGGTTGTCTGTTGAGCCGAGCGTTACACAATATAAGTACTTTTGTTGAATTATTGGACAGATCTACAGAATTCTGAATTGTCAGTTGTCGCACGTGCAGCGCACGTGTACAGCCACAGTTCTGCACGGCATAATTTGGACACATACGCACCTACTGTATATGTGATTAATTGAAAGCAACCGACCGCGGACAGACTGAGTGACAGAGATCAGCGCCGTCTGAGGTGCTGACACAGACCGAGAGAGTCGAGTCCCAGGCCGCTGCTGCTGCCACGTGCCACCTGTGGGTCACCACCTTATTGGCTCGTCCTTGTTATCCCATCGCGAAACGTCGTTGTCTGGGAGGATCTCTGTCGATATTCCCGAGATGTACTGTCCGCAGAGCGGGCACTCGAACACAAAGTCGGAACACGGCCTGCAGAGCACGGCATGCCCGCAGGGCCGCAGCGCGACACACTCGCCGACTTTGTTGCATGCGCGGCATCGGTTGTCGCTGTGCACATCCGACGCACGAAGAACGCGCTGGTGAATGAGAGGGTGGGAGCTGCCACGGCAGGGCAGGTGCAGATTGGGGTGTGAAAGCCGCAATGCCGCAGACCTCGGCTGGAAGACGGCAGCGGGTAGCGCAGAGAGCCGCACAAAGTCGCGCGCTGGCGTGCCAATTGATGCGATATCCGACGACTGCTGTCGATGCCGTACGTTCGAAGACGACGGGGTGTTCGAGAGCAGCGGCTCCTGCTCGCTCTCGCCATCCTCGCCACGGCGACGTCGAAGTGTTCGCCACTGCACGATGCAGATGCAGCAGCAGCACGCGCCGAGCAGCAGCATGGCCAGCAGCACCGCGCTCTGCTGGCCAATGGGCGCTACTTTTGCATTTGCTTGCGACGCGGCCAGCAGAACGCCCATCGGCACGCCGGACTTCGACGCCATTGACAAACAAGCCCGTTACAACGCGCCTAATCCTTGAACCGCGGGCTCGCGACAGCGCTCTTTCCGGTAAGCATCGAGACAAAAATGTTTCTCGCGCGCTTTAGCGCTCTTGCTGATCGGACTCGAGCGCCGCGCGCCGACTTGCCCTCACCCACGCGGGGACGCGTATGCTCCACGCCCTCGGGTCTCGCGAGGTCGGCGGGCGGCGCCCGCGGCCGGTCGAGATGCCCCGGCGCTACACGCTGCTGCATCCCACGCCCGTGATCACGCAAAGCGTCCCCATCATGGCAGCACGCATCACCGCGCTCCCGCACCGGGACGAACACATGTTCTACACGTCCGATGGCTCAGGGAGGGTCAAGTTCGGGCGCGCCGGGGCGGACGGCATGAACTCATGCAACATCACTACCCTTCAGCTCCACCGCAACGCCATCTTCGACGTGCTCGTGCCCTCCTACGACGGCGATCCAACCTCGCGCATCGTGACCGCAGCTGCTGATGGAACATGTGGCATCTTTGAGCTGCAGGGCGGCGTGCGCCGCGTGGCCACGCTGCGCGGCCATACCCTGTCCGTGAAGAAGATCGCGCAGCGCCCTGGCTCCCTCACCTACTTTGCCACCGCTGGCCGCGACGGCCGGGTGCTGCAGTGGGACGTGCGCGCGCCCAAGGCAGTCTCGCAGTCAGAGCCAGAGGGGGCGGCAGTGGCGGCGACGCCATCCTTTCTCGTCGCGTCCGCGTCGCTCGAGGACGCGCACGCGGCTGCGCCGTCGCTCTTAGGCGCTCGCTCCCGCCTTCCTCCCAAGCGGAGCCGCAGCGGTGCCCCTGTGGCCGCGCCTGCGCCTGCGGTCACGAGTGTCGAGTTCTGCACCGAGCACCTTCTGGCGAGCGCGGGCGCGGACGGAACCGTGCGGCTCTGGGACGCACGCTGCGGTGTGGGCGCCGTGCGGCTGCGCGCGGGCACCAAAGTCACCGCCGGCGCGGCGGCCCACCCGCTGCACACGCTGCTGCGGCCTTCGGCTCGGGGATCGTACCGTGGAGTTTCCACGCTCTCGGCAAGCGGTAACGGCACGCGGCTACTCGTGGCCTCGGTGGACTCGGTGCTGTCGGTGTATACACTGGCCAACTGCGCGGCGCCGCCTGTGCAGCTGTGCGGCCACCTCGCTCGCAGCTTCTACGCGCGCGGCGCGTGCCTGAGCCCCGATGGTACTACTGCAGCCGCGGGAGGCGAGGATGGACATCTCTACCTGTGGGATGTGGCGACGCCGAGCCAGCCGCCGCTCGTGCTGCGCTCGAGCGCGGTGCGGCCGGGCGAGTCATCGGGCGCGGACGCGGGCACGGACGCGGGCGGGTGGCACAGAGCGAATGGAAGCGCGGCCGAACGGCTGGACGCCTCCTTGGAGGTCTTGGAGCCGATGGGCGCAGGCACCGAGGAGATCTGCTGCCTTGACTGGGCGCGCCGCTCCTGCACGGGCGACTGGCTGGTGAGCGGCAGCGACGATGGCGTGGTCCGCGTTTGGTCGGTGCAGCCCGAGCGAGGCCTCGCACCGACGGCCGAGCCTGCAAGGCCGTGCGTGCCAACGCCGCCTATGTCGTTGCCGTGCATGCCAATGCCGACGCCGCTGCCGATGCTCTCGACGCCCCTGCTCTCGACGCCCGTGCCGACGCTCCGCGCAGAGCCCGCCGTCGCGGCCTTCCCCACGTCCGTCGCTCCGGCAGCCGCTCCGGCGGCCGCCGCGGCAATGGCCACCGCCGCTGCTGCATCCTTCGCCGCGTCCTCTTCCGCCGCGCCCTTCTCCACAGCCTCCGCTGCCTCGTCCGCCGCCGCTTCGTCCGGCACGGCCGCCGCGCCGCGCCATCTACTCACCTCCTTCTTCCTGCCCTCTTCGCGCCGCGCGACCACGCCGCCGCGCCCTCTGGCACCTAACCCGAGGCGCTCCAAGGCCAGCGCGCGCCTCGCCGAGCTCGAGGAGCTGCTTTCTCACGACGCGTGGGACCCGGTGCCTGGCCGAGAGGCTCTCTGGAATGAGGCGGCGTGGCTGCTGCGCGAGTACCCGCAGCTGCGCACGTGCCTCACGCTGCCCGCCGACGCCGCGCCTGAACTGCCGCCCGAGCTCGACCCAGCGAGACCTTTGCCCAAGACGGCGCGGCACGCCCCACACCGCACCGGAGCGAACGCCTCGGGTGTGAATATGAACGCCTCGGGCGCCTCCTCCTCCGACGCGAGGGTGCGCCGGCCGCTGCCGCGCTGACGCATCGCACCCCAGCGCCCATCGGCCCTTTCGTCCACCAGACCACCACACGCTGCATGCTCACCTTATGCTCACCTTAGATTACCGTGGCCGCGCTGCTCCGCGTCCGCGTCCGAGCCGCGGCCCGCGAGCGCCGATGAATCGCCGTGGTGCGTGGATGCATCGCGGCCGTACACCGCATCCCCGAGTTGGTGTCGCAGCGAGGCGGCTCGCCCATTCTTCCATGTTCCTCACTTCCGCGGTTTACGCCGGTTTCGTCGGGTTTCGGGCGTCGCATGGTAGTTGGCCGAACTAGATTCCCAGGTGTGAATGAAACAATGTCGTTCTGGGATACGCACGACGCTCTTCCGCGGCGCAGCACGACGGCCCTTGGCGGTTCGTTTGGTGGTTCCGCAAACGTCCGATCCGGCGCATGCAGCCCTGCATGGCGCCGAGCGGCGCTGCTTGGTAGCTTGGTAGGTCTTGCTGTGGGAATCATGGTGCACAGCAACCGCTTCGGTGCCGTAGTCATTCGTCACGCAGCGAGCTCCTCCAAGATGGCTTCTCTAGCTTCTCTGGTCGAGCTATCGTCCAACGTGGCTTCTATGGCCGATCTATTGTCAGCCCACTCGTCTCTGCCAGTGCCAACGAAGACGCCATCGCCTACGCGCTCGCCCTCGCCACCTTCTCTTCGACCTATGCCGGTGGTTGTTGGAAGGCCTGCAATCGTCGCCGTGTGCGTGGGCGGTTGGCTGGAGTTAGCAACGCCGCGCCGCGGCCAGAGCCTGCGGGACCACATCCTCAATGTCATGCCGTCCGATGTGTTCGTGGCTGGCACGATCCGTGGCAACGTGACAGAGTCGCGCGTCGACGCGGCATTGGACGGGATCTCAGCTCTCGCTCCCTTTGCGTCAGCGTCGGTGATCCGTATGCCAAGGCCCAGTGAGCTACGGTCCGAGCTGAAAAGGTCGGGCCACTGGGAAGGCTTCAAACTCCAGGCGAGCAAGGGTGGCTCGGGCCGGTTCAATTGGGCCGACCCTAGTTTTGACGACCCCCGGAATTGGGTTCCAATCATGATGAGCCCTGCGCTGGGCAACCCAAACGGCAACACGCTGCAGGAGTTCCACTACCAGAGCCGGTGCATCGAGATGATCAATGCGCACGAGGCAAGCGGCGGCCCGCGCCGGCCAGCGCGCACGCCGTATGAGCGTGTCATGTTCACACGTCTTGAGTTCGAGTGGCTCGCTTCACACCCCCCTCTGCACCTGCTCGATCCAAAGTACCTCTGGGTACCCACTGGCGAAGACAACACCGGCGTGAACGATCGGCACTGGCTCGCGAGTCGGCGCGACGCGGAGGGCGTCTTCCGGCGATGGGACGCGCTCGTAGAGGGCAAGTTTCACGGCATCTTCTTCGCCACCTCGCAGGTGCGACCGCGGTGATTGCATGCTGTTTGCCTCTTGATTGCCACTGAAGACCGCTGATTGCCCTCGCAGGTGCGACCGGTCTTCGTGTCGTCGGAGACCTTCAACAAGCTCCATCTGCAATACCGCAAGGTGGGCGTGGCTCGCTTCCCCAACGTCGCGGCACTCACCTGTTGCGAGAGCTCATATGCCGAGGGGACTGGGGCGGCGGCGCGCCGCGGCATGAAATGCTTTGCCAAGGCGTGCTTTCGCGCCAGGTGCCCGAGTGGGGCCCAGCTCCCGACGCCGAGATGCGCCCACAACGGCGCCACCGACGGCCCGAACCATCTGGCCTTCAAGTACGTCGATGAGGGCCACTCGGCTCTGTTGCATGGGACGGCGCTCGCACTGCCCGGAGCCACCTGGGAGGTGGCGGACGATGCGACGCCGGGGCGTCTGCACATCCGCGTACCCGGGGCTGCGGTGGCTGCCGCCGCCGGGCGAGCCGCCAGCCACGGCGGCGGCGGCAGCACCAGCGGCGGCGGCGGCGGCGGTAGAGGCGGCATCGTCACCAGCGGAAGCGATGGCTCTGGCTTGCTTTATACGTGCAAGACGTGTGAGGGAGGGCCGGACGTACCAGATCCCGTCTCGATCAACGTGACCTCGTGTCTCTTCCGGAGGCATCCGTACGCTCACCCCACCCTCGAAGCAGCCCGCAAGGTGCACCCGTGCCGCTACTTCGACATGGCGGTGCTCGCAACGGTCTGCGCGCAGCTCGGAACCAAGGAGGTGCGAACAGGCAACTTGGGCTGGTTTTGCAACGACGCCGAGATGCTGGCCACGGCACTATGATATCCACCACACCATAACCACACCAGCGCGTGGAGACTGCAGACCGGGCCGCCCCGCGCCCGTGGCCGTGCGGTACGGGGGAAAACCGCGCGCCGTACCGCCCGCTGATCGTAGTCGGTACGCGCCGTCGGCGTATTATATTCCAGTCTCGATCCCGGTCAGCGGTCTGCAGGTGCAGCGTAGTGTACTATAGATCAAGTATAAACTACGTGGAACACACTTAGTACACACTTAGCAGACACTTAGTTATTGCTTTTTGTTATAGCTTATTGCGGATACAATCTGAGTAGTTTAGGACCGCATCGTCAACCACGCTCAACCGCCGCGGGATTCCCCGGCGCTCCAGCACCGTGTGCGTTGGCCGTTGCCGCCGTGGCTGCGATTCCGATTTACGATGATCCAGGACGGCCAAGGCCGAGTCGCGAATCCATGCGCCCATGTGCGCATGCATCTGCTCGGCGAATAAAGCCTCGGGCAGCTGCGGCTCCGAGAAGAGCGCCACCTGCTCGCTGATATCGAAGCCGCGCACGCGCACTGGCACGTGCGGCGCGGCACGGCGCTCAGGCAGCCGGGCAGACCAGAATGGCGTACCCGTGGCTTCGAGTCGGTCGTCCTCGCCGTACTGCGGCCCAGTGAAGTCGAGGACGAGTTCGCGCCCCGCGGCCGTGCGGCACCACACTAGCTGGTGCAGCGCGCCGCCGTGCGCTGCCTCGCGCGGACCCTCGGCAAAGCGCACGCGCTGCCGCAACCGGAGCGGCTGCGCGGGGAAAGGAGGGGCGACGACGCCAGGGTTGCTGTCGGCGGCGTGAGCGTCCTTGCCATCGTTGTCATCGGCCACGGCGGTCTCGACGGTGCAGCCCGCACGTGGCACCATGACATGGCGTACAAAGGGCGCGATCCGGAGCGCATTGACCATGCCAAAGGCGACGATCGGGCTGCCGTCGTCGTCGTCGAGCACGGCGAGCCCGTGTATCCCGACGAGGCTCCTCAGCGTGAGCAGCGCGCCCGTATGCAGAGCCTCGCACGAGTCGGTCGAGACGATCTTCCAGTAGAGGAGCTCTGAGGTGGCCGCATCGGCGGGCGCACCGTCCGGGTGCGGCGCCAGGAGCTCGTTGGGCAGCACGGGCGCGTTCGAGGTCTCCACGAAGACGAGCGCGGCCTGTGCATGCGGTACGAGCGCAGGCAGCTGCGGCGCGTCGAGCGCCGAAGCGCTCACGGGCGCGAGGCCGCCGCCGAGTGCGGCCGGCGCGGGCACGACGCGCGCGAACAAGGTCATGGGCAGCCGGTCGCGCGGCGGCTTGTGCTGCAGGTCAAGCGCCCACTGATCGCCAAGTCGCGTCGCGCCCGCGCCAGCGGCGACGAGGCTCGCAAAGTGTGAGATGGAGAGCGAGATCGTGCGCAGCGAGGCGAGCAGCGGTGGCGGCGTTGCGGCGCGGCGGCACGCGTGCCAGGACGAGCGATGGCTCGAGCGGCGCGAGACGAGTACGGAAGCCATCCTGACGGCGTGTGAACAGAAGGAAGAAGAGTTCAGTCTCGGCGACTGGAACCCTACCATTTCGAGTGTAGCGGGACGCATGTAACGTGAACGAGCTGGCCGTGAATCCTTTTTTCCAAAGCCTTACCGGCAAAGCTGTTGTTTCTCGTCAGTGCGGCCGCTTCTTGCTGGATCGCTGCGGTTGGCGATGGCGACCGAGTCGATCTACAACCTGATCCCGCAGCCCGTGCCGCCGCCTGTCAAGGAGGCGCTCTACCGGAGCAAGCACCCTGGCGACAAGCCTACCACCTTTTCGACCTTTGGCCTGACGGGCACGTCGAAGCCGGGTTATGTCAACGTCGCTGGCGCGGAGGAGGCGACCAAGGGCGGGCAGCACGAGTACAAGAAACCGTTCGCGACGATGGGTAAGGACGGCAACGCGGTGCCGCCGACGGAGGTTCTGAAGAAGAAGACGGGCGGCGGTGGTGGCGCGTATGCAGCAGCGATGGGCTTGAGCGACCAGAGTAAGTGCTGCCTGATGCCATTCTGCGCGCGCGAGTGCCTGCGTCGCGCCGCGCCGCGCTGGCGTCGCCGCGGCCAGAGCTGCCGCTGGACGCACGCGCTCGGCGTCGATCTGAGCTGCGGCGCGCACGCCGCTGCCAGACCTCGTTGGAGCTACAGCGGTTGGCAACGTCGCGAGCTGCTGCTTCTCCTGCTGGCCTCGAGCAAGCTCGCCGCCGCCGTGTTGCTCATTCCGCCGACTGGCCGCTCACCGCCCGCGCGTGCGCCACTCCCTTCGCCTGTGCCCGCAGCCGGCGCGTTCCTGTACTCGGATCGCCTGAAGCCGGCGCTGCCGTCGAAGGAGGAGCTGAAGCAGGTGCTTAAGGCGAGCGTGGCGGTCAAAAAGGCGGAGCCCAAGAACTTTGTGACGTCGAACGCTGTGGAGAATATCCTGGCGGTGCCGAAGCGCGAGCCCGAACCGATCAACTGGTTCCAGAAGCCGCACTTTGGCACCACGCCGCCCTACTTGGTGAAGATCAAGCAGGAGATTGCCGACGAGTACGAGTACATTCGGTCGATGCAGCAGCAGGACGACTCCGGCGTGCCGCCCGGCATGAAGCAGCTGCCCGAGGAGGAGCGCCAGGCGCTCGTGGATGCGCTCAAGTCCAAGTGGCAGGACGTCAACAAGGCTTACCAGGGGTCATGTGTCCTCTCGCTCAAGTCGCTCGACACCATCGGCAAAGTCAAGAGGAAGGAGATGTATGAGGCCCAGCTCGCGCAGATTGAGAAGGACATCGAGAAGCTGTCCAGGAAAGTGATCCTCGTCGCGGATGATTAAATGAGGAGGCGGCGCGCCGTCTAGTGACGGCGGCGGCGGCGGCGGCGATCGGCAGGGAATTTACAATTCAGGGAGGCCTCGGCCCTGCCTTCCTGGCCACCACAGTGATGAGGCGCCACTGGAGCACCACCGGCGCGGCGGCGGCGGTACCTACTCGCCGCCGGAACCCATTCCGCCACCGCTGGAGTCGCCCGCGAGCGGATGGCGAGGGCGACGTTGCCGTCGCTCTGAGCCTTTCCAGATGGTTGATGCGCGCGCTTGCGCGTCTGGGCCGTGGTCTCCAGCCAGGGCGCTTGGCGGCATGCCGCGAACGTTGTGTTCAGACTTGGTGTATTATCGAGAACCTGAAAGTCTTGCGGTGTGTGTCATGTGTGTTTGTGAGTTCGACGCTGGGATTGCGCGCGTGTGTGCGTGGTGCTCATTTGTGGTGCTGGTCTATAGTTAAAGTTATCTGTTATGACTTATGTCTCGATTTGTCCAGCCGCACTGATTCAAGGTAGCCGACGTAGCGTTTCGAAGCGTATTGGAGTCGAGTTTGATTAAGAGTTTGAACCATGAAGATGAACGCCCGGCCCGGGACCCGCGCGCGTTGACCGATGTCCGCGTGCGCGGTGCGGCGACGTGTCGCGCGCGCCGCCAAACTCCAAAGCGGGAATAGCCGGGCGCGGGTAAGGCGCGGGCCCTAACCGAGAAACCGACGGGGCGACGCCCCCGGCGGGCCCGCTGAGCGAACCTGCCCAGCGACCCGATCGTCGGACGTCGCGAATCGGGCGCGGCGCGGCACTAAATCAAACTTTGGCGAGCCAACCTGCAACCAGACGGACCGCGCTGGTGCGCTAGGGCTGAGCCTGAGGGGCCGGTTCGCTCGGGACGGGTTTCACGTGCGAACCTTCCGCAAATTCAAATAGAAATACTTATCAGATATCACGATTTCACGTCACGGGTCGCTTGATCATGATGATGATCATCCGATCCGATGGTATGGTTTTGGCCTTTAAAGGGTCTAAGAAAGTACTGATCAACACAACGCGCAGGAAGGAAGGACCGCTTCCGTATGATCTCATTCGATTCCCACAGGTCCATGAGGCACATGCACGATGAGAGATGACACTTGACACAGCAGAGACATCAGTTAAGCAACAGTGAACAGAAAGCGACAGAATAGCAAGAAAGCGACCTGCACCACCGGCACTGTCCGAGCCATCAAAGATCAATCACCAATCATCACTACCGCGACTCATCACTGCCACAAACCAAAGCAAAGTTCGCGATTGATGTAACGGACGCACCGATCATTAATGACTGCTCCGGCTTTGGTTGAGTGACAACAGCACATGGTAGAGAAGCACGTTTAGCAGGCTGAGCGGCCCGTTTGCATTCGCACAAAAATGAAGGCAATCGTTCGCCCACGGTCTGTGTGCATCCACACGTCGGTAGAGCGGAGCTGCATCGAGAAGCGCCACGCCAGTGCGTGCCGCGTGTGCGCGAGCCATTTGGTCCATGAATGGAAAATGGATGAACTGTGCCTTGGTATACGGGCGTAACGGCTCCACGAAATCCGGAAAGAAGCGAGCTATCGAAACGTTGTTGCCAAGGTCAAAGTTGACGCCGGGCTCAGGATTCGTGTCGAGAATCGTGCTGCCGCATCCGCCGGGATTTGAAGTCATCCACACGGCCCGTCCTGGCAGCTGCTCCGAAACGGTGTCGAAGATGTTCTGGAGGGTCGCGTTATAGTGTGTGGCATTGAAGTGATGATGCCTTGGTACAAATTTGGTGGCACCGCCCATATTCTCGAACTGGTGGGCGTACGTTGACAACACGACCAGATCCGGCTTGAATTTGTGCATCCCCCACGACAAGCTACGACCCCGCTCAAAGTAACGAGGTGTTATTTGTCGGCTGAGCAACTCGGACTTCGAGAAGACGACCTGTTTGCTGCACAAATCACTCCCGTGCAATGCGCTCATGAGACTCATAGCGAACAGTTGCATCGTGGAGTCGCCGACGAGCAGCATGGTGCGATTCTGAAGCGCGTCACAAAAGTGGCGTGCCGACCAATCGTGTAAACGACAGGAACGTGGAGTCCACACGGTATCATTGAAATGATCTGGTGCGCAGCAATAAGGAAAGCTCAATGGTTTGTTCGTCGATATGTTGCGACACTTCCGCATCAACGATAGCCAGTTGCCTTGAAGGCCTCGGTATACTGAATCGTCGTGACCACAGCAATCCCATGAATGTTGCCAAGCAGTGGGACGCACGGTCCACGAGCCATCCGTATGCTCGCCAGGCCGGCACTCTGCTCGGCGGTGCAGATCGGCGGTGCTGTTGTGCGTCGACGCCGACTGCATCCCCGAATCGAGGTCGTGGAGTGGCAGTGGTGCGGGGGCGTCAGACGAGCTCCGCCAGACGAGAGACGTCGAATTTTGGGGGAGGAAGCAAGGCGACTTTTCGATACTCGTAGAGATATTTTGCGCGCGCAGCGCGCAACAAAATTGCGCCGCGCAGCGGCGCCAAGCGGCGCCGCAGGCGCCGCCTGGCGGCGCGCAGCGCCGCCGTAGGCGG
>Ga0180442_101463_pt1 | contig 14616 bp, 9 predicted proteins | sample ChrtobMetP5_16mM_FD_119746 | JGI IMG/M metagenome (GOLD analysis project Ga0180442, IMG submission 119746) | Chrysochromulina tobin associated microbial communities from unialgal haptophyte culture, Seattle, Washington, USA - P5_16mM MetaG | ecosystem: Host-associated > Algae > Haptophytes >... | reverse complement strand
GTCGGACGCGCGCCACCATCGCTTCGCGGCGGCGGCGGCGGCGGCGCGGGCGGAGGCGGGCGCAAGCGCAAGGTGACGGCAGCCGCGCCAGTGGTGGTGCCGAGCGCTGCGGATGACATCTTAGGTGATGAAGATGCTGATGAGCAGTACCGGTAAACTTCAACCGAGTTTTTTGCATGTGAATGAAAGTTTTGTGTCGTTTCGCGCGGCGTCACTCGAAAGTCGAGCCTGTTTGCGAAGCCCGCCCCGGCCGTCGGGCCGGTCTTGGCCATGCCACCCGCCTTCGGCGACTCAGAGTCGGACCGTTTGAGCTTGGCCCACATTGTCCTCGAGGCGTGGGCGCGACGGAAGAAGCAGAGGCTGCGCTTCCAGCAGATTGTGCGCGAGGCCCGTGAGCTCTTCCTCGACGAGCGTGCCCTCGACGCCGGCGCGCTCGACAGCCAGTTCTACACGAACTCAGCGCTCGTGGTGCGCAAGCAGCTCATGGAGTCGGGGCCCGTGCAGCGGGCTATGGCAGCCGCGTGGAAGAGCGTCTCTAAGGCGTGTGGCGACGGGAGCGGCCAGTGCGAGCTCCACTACGAGGACTACGTCACCATGATGCGCAAGATCTACCTGCAGCAAAAGATCGTGGCGCGTGATGCGGACGTGGACGTGGACGACTTTTACCGCTCGCTCCAGGCGGATTGGACCGAAGACGCCCGCGGCAAGCCGACCCTGAACGAGGACGACTTTAAGCGCTGCTGGTTCCAGCTTGTGGACACGTACACGGAGACTGTCGTGGCCGATGATTACGAGGCGTGGGTGGCCGGGACGCTGGAGGCGATCCTGAGCGGCGAGAGCGAATGGCGCTCGGACGACTCGCTCTTCGATGAGCTCAAGGTCGTCACCAAGCGCGACCCACGCCTCCATGCGAGACTCAAGAGTTGGAATTCCGCATTTTTACTCGACCCTCCAAAGATGGACACGCGCACTTCGAAAAGGGCCAAGCCGACCCCAGCCGCGGCGCCGCCTCCTCCGGTCTCGATCGTGCTGCCGGCGGCGGAGGAGGCGGAGCTGGAGTGGGACAATAGCCGCGCGCCGCCTCGACCTCCCACTCGCCCCCCTCCCTCCTCGCCGGACGGCTCACCTCCGATGATTCGCCTCGCCTCGCCTCGCGCCGTGTCGAGCTGGTCCATCCCCGCGTCTCCTCGCCGACCGTCGTCTGCGCCAGTGACGGTGCCAAAGGGGCCGCGCCTCGTTACGCCGACCCGACCGAAGCGCCCGTGGCAACCGCCGCCGATGCCTGCGTGGAAGGTGCCGTATCTCGAGGTGCGTGATGACCGCTGATTACCACTGATTGCCACTGATTACCACTGATTACCACTGATTGCCTGCGTGGAAGGTGCCGTATCTCGAGGTGCGTGATTACCGCTGATTGCCACTGATTGCCACCGATTACCACTGATTGCCACCGAGTGCCACCCTTCGCAACCCATGGCTACAAATCTGTGACGAACCTGACTGATTACCACTGATTACCCTCCTTCTGTCAGGTCGAGAGCCCGACACGAATCTGTGACGAACCTGACTGATTGCCACTGATTACCCTCCATCTGTCAGGTCGAGAGCCCGACACGAAAGTACATCGGGCACTGGATCTACCCGGACGATCGGCAGCCGGCTTCCGCAAAGCGGGTCGTCGAGCAGGAGCGCGTCGTCGCGAGCGCGCGCCTGACCAAGCAGCCGCCGCCCTTGCATGCACTTGGGTCCGACCAAGGTGGTTTCGTGCCTTTGTGGCGGCGCATGCCGTTGCAGGCACGGCCCGTCGCACATCATGCTGCTGCTGCGGCGGCGGCGCGAACAGGCGCTGTATCGGGCACCATGGCGACGAGCGCGACTGTATCCACCGCCGACATGGTGCCCGACACGGCGCGCCGACCGCGCGCTCATTCCAGCGAGACTCCGCGGACAACTATGTGGAATCTCTCTTGTTCTTACTGTGGGGGCGCCTCGCCGCCGACTCCTCAACTGCCGCCGCGCGCTTCGTCAATGCAGCCGCCCGCTTCGTCAATGCAGCCGCCCGCTTCGTCAATGCCGCCGACTCCTCAACTGCAGCCGCCCGTTTCGTCAATGCAGCCGCCCGCTACGTCAGTTTCGCCAGCTTCGTCCGCAGGAGCTTCGTCAGCTCGCATCACGCGGCCGTCGCGAGCTTCGTCGCCGACCATTTTGTTTGCGCCCGACGCCTCGCCCGACGAAGCGCCCGACGCAGCGCCCGACACAATGCCCGCGCCGCCGATGCGCAAGGCCGTCGGCAGAGATGCTGCCGAGAGGGATGCCCGCGAGGGTGGCGAGGCTGGCGCGGTGTTCAGGCCGCGCCGTGCGGCCATGAGTGGTGAGTGCATTGACGAAGCTGGCGGCTGCATTGACGAAGCTGCATTGACGAAGAGTGCGGCCATGAGTGGTGAGTGCTCCTCGACCATCCTCGGCATGCAAGTGCTCACCACGGCGCCCCCCTCGACCATCACCGGCGCTCCCTCCGCCGCCGCAACCGCCGTTGGTGCCTGCGCCTCCGCCCCCGCAACCGCCGTTCCGCGCGGCACTGGCACTGTGGTGTCCGCGCGCGACGCCGCCGTCGCTGCCGCCCCCACCGCCGCCGTCGCCGCCGCCGTCGCCGCCATGCTGCCGCCGCCCCCGCCGCCGTGGCGTCGGCGCGTCAAGTGGACGAAACTCGACTTGACGAAACTCGGAACGAGCGCCGAGGTGATCACGGTGTATGCCCATCACAGCGCGTCGACCGCCGCCTGCGCCATCACACTCGACGCCCCTTCGAGCGGTCGCTTCTGTGGAACGCATCCGTCCGCGCCGGGCGGCGCGCGTGGCGCTTCCCGCGCGGCGATGCTGGCGGAGGCGGCGGCCGTCGGATTCGGAGGCTCGACTGCCAAATTAGGAAGCTCGAGCACCGTGCATCCGTCGCCGTTCCCCCTGCCGCTGCACCCAAACCCGCAACAGTCGGAGGCGTCCTTGACCGGCGTGCCGGTCGTTCGTCCAGCGCCGCGTTGGGCGGAAAAAGCAGAGGCGGAGAAGGCGGCGAAGGCGGCAAAGGAGGCGGCGAAAGCGGCGGCAAGGGAGGCGGCGAAGGGAGCGAGCGCGGAAGGCACAGCGAGGCCGATGAACAGCGCCGGCGCTGGCGCCCCCAGCGTCATCGACGACGCACTCCACAGCGTCGCTCTTTGGAAGGCTGCGTTGCCACGTCACCGCGCCGCGCCCGTGTCCAAGATCCCGAGCGCAGTGCTGACGGTTGGGATGGCGGGTGACCCGTATACGCGTATTGGGGGTGCGATGGCCCTCGCGAGGCGCGCTCAGGGAGCATCGACCGCCCACGACGACCTCCACCTGGTGCAGCGTGTGCTGCAACGTGAGGCGACGACGCCGCCTCCGCCCCTGTGGGAAAGCCGTCAGGGAGGTATAGGGGACGCTGCCGCCGCCGTGGCCGCCGCCGCCGTGCACGCGGCAGCGGCGGCCGGAGCGTCGGTGAAGCTCATAAACGCGTTTATGGCGGGTGCTGCGCGTCCGCCCGAGGCAGCGCCGCGACAGAGTGTGAATATTCACACCCATTCGGCCAGTCCTGTTACGGCGGCCGCTGCTGCTCCAACTGCCGCCCTCCGAAGCAGCCTGAGCGCTGTGACTATTCACACTGCCCTCCGAAGCAGCCTGAGCGCACGGTCGTCGGCGGGGCAGGTGGGCGGCACGCTCTCAACGTCGCGAGCGTCCTCACCTCCGGGGTCGACCTCGCCACCGCCGGGTGTGAATGTTCACACTCCGGGGTCGACCTCGCCACCGCCGACGTCGCGCACGCCCCACCGGCCGAGCAGTGCGCAGCAGCGAACTCATCCAAAGAGCCCGGGCAGTGCGCGTCGTGCACATCGGCCAACGTCCGCGCCACGAGTGCATGCGCGCAGCACCGCCACCGCCACCGCCACCGCCACCGCCACCGCCACCGCCGCCGCCGCCGCCGCCGCCGCTGCCGCCGCCGCCGCCGCTGCCGCCGCCGCCGCCCCAGAGAGTCCTTCCCTCGCATCCAGCTCGCCCGACAGATCGTGGGGAGATCGCGGGGAGATCCCGGGCAGCCGCGCACGGCCGTCGACGCCTGATCCTCTTGAGCATGCCGATGACGACTCGAAGGCGAAGCAGCACGCCGCTACGCCGCCCGACGAGGTGCATGCGTGGCCGACAGGGCTCCGCGAGGCCGACGCAATGGCCATCGCGCGCTATTACCAGCATCGTGGCAGTATGCCCATTGCGAGGCCGCCGCCGTTTGCCGTCGACCGCACAGACCGGCTGCTCGCGCGCCCGATGCTCTTAGAAGCGGCCATGGCCTGAGTGCTGAGATCCCTCTCGCCCTGCCGGCCATCATCAAGGGCCCCACACCGGCCCCGGTCAGTCAACCTTCAGGCTACGCCACAAACTTTAACTAGAAGTTTGGTCACATCGACTTTCACATACAATTCACACCATGCTCCCGGGAGATTTTTCGAACGAACGGATTGGACGGATTTACATGAAGGACTGCGTCGGGTGGACCCCGAAAAACACATGACGCCCAACGGCGGCACGACCTCGCTGATCGCCAACTACCCGCTCGTTCCGCACACCAAGCCCGATGTGCACGCACTGCGCCAGCTCGCCATGCAAGAACGAGCCATTCGTTGGCTCTCCTTCTGGCGCCGTGCGTGCACGAAAGCCTCCGTGTGGCAGCGCAGCTGGCCGGCTGGCCTCACAGACCACATAACCTTGACGGGTGAGGACCTATTGGCGATGGTCATCGCCGCCAATGACCATCGCACGCAGCTTACGCTCTCGGCGACATGCACCAGCCTTCGTGGCTTGGTCATCCACCGGCTGCTCGCAGCGCAGGATGAGGCTGTGAGGAAGCTCTATCTTTCAGGCGCGATGGGCCGCTGACGACGGCGAGCGCGAGCGAAGATGTGCTGCCGCACGCGCACTCAGTGCACGATGCCGGTGGCGTGTATGATTTGTATTGGTGCAGAGAAGCTTAGGCTCTCCGGCGCGCGGCGGGCGCTTTCTTTCGCGTATCGCGTTGCGGCGGAACGGCCCTCGACGGGGGGCGGTGCAGCGCGCGAATCCCCAATCCCCCACTGACTCGAGGACCACCGTAATTTGTGTGACCCAGTATTGTATAGCAGACGATCGCCGACGCGCTGTGTTGCTCGGGCGTCTCATTGTAACATAATACATATCCAATCGATATCGCGCATCGTCTCTTAATCTAGTATCTTCAATCTTGCGCGATTGTCGATAATACGATATGTAATTGTTCTTCTGGACTTCTCTCCTCACAGCCGAGCTCACACCTCAGGACACCTGTCCGCTGTCCGTCCGCATCGTGGCACCGACCAACGTGATTCTACGTGGTTGGAGGACGACAGCTCTCCATCTGTTCCATCTGGGTCTGATACTCAGTCGATCGGGGACCATACAACGACACGCGCAAATTGCCGTGCAGCAGCTCGGCTCTCGGCACGCGCTGCACCTCCATGGCCTCCATCCTCCATCCGACATGAGTGACCTGGGCTCGTGATCGACACCAAGACGTGCTGATGCGGTCGTTGGATCACCCATAAGGCATTATCAGCCATCAGCCCCCGCCCGCCGCTGCGGCAGCCCGCGCACGTGGCCTCTAACTTGCACACGGACCGCGCGACCTCCCACAGCGATACGGCACGGGCCTCTAAGCAGGGCCCTGAGAGGTCGACTCAGCGCGAGATCGCGGCGAGATCCATCCTCGGCGCCGAGATATTCGATCTTGCCGCCGCCCCGATCTCGCGTGCCATCTGCGAGAGTCGCGAGCGATGCTTCGTCTCAGTGCTGTGCTCCGAGCCGGTCGCCGGTGAGGCCTCCTTGACGAGCGGACGCCGCTCCGGGCGCATCGGGGTGCGCTCGGAGCCCTTGTCAGCGGGACTGCTCACGGCCGCGTGGTACGCTTCGAGTCCGCGCCGCGCCGCCACCACCAACGAGGAGCTGATGTGGCCGGATGCGTGCCGGGCGGCGCTGCCCGGGCGCTGTGTTGGGCGCAAGGGCGCGTGCTCCTGCTGGGCCGGCGCTGGTGCATCGGCCGGTGGACGAGGCGGGTGCGGCGGGTGCGGCGAGAGGTAACGGGTGGGGCGATTGCAGTCAAAGGAGGTGGAGCTGTCTTGGCTCGGTGGCGTGGAGCTGCTCGCGGCAGTTGTGCTCTCGCGCGACTCGTGGCTAGGGGGGGTGGCGGCGCTCAGGGCGGCGCTCAGTGGCGACGAGGCGAGCGCCGCCCGCAGGCGTGCATGCAAGCGCCGTACTGGGCGCGGCGCCGAGTCCGGAGAGGCGGCGCCCAATATGGCGCTGTGTTCCTCCTCCACAGCGGCTTCTTCGGCAGCTTCCTTCTCAGCGCGCGCCAGCCAAGACATTTGCGCGGAATAGTCTGTGGAACAGCTCGAGGCGGCCGTCCGACTGCTCGTGAAGGAGGTGGCGATGGCGGTGCTGCTGGCGGCGCTGATGGAGGAGGCGGCGGCGCTGATGGTGCTGATGGCGGCGGAGGAGGCGGAGGAGGCGGAGGCGGCGGAGGCGGGGGTGGATGTGAGCGCTGCAACAGGGGAGGCCGCCTCCCCCTGCGCGGCCGCCATCGCCGCCGCTAGTGCGGACAGTTTCGGCCGCGTCCCCCTCCCGTTGGCCACACGCGCGAGCGAGGGCGGCAACGGCGTCCTCGCCGTCTCCACGTCAGATTGTCCATCGTAGGCGGCGGCGCCGAATGGCCGACCGCCGAGTGCGACGGGCGACGTAGCGGCCACGACGGGCGCAGCGGCGGCGTCGTTGGCGGCGGCGTCGAGGGCGGCGGCGTTGTTGGCTGTGGCGTCGTTGGCGGCGGCGGCTAGGCCGGCGAGGGCAGCGTCGGCGAGAGCAGCTTCCCCATGGAGACACTCGAAGGCGTCCACCTTCGGAGCCGCAGGGAAGGCATACTCGATCGTGAGCCGCTTGAGGTCGTCGGTCGGCATCCCCGCGTGACTCGCAGCGAGCCGCAGCAAGGGAAGCAGAAGCTCGCGTGCACCCTCCCTAGTGATCATCAAGGGAGCGAGCCGTTGGAAGAGTGCCTCCACGAGCGGCGGCGCCACGGGCTGCGCCGGCTGCGTGGGCTGCTGCGAGGGCGGTGGCGGTGGCGGGGCGCGAGGAGCCACGCGTCCTAATATGGGCTGTTGCGAGGGCTTGCCTAATATGGGCTCCGCCGGGATGAGAAGCGCACGTAACGTGTCGAAGAGCGTGCCGACTATCTCGGCGGCCTCCTCTGGATTCTGCCGCCCCCATCGCGCCCCCTCCGCCTCGGAACGGTGCTTGTCCTTGAGCGTCAGTGCGGTCCAGAGCCGCAGCGCGCCGCCGTCGGCGCCGCCGATGCGATCGCAGGCGTCCCGCCAGAGCGTTCGACGGCCGCAGAGGGCGGGGAGCGAGGCGCTCGGCTTGAGGGGGGGGCGGGGGTGGTATCGAGACGAACCCGCAGAGGCAAAGTTGAGCGAGGAGTCGGTTCGGCACGATCCGGCGCCGACAGAAGCGCCGGTGATGGACGAAGCGTCGTCGTGAGCGTCGTCGGCAGCGGCGTTGGCCAAGTCGGCCATACGGCTGAGGGCACACTCGAGCCCGCGGCCGTCGGAGCCGCCGTTATTGAGAGTGGGTGCGCCAAGGTGGGCGAGCGCCGTGGCGGGCACGCGTGCCCCCGCACTTCGTCCGCGCGACGGTTGGGCGGGCGGTGGGCCGCTGGGCCGTCGTGGGCCAGCAGCCGAGTGGGCGCGCGGCACTGCTCTCCCTCCCTCGAGAGCTCCCTCGCGCGCTGTGGCGAGCACTTGCATGCAAGGTGGAGGGCCGCGCGGCAAAGCTATCCCTCCCTCGAGAGCTCCCTCGCTCTGCGACGAGCGGAGGCGCAACGGCCGAGGCTGAGCCAGCGGCGCGGGCGTCAGCGCGGGCGGCGCCACCGTAGGCGCTCCATGCGAACAGCGAAGCGCCGACGACGTTGCCAAGGTGGCGTCGTTGGATTCGAGGCCGAGGCGCGCGCTGTGGCGAGCACTTGCATGCAAGGTGGCGTCGTTGGATTCGAAGCCGAGGCGCGCGCTGTGGCGAGCACTTGCATGCAAGGTGGCGTCGTTGGATTCGAAGCCGAGGCGCGCGCTGTGGCGAGCACTTGCATGCAAGGTGGCGTCGTTGGATTCGAAGCTTGGAGTCTCGAGGCTACCGCATCCGCCCAGGCTGCTGCGACCGGCCATGCCGCCGCCCGCGCCGCCGCCGGCCGCACCGCTGCCGCTGGCCGTGCTGCCGCTGGCCGCTGCTCGTGCCGCCGCCGCCATGCCGCGACGCCCGCGGAGGATCACTGGAGCGGATTCACTCTGCGCTAGCGGACGCGGAACGGCGGGCAGCTGCAGCGGCGGCGGCGCGTGCGCCGTCCGCTCCCCGCTGCGCGCCTCGACGACGTCGCTCAGCCCCCGATGGGCATGCGAGAGCGCGAAAACCGATTCCCTCAACCGCTGCCTCTCCTCGAGAGCTGTTTCGAGACGCTCGCGCCCCTCGCGCTGCACCCGCTCAAAGTCCGCCGCGGAGCGCTCGGCGAGCGAGGGCGGCGGCGGCTGCCAGCTCACATTCTTGCGCGCCGGCGCGCGCTGCGACGAAGATGCGGACGGCGCCACCGACGGCGCGTGTGCCACCCACAGCGGCGACTCGGGCCCGTCGTCGTCGCCCTTAGTGGAGGCATTGTCGAGGCGCTGGTCCGGCGGCGGGTGCTCGCGGCGCGGTGGCGTCGACAGCATCAGCTCGTCGTGCCGCGCGAGCGCCGGCGCGCTCACGGAGCTCACGAGGCTGTGCGCCGATGACTTGCCCGCGTGGCACGAGACGACGCGCTGCGCGGAGGCCTTGATGAGCGCCTTGAGCGGATTGTCGCGTACGGCCGCCGCACGTCGGCTGACTGAAGTGGAGGAACCGATCATAAATGCAGAAGGAACCGCGGAGGTCGCGTCGACGATCGTCGAGCATGACTTTGCGGTCCTCGTCGACGTTTGCGAGAGCGTCGGAGAGGAGATGCGGCCGTTGTTGGGCTGCGGCTTGCGCTCGAGCTGCAAGTTGGGCGAGCCGAGGTTGAGGTACTGCGACCCGCACGGCACCGTCAAGCCACGCGGCTGAGAATCCCGGGTGGAGGAGGCGGCTACCGTCGACCCGCGGGAGCCGGTAGCTAAGCGGGTCTTCATCGTGCCAACCCCAGCCCCTCTCTTTTCTCATTGTGAATGGTGCTCCCCCGCCGAGCGTGAGACCGGCGCGCCGGGCCGACTCCCCTGTGGGGAAAACGGGGAGGAGTGAGCCAACCCACTTCCCACCGACACGGCGCGATCGAAATGACATCTGAAGATCGAAGCGTGAGACCCCCCATGCGAGCGAAAGTGGCGCATGAACACGTACAACCAACAACGTTCACGTATTTGCGATGTGACGCCGACGTAATACCGAAAGCAGGACCCTTCTACACTCATCTCCTCTGTGCTGTCTTCACCTATCTCACAGACTGTGTCACTGATTGCACTCGCAGGTCGACTTCCTTGAGCCACGGATTGGGGCAGGCCAGAGTTTCGCGAAATTTAGAGAAAAATTTGCCAGCGGCGCCACAGGCGCCGAAATTTCTCGAAATTTGCCACTCACCGCTCCACTTGCCTCCCAGGCACACGCAGTACACATGTACCGGATCAGCATAAAAAGGTGCATACAGTCTGTATGGCTCCCGGTCACTAGGTGGACTTCGACAGTGCCTGACCTCAAACTGTCTCGCCATCTTCCGAGCCCCAGCCCCCCATAGCCCCGCCGCGCTGCGCCCCGCGTGCCGTGCGCCGCGCTCGCTCATCGGGCCCCACCCTCGTCCCCAGCCCCGCCGCACCCGCGCCGCGCTCGCTCAGTGTCCTTCGACACGCGGGCTCGGCCGCCCACGATGGGCAGGCTTCACGCCTCGCGCATCCATGGTGCCGTATCGAACATGTCGTCCCAGAAGAGGTCGCTTAGGTAGCGGTTGTAGTCGTCGTCTTCCCAGTGGTTGTACTGCGCAGAGGCGAACATCGATCACAGTGGGCGAGGCTGAGTCGTGCGAGCACACTGATCAAGCACCACAAGGTTTCGAGCAGGCACTGCTGACCTTCAGTCAACGAAAGTGGCCAGCAAGGCGTCGGCAAGTCTCTTGGAGTAGCGGGTAAGGGAACGCACCCTTCTAGCGTCCGACATCATCGGCTCCCTCATCTCGCCCGAGGCGATGGCCGCGACGCCGTTGAGGTCACCGTCTGCCTTTGGCGACAGCAACACTCCTGAGCTCGCAGGGTTTGAGCGTGGGCGCGCGCTCGCGCAGAAGCCTCCAGCAGGCAAGCGTGGCCGGGCATCAGCAGAGCGCACCGCACCCGAGCCCATTTCGATCACTGCGCAGATGCGTGTCAACGAGTTCCCGGGCTGCAGCCTTTACAACTCCGTCGGGAAGCTCTTCTGCCGCTGCTGCAAAGTGCAGCTGCCGCTCATCAAGTCTTCCATCACCCACCACCTCAAGACCGAGAAACACAAGGTCAATCATGAGCAGTGGCTGGCCAAGCACGGCGAGGACTCAGAGATCAAGGAGTACCTCACTGAGTACTTTGAACAGCACAAGGATGAGGCGTATGGCACCTTGGACGCAGACTTGCTGCTCTACCGCTACCGGACAGTGGAGAGCTGCATGGCAAATGGCATTCCGATTGAGAAGATCAACGGGCTGCGCCCGCTGCTGGAGCGCGCTGGCAAGTCGCTGACGGGTAGCGAACATTTGAAAATGTTCATCCCGAAGATTGAGGAGCGCGAGCTCGCGAAACTGAGGGTGGAGCACGAGGACGAATTTGTGGCCATCATCTTTGATGGCACCACGCGCCTCGGTGAGGCCATGAACGTTTGCACGCGCTTCTGTCCGGCAGACTTCTCGGCAATCATCAAGCGCCTCGTAGCCTTCAAGACGGTCGCCAAGCACATGGACGGCACTGGCCTCTTCAAGTTGCTCTCCATTATCATCGCGAAGCAGCTGCAGATCTCATACGATAAGGTGGTCTGCGGTGGGTGTGACAGCTGCTCCACGAACGGCGTCGCCAGGCGCTCGCTCAAGACGCTGTGCACCGGCATGTCCTCTTTCCTCTGCGTCTCACACACGCTGCACCACACGGGCGAGCACATGGGCCTCGACACTGTGGAGGAGTTCCTCACGCCGTTGCTCATGCTGATCTCACACTCGGAGTCAGCCAAATCAATTTGGAAGCAGCTCACGGGCACGGCGATGGTAGCCTATTCGACAATTCGCTGGTGGTCGCGCTGGGAGGTTATGAAGATGCTGGGCACGTACTTTCACCACCTCTCCGAGTTCATCGACACGCTGATCGAGCGGGGCATCGGCGACGCCACCACACGCCAGCTGAAGCACGTGTACACGACCAAGACAGTGGCCCTGCAGCTGGAGCTCGCGGCGGCCATGGATATGGAGATCCTCTGCACCACCACCTACAAGATGGAGGGTGACGGGCTCGAGATCCTCCTCGTGTATGACGCTCTCGAGGCCATCCGCAACAAGGGCCGCACGCTCGGCGACGATGCCTCCTCGCTACCCATCCTCGCCGGTCTGATGCGTGCCAAGAAGAAGCTGATCCTCGGCACCCCTGTGCGTGACTACTTTGAGGCACCGTGGAACGCGTACTTCACAGGCACGATCACCAAGCTGCCCACCACCAATGCTGGTGTGTGGGAGGTCACCTTTTCCGACGGCAACAAGCTGGACTACGACACGGAGCCTGAGATCCGCCAGGTGCTTGACGTGACCAAGATGGAGCAGTGGCAGCCCCTTGTCACCAAACTCAAGGGGGGATTTACCTACCTCGAGAACCGCCTGACCAACAACTGTGATTCGCCGTACCACCTGAAGGTGCAGCACGAGGCCACCAAGCTCCTCCGCGCCTTTGACCCCTCGCTCGCCAGCGGCCTCGTGGATGCTAACTATGTCGACGCTCTGCGCACGATTGACCCCCTCGTCGAGCATGACCTGATTGACAAGATGAAGGCCGAGCTCCCTTTCTACCTATCCGCCTGTTCCTCCGCCAGCTTGGTGGTGGACCACGGGGATGTTAAGGAGTTCACCACTAAGGTTCTCAAATGGTGGGCGCTCGCCGACAAGTCCAAGTTCCCAGCGTGGGCCGTTGCGGCGCGCATCGTCTTCTCATTCACGCCAAACTCGGCTGCGTGCGAGCGCGTCTTCTCACTTCTGAAATTCATGTTCGGTGACCAACAGTGGGCCGCGCTTGGGGATTACATCCAGGCGGCACTCATGCTCAAGTACAACGAGCGTGCGGTTGGCTGAATCTGAAGTACCTCAATTCAACCCCGCTGGGGAGCGTGACAAGGGCTTTCAGAATCCCCCCCTCACAGAGGAGGGAAATGGTCTGGTAAAATAGTGACATTGTTATAGTGTGTGCCGCGCTGAGTCTGGTGCCTCTGTGCGCTGCGCCCGCTGCGTGAGTGCGTGCCGGGTGTGGCCGTTCTGTAGATCGTCGCTCACGGAACAAATTCCGAAGAGGGGTGAAATCCACGAAATTTGCCATAGCGGGAGCGAAGAGAAAAAAACGAAATTTTATCGAAATTTGTCACACACGGTTCGAAATTATAGCCTCGAAATTTCCTATGGCAGCCATTCGAAACTCTGGCCCACCCCAAGCCACGGACCAATGCTGCTGCGCAGCGTAGTTACACATTTTACAGGCCTGCTTCTTTTGCCGCCCTTGCTGATGCAGGCCTGTGATTATAGTAATGTGTAACTGCAGTCGCCTTCCTCCACCACGCCGCCCTTACCATGTTCGGTGACCTGCGTGGCGCCTGTAGGCGATCGAGAACGTGATGTGGCCAGAGTGGCTTGGCTTGACTTGACTTGACTTGACTTGCCCTGAGTGGCTCGGCCGCGCCGTCACCGATTCCGCGCGATTGCGGAGCACGGCACCGAGTGGACCGAGGACCCTGCCTCCACGCTCGTGCACCACCTCACCGATGAGGCGCCCAAAGTTGCCCCCGCTCGGCGCGAAGAAGCGCGCCTCGGACATGAACGCGAAGTCGCAATCGACGCCAAGCTGTCCAGCGCCTGCCGGACTGATCCAGCGCACGTGAAGTGATGAGCCGCTGCGCGACTTCGCCGACTCGAGCCAGCGGCGCAAGTGCGAGATGTACCTATGGCGGCGGTGTGGCGATCAGCATTCAATCAGCATGCAATCAGCATGCAATCAGCATGCAATCATCATGCAATCATCATGCAATCAGCATGCAATCAGAGGCCACCAGAGTAACGAGATGTACCTGCGGCTGCGCCCCAGCGCGCCATGCCCAAATCCAGCCTTATAGAAGCTGCGCCCGTCGTCGAGCAGCGTATTGACCTTGGCCACGATCACAAGGCCAGTGGCACCTTTGGGTAGCTCGTTGAGCAGCCCGTAGTAATAGCTCTCGGGTCGCACATACCTGCCATATATCCCCGCGTTCCATATGGCCATGAGTCCCCATCAGTCGCAATCGGTCACAATCAGCGGTATGAGTTTCTCGGGTCGTGCGTACCGATCGCACACGGACGCGCTGCCGACCTCCTCGTGGATCGCCCATGGGCCCCCTGTGCCTGGGCGCCCGCGCCACAACTCGTCGGCGCTCCTATTGCACACGTCGTTGCCGAAGATTTCGCCGAGACGCACGTGCACTACGCACTCGTTTCGCGCGGGCTTCGCGAACGGGCATGCATGCGGCCCTTGGGGCGCAGAGCTGCGCGGCATGGACCGCATGCCCCGGTAGCGCAGCGCATCCACCGACCGCGTCAGAGCTTTCATGTCGTTCACTCTCTTGGCGAAGCGCGTGTAGTAGTCGCCAATTGAGCCCGGCCACTGCTTGCGCACATTCGCCGGATCGAGTCCGGCACAATAGAAAGCGTCGACACGCTCGCCGAAGCAGCCGATTAGGTCCGCGAGCCGGTACTGCCCAATCATCCCGGTCGCGTTCAGCCACCGCTGTGGGAAGTCGATCGCCGTGCGCACGCACGCTTTGGGCTCCAACGCATGGAGTGGATCGGATGGCAACAGTGGAACGACCAGCGCCCGATCTTTGAGGATGCAATTCCCCTCCTTATCGATGCTAAACGAGAGGCAGTCTCGGCGGGCTGCACACGCGGCCCTGCAGCTCGAATAGGTGTAGGGGACAACGTAGTGCTGCAGTGGGCATGGTATACTGATGCACCTTGCTTCATTTGAGGTTCTCGCCTCTGCCTGACACTCGAACTCGTCGAACTCGTCAGCAGGTGTGTGGAGAGTTGAACCGCTGAAGGCCAAGGCGACATGGCCGATGAACAAGGCCATCCCACACACTCGGGGCCGGCTGATTTACGGTGGGCACAGGACACAGTGAAGAGCTGCAACCGAATCTTAGACACGCGGGAAGCGTTAAGCGGGTAAAGGTTAGAGCAACCGGTGATCTGCGAGCCCACCCGCTCGAAGTGGTGGGGCACAGGCCGGCGCTCCCCGCGTGTCGAAGACTGGTTACAGATACCCCTCCGTG
>Ga0180442_101455_pt1 | contig 14667 bp, 8 predicted proteins | sample ChrtobMetP5_16mM_FD_119746 | JGI IMG/M metagenome (GOLD analysis project Ga0180442, IMG submission 119746) | Chrysochromulina tobin associated microbial communities from unialgal haptophyte culture, Seattle, Washington, USA - P5_16mM MetaG | ecosystem: Host-associated > Algae > Haptophytes >... | reverse complement strand
TTTGAGCTAGAACTCAATGGGAGTGCGTGGGACACCTCTGGCTTGAGTTTCGTTCAAATCCCTTCAGTACTTTTGGAGATCAGTTTTTGCCCCATGTACACCATGAGCGGACTACCTTAACAATGACCGCCTCTGCTCGTGAAGCCGAGCTAGCCGCCGCTGCCAAGTCGGACGCAACAGCGGCCTTCAAGGCTGGTGACTACGAGACTTCGGCGGCGCTCTTTAGGCGCGCGATCTCGCTCGGCCACGAGGAGCCTCACGCGCTGTACGGCAACGTGGCTGCGTGCCAGGCCGCGCTGGGGAAGCATGAGGCAGCACTCGCAGCGGCTGATGCGGCGATCGCTGCCTCGAGCGAATACGTGAAAGGCCACTATCGCAGAGCGCTCGCCCTGTCCGCCCTCGAGCGATGGGACGATGCCGTCGCCGCCTGCAAGTTGGCGCTCAAGCTCCCGGGCGCCACTGGCGCAGTGTCCGACCAGCTCAGCACGTTGCTAGCCAAGTGCGAGGCGGAGGTGACGCCCAAGGAGAATCCCAAGTGGATGAAGGAGGACCAGGCCGAGGCGTGGAAGGAGCGGCAGCGTGAGAACAGCGCCGTGCTCGCCGCGGCGGAGCGCGCGCAGGAGACTATCCGAGCCAAGGCCGCCAGTGTGCAGCCACTGCCGGCTCAGCCTCCGCCGGAGCAGAAAATGTTCGGTTCGATGGCTGATCGTGTGGATGCGGCCGCACTAGCGCGGCTCGACGCCGCCTCGGCGCCACGGGTTGCCATCAACGACGCCGCTTTGGCCGCGGCAGACCGTGCGCGCCACGAGATACGTGCCAAGGTTGCGGCGGGTGCGGGCGCAGTCGGCATACCTGCAGCGGTCCCCATCGCGGCCCCTTTCAACGAGGCGGTCGCGGCACCAACGGCGCTGTTGGCAGCACCCGCCGACCCGGCGGCAGAGGTGGCGCGGCGACAGGCGGCTGGCGCGGCGGCCGCCGCGGCGATGGCGGAGGAGGCCCAGGCACGGCGAGAAAAGGCGAATGCAGAGCGGCGCCGGCGCGAGGCGGCTGAGGCGGAGCGACGGGTGGCGCTGGACGAGGCGGTGGCGAACCGGAATGCTACGCTGCGAGACGACCTTGTGCGTCGTCGCAAGGAGGACACGGCCGCCGCGGCAAAGGACGACGGGCATAAGCAGGCGGCGATGAAGGCGGCGGCCGAGCTCATCGACCGCGCTCCCGAGGTGGACGGCGAGGACGGCGAGCGGCTGCGCGCGCTGGCCGACGGGGCGCAGGCGCGTGCCAAGGTGAGCGCGTGGCGCGTCAAGGCACTGCCTACGAACGCCGGCCTCGAGCCGCCGCGCGTGCCCGCTGACTTTACGAAACAATACGCGCTGCTGCGCAAGGACGCACGAGGCCTGTACGCGTACCTGCGCCTCGTGCCCCCCGCCTCGTGCGTGGCCATTTTCAAGCCCGAAATCCCGGCGGAGGTGCTCATCTCGGCGGCGCGTGCGATCGCTGAGCACATTGACTGCGCCGCCGCCGCCCATTGGCACGCCTGGCTCGGCGCGCTCAGCAAGGTCGGCCGCTTCGAGATGACCGTGCTCATGCTAGACAAGCCCGCCCGCGGCGCGCTCGTGGCCATGTTCGACGCCCTGGCCAGCGCCCTCGCGCAGGCGCCGACGGATGCTCCCTCCGTTTCGGTGGCAGACCTGCGCAAGCTGCGCGCGTCCTACCTCGGCAAGGAGTGAGTAGCGCGTCGGAAAGGAGGTACCCGAGCGAGCACACGTGCCAGTCCGGAATCCCTGGCAGCGGTCGCGTGAGCGAAAGCGACTGAGCCCGACAGACACGTCATGTTTTCACTATGTTCTCACATGGGACTGCACGCTCCAAGCTCAGTTCAACCTCGCGGGTACCGTGAAATTTGATGCGCGGAGGAGTCAGCATGTGCTTATTCGATGTAGTTGTAGCGGGACTGAAGGGTACGACGCGGTCGACGCCTATGACCGGACCGGTGACTATGTCTGCGATTCGCCGGTACGCTGCCGTCGGCTGTCCGTATATTATCCGTAACCGAATCTCCTTCCGTATCATTGAATCTTCACGGATCACGCCTGACTAGACTCGAGGCGCAGCTCAATCGGTACTACCACGCCCGATCCGGAGCGCAGGATCGCTCGCCTCGTGTCGCCGAGGGAGGAGGGCGTCCGAACCGCAGGCAACGCACTCGCTGAGCTGGATGTGTGGATGGGCGTGACATATGCTGAGCGGCCGTTTAAGGAACCCGAACCCGGCCTCGAAGGCGGGGGCGGGGGGGGCGGCGGCGGCGCCTGCACTCCCGCGTGCGGCTGTGGGAGAGCGACCTCAGGCGCGGCGGTCGCCGGTCGGCGCAGCCGCCTCTCGGGCTTCGGCATGCTCGCGCGGTGTGCTGCAGCGGCCACGGCCGCGGCCGCGGCGACGCCTGTGCTCCCGCCCGAGTGCGGGCCAGCACTGGCCGCGCGTCGGCTGCTCCTAGCGGCGGCCGACTCCTCGTACGCCTTGCTCGCTTGGCGTGCTGCCGACATCTTGAAGAGGAGCTCGGAGTGCTTGCGACCCCACTCGCTCTCGAGCTTTCGCTCCATAGCTGCCTCCAGTATGGTGGTACGCACGCTCAGAGTGCTGCCGTCGGGTGCTGCCGTCCTCGGGCGCTGTAACGGGCCCTGCGGCCTCTCGCCTACCTGTGGCGAGCTCACTCGTCGGTTCCCGTCCGGCTCGTGGTCGCGCAGCGGGCTGGCGTCGCGCGAACTGCCGCCGCCGCCGCTTGGTAGCGCTGGCGCTGAGGTGCTGCTGTGAAGGCTCGATGATCTGCCCGAGCCGCGAGCCTGCGCGAGGGCCGTCGCGGCGCTCATCGGGCGCCGCGCGCTCGGCGGGGCGTCGCGCTCGGCGTCGCGCTCGGCGTCGGTCATAGCCTGCGGCGGTTCCCACGGGACGGTCTTCGGGGACAGGTAGGGCCGCGTGCCCTCTTTCCGCCCACCTGCCGCCCGGCTGCTGCCCATGCCCGCGCTTGTCGGTTTGCGCAGCCACGTGGGCTGTCCAAAGACCTCCTCAGCCCCAGCGGAGAGCGGCGACACCTGCTGAGGGGGGCGTCGACCACTTGCCTGTGCCCAGGTACTGGGCACGGGCGGCCGCGAGGCCACCGAAGAAGAGCCGGGATGTCCAGGAGACGCGAGGGGGGCGCTCTCGTCATCGTCTTCGTCCGCCGCGGAGGATGCCTCCGGGAGCACGCCGCGCGAGAGCAACTCGCCCTTCGCGTCTTGGATCCAAAGCTGCTCGCCGCCGCCTCCGCCACCAGCACCGCACGCCTCCTCGCGCTGCCGCTTGATGATCACGGAGCCGATGTTCGCATGCACCTTGAGTGCCCAGAGCTTGGCATGCGTGTCGCTCAGCGCCGCCTCGAGCTCGCGCACCTCGGCGCCGAGCGCGGCTAATGCGATTGTGTGCCCTTCGGCCGCGACGGCGGCTGCGACGATGGCCGCGGCAGCATCTGCGTTGGCGCCTGCTTGGGTGCCTGCGGCACCCCGCAGGCTCTGCGCCATGCTCCGATGGGCCGTGCTCACGAGGCGTGCAGCAGCTGCCTTGGCATGTGCCTCCTTTGAAGCCACCTGCGACGCCACGAGAGCCGCGGCGGCTGCCTTGTCGTGCGTGGCGCAGAGGGCGAGGGCTTCATCGGCCGCCTGCTGGTACGACTCGCACTCGGCCTCGAGCTCGTCAAGCGCCGCGGTGAGCGTGCGCGCCAGCACGAGCTCGTGCTGCTGTGACTGGCCCGCGGCCGCCACCGCCTGAGCCGCCGCCTGAGCCGCAGCCGCCGACTGCGCCTGCGCCGCCGCCTGCGCCGCCGCCGTCGACTGCGCCGCCGCCTGCGCCGCCTGCGCCGCCGCCTCGAGCTGCTTTACACGCGCCGCCATTGCCTCGGCCTTCGCCTCCGCCGCGCCCACGCGTTCGAGCATCTGGCGACGCTCGGCGTCGACGGCCGCGCGGCCCGCACGCGCCTCCTCCGCGGAGGCTGCCAGCGCGGCTTGCTCCTCAGCGCGCGCACTGGCGCGTGCGTGCGCGGCACCGAGGCTCTCATCGCATCGATCGAGCTCAATGAGCAGCACGGCGCTCAAAGCAAGTGCTTGGGCAGTGGCCTCGCGGCTGTGGGCCGCCACCCGGGCGTGCATCTGCCGACCACTCGCCTCGGCCTCCTCGAGTGCACGGCTGCGCCCGAGCGCCGTATCGAGCCGCTCGTACGTCTCCTCGAGCTGCTCTCCACTCGCCTCAAGCTCTTCGTCCGCCGCCGCCAGGCTCAGAGAAAGCACATTGCCATCAAAGGCCTGCCGCTGCAAAGCCGCCTCAGCCCTCGCCGCCGCCCCCTTCGCCTCGGCTAGCCTTAGCCCTATCTCTCGTTCTTGCTCATTCCTCGCCTCAACTGCCCGATCGACGCGCCGCCGCACCTCCGCCTCCATCTTCGCCTCCATCTTCGCCTCGGCGACAACCACGTCGGCCGTGCGCGCGAGCACGCCGTCGAGCCACGTGGCCACAAGCTCGCGATCCTTGGCCACAAGCTCGCGATCCTTGCGTGCGAGGAGCACCTCACTTGCGTGAGCTCTGCCCACGAGTGCCAAGACGGCGTTCACGCCGCCCTCCTCGTCGAGGAGCTCCTTCACCGCCGGCTCGAGTGCAGGCCTACTTGCCGCCTCCTGCGCTGCGGTTGTCGCCGCCTGCAGCTTCACCTCGAGCTCGGTAGCCCTCTGCTCGAGCTGTCGTTTCTCACTCGCGTGCTTCTCTTTGAGCTTTCGCACCAAGGCGGCGTCCTCGCTCGGCGGCTTCGCAGGCGCGGGCGCGGGCGCGGGCGCGGGCGCGGGCGCGGGCGCGGGCGCGGGTGCGTCTCGTGTCATGGTGGAGGCGTCCTTAGTCTTCGGCTCGATCGCGCCGCGGTCCAGGAACTTTTTGGCCGTTGATAACCGCCTGCGCTCGGGCGTCTTCGCTGTCACCGACGTGGTGGTGCTGCTGTCGACTTCGATCTCCTCGGACCAGACGGAGGGAGGCACGGGCAGCGGCACAGGAAACCTGCGCGTGCGCGTGATGCCAGCGATCTCGTAAGCATGCTTGAGCTCGACGTGGAGCATGTCGATGACGCGATCGCGCTCGTACAGGCCGTCGTGCAGGCTCTCAAACACGGACCGATGGTGCTCTGGCTCCGTCTGCGTCGCGCCCTCAGCGCATCGGCCGCCCGGCTGCCGCATGCGAGCCTCGTGTGTGCGCTTCTTAGCATCGAGCAGCTGCCCGTGCGCCTTGGCCAGCAGCGTCTTCGAGAGGCCCAGCTCGTGCTCGAGACGACCCTGATTCGCCACAGCCTCGCCGAGGGCTCTCTGCAGCTCGTCCTCGCTGCCCACACCTCCTGGCAGCGCCGGCTGACTCGCCGACAACGTGTCTATCAACGGCGAACCCGGAGGGGCTTGGGCCGCGTCACCCGGAGGGGCGTGGGCCGCGTCGGACGCCGCGGTGGCTCCTGGCGCGGTTTCGGGCGTGGCGTCAAACACCAGCCGCTTCGTCGAGGAGCGCCGAGGGCCCGCCCTCATGACCAAGTCGTCCATCTTATCGAGAGCCATCAGCATGGCCTTGGAGCTGATCTCGGAAGCCCGAGAGGTGTCCTCGCTCGCGCGCTCTAGCGCGTCGAGCGTCTCATCGAGCAGGCGCACAGTTGCGTCGTCGACCGACTCGAGCAGCAGCTTCCCTTCATAAGAACTGTGATCGTGGCCGTCTAGCATGTTGGTCACGTTCACCATGCGCGCGCGCTGCTCGAGAATGGCTGGAGACGGCGGCCCTGGCTGCACGGGCTCTTTATCAATGTCCACGTAGTCTGAGCCACCAATTTCCGAAGGGAGCGTCGAAACGAGGTAGCTCAACTCGTCGGCCGCAGCCTGTACCGCGGCTGCGCGTGCCTCCGCCGCCACGGCATCGACAGCTGGCAACGCCCAATGCGTGACCAGCTGTCGCTTGGCTGAATTGGGAGTGACCAAGTTGGTGTGATCCGCGCGTTGCGCGCGCAGCAACGCGTCCACTGGAAGCTCGTCCGAGAGGACGAGCACCATGGACGGAACAGTTGACGGAACCGGCGAATAGGCTCCTTAATCAGAAATCAGTCACACCGCTTATGGTCTTACTTGTAGATGTGGAGTCAGTTTTACAGTGCTCCCAGCACTTTTGGGTAGACTGAACTGATGTTTTCCACATGGGGACATTCCTAGGCGCTTCCAACGCTTTTGAACTCGTTCCTGTCACTTCCTGTGCCTCCTCGCCGTGAGCCGCGGGTCCCACGGGCGGTTTTCGATGGCACACCCCGTTCACCTTGCAAAGTTCGAGGCTGTGTCGGCCTCACTAAACGCGGCGTCGCCTTTGCGCGCCCTTTTCATGCGCATCGCTACGCATGACACGTCCATGACGTCCCTCGATTTCACAGCCGCGCTGCAGCAGGAGTTCATCCGCTGGCCGGAACCACGTCAGGTGGCTGCCCTGGCGCTGCTCATCGGCAACCCGTACGTCACGGTGATCAACCTTTCGGGCCTCACGCTCCCCGATGCGGGCGCCTCGGCACTGGCAGCTGCGCTCCACGCCGATGCAGGCGGGCGCGTCGAGGTTTTGAATCTGGAGAGAAACGACCTGCGAGAGCCTGGGCTACTCAACATCGTTGGCGCGTTGCAGTCGAACACGACGCTGCGTGAGCTGCGGCTCACCGACCAGCGCACGGCCGTCTCGACTGCGGTCGAAATGGCGCTCGCCGAGATGCTCGACAAAGGTGGAGCGAGGGCACTCATCAGACTTGGCATGCCGCTGCGTAACGACGCAGCGCGCCGCATGGCGAACGCTGCCCTCTTCCGTAACACGGACCGGCAGCGTCAGCTGCGCGCGGCGTCCTCGAAACAACAGAACCTTGGCATCGTGCCCGCCGCCGGTCCAATTGCCAGCAGTATTGCCGGCGGGGTAGCCGTCGCCAGTGCTGCTCAGCCGCCACTCGCCCTTTCTTCTGCGTCCGCCACCAACTGCGCATCTGCTAGCGCTCGTGCTGCCAAGACTTCCGCTATCGAGCGGGCCCGCGCCTCGCCGCGTGCCTTCTCCGCGCGCACCTCCTCGCAGCGCAGTGCCGCGGCGCCGATGCCCGACGAAATGATCCGGGCATCTGCTCCACCCGTGCAGCTCTGGCCACCGCCGCCGCCCTCAGCAGCCTCAAAATCGTCGCATCGCCCGTCGCCCACAACCTCGTGCATGCTGTCACCTGAGCTTTCGCCTCAGCAGCAAACCTTCCGGATCCAGGTAGCGCCCACGCCGATGCCACCGACAACCAGTGGCGAGGCGAGCGACACGCCGGCTGCTGCTGCTGGCTGCTTTGGGCTCTGCTTGTTCTTCGGCTGTGGGCGCAAGCACGCGAAGCGAGCGCCGGTGAGCCCTGTCTGCAGCCCCGTCGGTTTCCCCCTCGTCCTCGGCAACAGCCGGAGCGTCAACACCAGCGGAGGGAGCTTCTGGACACCGGCACAAACGCCGGCGGCGCCATCGACCGCCTCATCCAGCTGCTCCTCATCCAGCTGCTCCTCGAGCTGTTCCTTCCGGTCCGCCGACTTCATGGCCGCCTCGTCGACGACGGGGAGTGTCACGGGCGCACGCCTCTCGCCGCCACCGACCGCCCACACGTGTGGCTCTCTTGCGAAGACGGCAGAAGAGGCAGAGGAAGAGGCAGGGGCAGAGGAAGGGGCAGAGGCAGGGGCAGGGGCAGAGGCAGGGGCAGGGGCAGAGGCAGAGGCAGAGGCAGAGACGACTGCAGCAGCGACAGCGACAACGTCAACCAAGGCATGCAATACAAAAGGACGTTCCGGCAGCGCTCGGCCGACCCTGAACCCTCGGAGCTCCTCGCCTAGAAAGTTGGGCGGCAGTGATCCAAAGCTCGACGCCAGTACACCTAACATGACACGCCCGACGGCTGCCTCGCTCCTCATCTCCCCCTTCAAGCTGTTCCTCCGTTCGCCGCCGCCCGCCAAGCCCGCCAAGCCCGCGACGCCACCAGTGGTGGTGCCGCGTGCGCCTCTCGCGCTGGCGGCGGCAGCGGCGGCGGCCCCAGCCTCGACGAGCCCGCGTGCGTCGTCGCCGCGTGCTTGGACGCCCCGTGGCACGGCGGTAGCGTTGCCGGTGGGTGCGCAACGGCTGGGTGTGCCGGGCGCGCAGCGCTTGGGCTTTGACCCCGCCCGCCTTACGGCCGCCGAGATGACGGAGGAGCAGCGAGCGGCCGCCGCGGCCTTCGGCGAGCTGCTAGCGGCTAAGGAGGCAGCCGACGTGCTTCATGCGCACGCGGCGCTGCTGACGGCGCTCCACATCGACGTGCTAGGACGGCGCGGTAGCAGCGTGCTCACCGCCGACACGCCGTCGCTGCTGCCGCTGCTAACTGAGGCACTGATGCCGCTTCTCCCGCATCGTTCACGCCAGCTCCTCGCACAGCTGAGCAGCCGCGCGGCGCGGGCGCAATACTCGGCAGCCGACATGGACGCGCGAGGTCAACGGCTGCCGAGAGAGGCGGCGCGGCGACGCGCGGTCATCATCGGCGGCGGCCCGATCGGCCTGCGCTGCGCCATCGAGCTCGCTTTCCTCGGTCTGCGCGTGGAGGTGCTCGAGAGCCGCGAGCGCTTCGGCCGGCTGCAGGTACTCCATCTGTGGGAATGGGTCGAGCTGGATCTCATTGATCTGGGCATCAAGTTCATCGATCCGTCTATCTTTAGCGGCGCCGACTTTCGACATGTGCAGACCTCGCAGCTGCAGCACTCCCTGCTCAAGGTCGCGGTGCTCCTTGGGGTGACTGTGCGTTTCAACTGCAAGGTCGCAGACCCGCGCTCGCTACAGAGCTACCTCTCTGCCTCCTTCTTCACGCCGCGCCCACCGTCGCCGCGCAAGCCGGTTGCGATGGCGTTGCACACAAAAAGCGACTCGAGCAGCGCGCCAGCGCCGCGTTCGCCGCTCGGCATGCTCCACAGCGATGCGAGCAATTCGCGCACTGGCGCGCGCTCGGTTACCAGCGGCGCCACCTCGAAGAAGCGCTCTGGCGGCGGTGTGGACGAGCGTCGCGCACGAGCGATGGCGCCCAAGGGCGGTGCTCCGGGTGAGCCTCCGGACGTGCTCGTGGACGCGACGGGTGCGCGTTGCGAGCTCTTCGAGAAGCTCGGCCTCACGCAGCTCTCGACCCGCTTCGCGCGCGCGACGTGCATCGTGGTGCACCTGCAGAACCACAAGACGGTCGAGGAGATGCGTCTCCCGGAATCGACCTGGTCGCAGCAGTACCACCAACAGACCTTCGCACAGCTCGCCCGGAACGGCTGCGTGCTTCAGAACATCGTGTACTACCGCAGCAGCGGCAACTTTGCCGACTGCGCCACACACTATTTCGTGATGACCTCGGATCTGGAGGCGCTCATGGTCGCGGGTGCAGTGCGTTCGCTCAGCGTGCCCGAGCCGACGTCGCGCGAGAACGTCGACCGCTCTAAGCTCGAGGCGTATGCGCGCCAGGCCATCAGCGCTTTCGTGCCTGCGCTCGCGCAGCAGCCACTCGTCCCCGATCAGCTCCAGATCTTCGACTTCTCGGAACGCAAATCGTCCAACCGCGCGGCGATCCTTGTGCCCGGCGCCACGCTTGGCGGCTCGCCCGCTTCTCGCGTACTCGTGACGCGTGTGGGCGACGCGCTGCAGGAGCCCTTCTGGTGACTGATGACCACTGATGACCCTTGATGACCACTGATGACCCTTGATGACCACTGATTGCCACTGATCACTTCTGATGATCACTGCTCGGCTCTGTCGAGTCGCTCCAGGCCCGAAGGCCTCGGCATCAACCGCGGCTTCTTCCACGTACTCGACTGTGCTGACATGGTGCAGGGCTACTCGGTGCTCCGCCGGTACGGCGCGCGTATCTCCGACGCCGAGTACCAAAAGCTCCTCGACCGGCGCGAGGCGCTGTTCGCGTACACGAAGCGCTTGAGCGGCGTCAACCGGCTGACCGAGCTCAAGGCGCCCACAGACGCCGCGGACAAGAAGCAGTTTGCGTACGCCATCGACCCGTACACACGGTACGCCTTGCTGCCCCTGGACCTGCCGCCGCTGCCCCAGCCCGCCGTCCTCGAGGAGGAGGCCGATAAGCGCTTCTTCCGCATCTAGTCGTTGTGGCCATCGGGTGGCCATCGGGGAAGACGTGAGCGACTCAAGGGTAGCGGCCACGAGGTGGTACCTTGGGTTGGAAGAGGAGAGACAAGAGACAACGATGGCGCCCTTGTGCCCGCGAGGAGCGCGGGCAGGCGGTGCGACGTGTCGATGGAGCCGCCAGAGCACCGTGATGGCGGATGCTGGCATGCTGCCAATGTGCAGGGATGGCGTGTATCCTCTCACGGTGGAGAGCCTGAGCGTGCGCGCCGGACCTTGGAGGCTTGGCGCAGCCGCGTCGTGGTCTGCCGGTGGGAATTGGAGCGCTATGCGAGTCGAGTCTCGAGATGATTCACCGTTCGGTTTAGAGCGGCGGGTTGCCGGTTCGCCCTTCCGCCCCGCCCGGCCGGTCGCACGACGGCACGTGCGAGCAGCACGTTTTAATACCGCGGTACAGGTGTATTTGAAGAGTATTTGAATATCGTGTGTACGATTGGAATAAAAATGGCGGGGCCCGGGGCCGCCCAGGCCGCAGCGTCCGAGGCGAGGCGGCGCCCCTAAGGCGCCCTTGCCCCGGGCCGCGGGGCGGACCGGGCTGAATTGTGAATAGAAACCGGGGCGCCCGGCGGCGGGGCGCTCCTCGTCGCACACTGTCACTGATGTATGGACGCAAACGACCGGAGACGCTCACCGACCGAGTTGCGCGACGATGAGCGGATCTCAAGACCCTAGCCTCTCGTCGCGACTCGCGCGATGGAACCGCTGTCGTCTGTGCCGCTCAGAGGAACTGCCTGAAATCCAAATCTTTGATCGGGCTGTCGGGTGGCGTCATCACTGTGTAGGGAGGCGATTGCAGGATGGTGGAGCCGGCGCGCGTTCTGGCTGCCATGATGCTCCCGGGGACTTCATACATCGAGGGTAGGCGCGCGGCTGGCGCGTCCGGCGAGCCACCGACCTCGCTTGGGTGCACCCGGCCGGGCACGTAGCGCACGCTCGTGCCCACCCACATGAGGTTGGGTTGGTGCCACAGGGTGCCGTCTGCAAGAGGCCTCGAGGGCGCGAGGGCGGCCGGCGAGGGCGGCTCGGCGCCGGGAGGTCGACTTGCGACGGCCCGGGCAAGCGCAAGGACGTCGCCCTCCTGACGGCGACGTTTACCTGGAGGGCTGATGCTCGCCGGGGTGGTGGGCACGGGCGTGGCCCTGTCCGAGCGAACGACTCCACCCGGCAGCAGCGGTTGCTCATCCCCTGGCAGCGACCCGAGTTTGCTGGGCGTGGCGAGCAAGTTGGATGTGCCCTCTCCAAACACGAGCAGCGGCGACTCGGACTCGTCAGAGCCCGCGTCGGAGTCACCGCTGCTCCCCGCCTCAGCTGGCTGGGCATAGCGTCTGCAGCAGCAGCGTAGGAAGCAGAACCCAATCATCATGAGCAGCGTCGCAAGTGTGAGCCAGCGGGCCCATGGCGACCAGGCAAGCACCTCGGCGCGCACGGCAGCGCGCACGTACTCCGATTCGTGCCGCGCGAGCGATGCGTAGTCGCCGCCGCTCATTGCGTGCTCCATGCTCACCAGCCCGTGCTCGAGCCCGTACGCCAAGCCCTCAGCGCCGTGCCACACGACATTGAGCTCATGTGCCGCGAGGTGCTCGACGATCGGTAGCTCGTGCGACAGCGCGCTGCCTACCATCTTGAGCGCTCCCGGATGCAAGGGCGGCGCGGGCGGTAGCGAGGGCGGGCGCGACGGTGCGGGCGATGGCGATGGCGAGGGTATCGATGGTGACGGCGGCAAGGTTGGCGGCTGCGGCGAGCTGGGCGGGAGAGTTGGAGAGGGCGGTGGACGCGAGGGGGGCGGCGGCACGGTCGGCGAGGGAGGGGGCGTCATTGGGCTCGGCGGCGGCGGTGAGGGTAGCCATGGTGGAGACGCCGGTGCCGGCGATGGCGAGGGCGGCGGCGGGAATGGCAAGGGCAACCATGGAGGCAACGGCGGCAGCGACGGCAAGGGAGGCGATGAAGGTGGAGGAGAGGGCGGTGGTGGCGAGGGCGGCGGTGGCGGCGGAGGCAATGGCGGTGGTGGCGAGGGCGGCGGTGGCGGCGGAGGAAAGGGCGGTGGTGACGAGGGCGGCGGTGGCGGCGGAGGAAAGGGCGGTGGTGACAAGGGCGGCGGTGGCGGCGGAGGTAAGGGCGGTGGCGACGAGGGCGGCGGTGGCGGCGGAGGTAAGGGCGGTGGTGGCGAGGGAGGCGGTGGCGGCGGACTCTTTGGCGAGGGCGGTGGGTGATCGGGAGGTGGCAGCGGTGGGGGGGGTCGCGGCGGTGGCGCGGGCAGACTTGGCGGCGGGGGCTGACTGGGCGGCGCGTAGGGTGGCTCGGGCGGGCCTGGGTTGATGACGAATGTGACCTTCAGCGCATACCCTGTAAACAACTCAACGCCGCCAAGGAGTAGCAATCCAGCGAGTGCACACAGCACGCCAACAAGCCAGTGCGGCCACGGCAGCGGGCGCGGCGGCGGGTTCAAGCGCGCCATCTTCGAGGACGAGGCCGGGTCAAGCGGCAAGTCGGTTTGAGCCCACCGGAGCTTCGGTACCTCATCGCTGCTGGTCGAGGCGACTGGAAGGTCGTTGTCGAATAACGACGCGCCCCCCTCCGCCATATTCCAATTGTCGAGTGCCGGCGGGCTCAGTACTGGTGTATCCGAGCTTCTCTTCAAGCGGGAGTCAGCGGCACTCCTGGTACGAGCCCGCGTCCATGACAAGTACAAGCCCGACGCCACGTCAAGTGGCACGAGCAGCTCGTGCGACGCGCGCGCCGCAAGTCGAATCTCGCTCAGCGTGTGACACTTTGCGGTCTTCAGCGCCTCGGCCGGGCTCTTGGCTCGCGCCTCCTCGATCGTGATGGCGGGTACGGATCCAGATTGTTGAAGCTCGGTGAGAAGCCGTACGCGAGTGCGTAAGGACAGCGTGCGGAACGAGTCGGCGGTTCGCGCAAGTCGCGCCGAAGACGGTCGCGCTCGTCTCGCCGAAGACGGAATCGCGAATGGCGGCACCATCCGTGGCTCCATCTTAGATCTTTCGGCAGTTTTGGAAAGTAACTCAAACGGATTTCGCTCCCCCCCCCCCCATTGTGTTAGTCCGCATGCGCCATCCGTATCCATCGGGCCGGCCCGAAGTCCCCATTAGTGTCGACATTAGTGGCGTGTGCGCATCTTGTGCGCGTGCGGGTCGGTGCACTCGATCGGGTCGTTCATTTTGCGCAGCAGCACCTGCGTCGGGTGGAGCTCCCGCTCGGCGGTACGGATCAGGTCGGGCACGGCGCCTGCCGACGGGTTCGTTTTGGTGCGCGTGAAGCCAGATGTCTCCACCTTGATGTGAGCCCCGTCGACCGGCTTGGCACCGCGCGCGGCCGCCAGGTCGATCAGCGTGGGCGAGCGCGCCACCAGGTCGCCATACTTGTCCACCTTGAAGTTGGCACCCGGGTACCCGATCGAAGAGATCATGTAGTGCGACTCAGCGTCCACGGGTGGCGAAGTCCGTTCGAGCTCGTTGTTGCCGATCGCGAAGCCCGATGTCATCTTGCGGCCGGAGATACGCTCGGGCAGGCTGTACGGGTCGGGCGCGGGCGAGACCGCGACCTCGGGCTCGACATACACGAACCCGCCCGTGAGCATGTGCGCGCCGTGCGTCGCCGCGCCGCGCGTGAACCCGGTCTTCTCGGGCGGCGCCGGGCGCATCGGCGCCGTGGTGACTCTGCTCGGATGCGGCACCGCGATGTCGCCAAACTTGTCGGCGACCTGCATGCGCTCGCGCGTCATGATGCCTAATTTGCCCCAGCGTGCCGTGTCCGGATCGATATAGTCGGTGTGCGTGAGCGTCTGCGTAGCCCAACCGCTCATCTTCTGATCCTTGCGGCTCACAGTGAACATTGCGGAGGCTGCCAGTTCTGCGGCCTCGTTCAGCGCGCCGTATTTCGGAATGGCCGGCGTGGAGTAGGCGAGTGCGGTCGTCGGGGGCTCCGCCGGCTCCGGCCCACGCGGGTGCCGCACGCCGAGCGGCACCCCGATGGCGTTGAAGTCTGCTGCCGGGTCATGCAGAGGAAACTTCCAGTTTGTGGAGCCACGCACGTTCTGCTTCCTGTCGAGTATGTAGCGCCACGACGGTTCGGCCGTGCGCCACGTGCCGTCGTATGAATAGAACTTGTCCCGCAGCCCATCCGGCGCTGAGGGGTCCCACCTGGAGGTGGCCATGCGCGTGGAGGAGGCCACCAAGGGGCCAACACGTCCAACCGCGTAACGACTAGACACATGAACTGTTCACAGTAAGGCCGAACAATAATGAAGACCACACTGAGTCACGGGGAAGTGTATCATCGCCTTTTACAAGTAGACTGTGAAATATGGGCCCAGGGGGCGAGGGCTGGGGACCCGCTTTTCTTTTCGTCTCTCTATACAAAAACTTGCACCCAGACCCGGCCTCCCACGCAGCCGGGCGAGTCGGCGGCGGGCGCAGCTCCTGC
>Ga0180442_101448_pt1 | contig 14740 bp, 14 predicted proteins | sample ChrtobMetP5_16mM_FD_119746 | JGI IMG/M metagenome (GOLD analysis project Ga0180442, IMG submission 119746) | Chrysochromulina tobin associated microbial communities from unialgal haptophyte culture, Seattle, Washington, USA - P5_16mM MetaG | ecosystem: Host-associated > Algae > Haptophytes >... | reverse complement strand
GACCGCCGCCCCAGTCGGGGCACCGACGGCAGTCGATATCCTCGCTTCGTTCCCTCCAGTTCGCGGCCTGGTCTTTGGCAGCACCGCTTGCGGGGGGTCCAGGGAGGTCGGCATCCTCCTTGCTCAGGCTGCGTCGTCGTCAGCCCAGCGTCAGTGGCGCTCGCTCGGCGCCCGTTCCATGCTCGACGCGCGGTCCTTCATGATCTCGACGCTGCGCTCCCAGGTCGGCTTCGCAGCGGCCGTTGCGCATGCCCGCCTCCGCCTCTCACGCCTCGAGCTTATCGGGGGCTCTGGCCGCACTGCCGGCCGGGCTACGCGTCTGCCGCGCGCACCTTCATTTCTCCGACCGCCTTCGAGCAGGCGCGGGGAGGCGCTCTGGGAGCGGGTGGAGGCAGGGTCGGGTTCGCTGTGGGTGGCCTCTTCTGAGTCGGCCGCGGGGGGCGGTCGACTCCGGGCCTGCGGCTCTTGAGTCGGCCGCGGCCTCGGTCGTCGCGCTGACGTGCGGGTTCATGCGCGTTGTTGGTGGGTTTGGATGGTTGTGAGGTTCGTCTGTGCGGTCCGTGTGCCTTTGTGCGTCCGCGTGTCCCGTGTGTGTGTCCCGGCTCCCCCCGGTGTCTTTTTACCGGGCACTGTACTGTACAGCTTGTACAAGTACTATTCTATTTCCGCAACGCGCTTCGAAAAACGATTTGGGCTAGCTTGCCACACACAAAACTCCCGTGGGAACGCGGTGGCTCAGTCCAAGATGGCGTCGCGGTGCGACACGGCAAAGTCCCCCCAAGCACAGCTGCCGCCAGGCCTTCTACTCATTCACACAGCCTCGGGTCAATCGACGCGTGCTTATTCGTGTGCGTCCTCGGCTCCAGGCAGCCGGCTTGCCAGCGAGTCAGCCATCCGGTCAGCCAGCCTGCGTTCAGTTGCTGCTCCTCCTGCTGGTAGCCCGGGTCGCGCTGTCCGCTGCAGCAGCCCACGGTCTCCGCACATGCCAAGAGGGCCGTTGCACATCACTCCTATCCAGTTCCCGGCGGCTCAGCCCTTTTCGTACGTACAGCAAGGCGGGATGAGCACCACGCCATCCTCTTTGCAAGCGGTCCTCAGCCGGGAGAGGGAGCGACGATTGCGGGGCGACTCTCCTAAGGCAGCGGTCGGGAAGCTCAACTTCGACCTCGTGGTTCACAGGCCGAGCAGCTCTGCGCCTGTACTGGCGGCACCGGCGGCACCGGCACTGGCACCGGCACCATCAATGCTCTCGATGTCATGGGAGAAGTTCTGCAGCTCCGCGCCTGCGCCTGAGCCGGCAGCTGCGGTGCCAGCAACTGCTGCACACATCCAAGTCGATGTAAGGGTGCCGACGGAAACACCGCAGAAGTTGAAGGAGCCTCTACCACCGCCGTCTGAATCGCCGCCGCTGCAACAGTCGCCGCAACAGAAACTGAAAACGACGTCCGGCGTGTTTGAGAAGTCGCCATCAATGCGAGGAGGCGCTTCTCCCGAATTCAGACTGGTCAGCTATTCACCTGACGTAGGTGGCGGCTTTCCAATTCAGCTGGTCGGTTCGCATCGATCCGGCTACCTTATGCTGCCCGAGAGCGCAGCTGCCGACGAAGCTTTCGAGTCAAGGTCAAAGGAAGCAGCTGCGACAGTCGTCGGCCTCTGTGTTCAGCGCACTGGCTTGGTGATTTGTTGTGGAATCATGGTGGGTATGGCTCTGGGCTTCCTTTCCTTTCCAATTGCAGCGGCATATGCTGTCCGGCCGCCTCCCTCAGCACCTCCACAGTCACCGCCACAGTCGCCGCCCCCGGCCCTGCCGCCTCCTTTGCCACCACAGTGGCCGCCTCCACCATGCCCACCACCTCCTCGACCTCCTCCACCTCCTCCGGTCCAGCCGCCTCCTTTGACACCGCCTCCACCTTCACCACGACCACCGCGATCTCCTCCACCTCCTCCACCGATGCCACCGCCACACCCACCTCCTGACCTCGCCCTCACGCCGTCGAACATCTTCGCCGACACACCCGTCACCCTGCAGCTCAGTGGTAGCGTCGCCCGCGCTGGCGACAGCGTGGCCTTTCTAGAGTCGGGCTCTGCAACGTGCCAAGGCGCCGCAGCTCGTAAGCTACCGCCGACGGGGACACCTAACCTCGCGCCGAATGGCCAGCTATCCGTGAGCCTGCCGGGGCCTCGCGTGTACAAGATGTGCCTCTCCAGCCATCCCAACGCCAATGACGACGATCACTTCCATTTCGTGTCCGACCTGGAGCTGTGGGTGAACGATGCCCCTCCGCCCTCGCAGCCGCCGCCTTCGCCACCGCCCAGCCCGTCACCGCCACCACCTCCACCGCCCAGCCCGTCACCGCCACCACCTCCACCGCCCAGCCCGTCACCGCCACTACCTCCATCTCCGCCTCCATCGCCAAAGCCACCATCTCTGCCACCACCACCCAGCCCGTCACCCCCGCTACCTCCGACTCCAGAGGAAATCTGGAGACAATATTTGGCCATCATGGACCCATGGGAGAAGCAGCAGTTCTACAACGAGAACCGCGTTACCATCCTCGACCAAGCGAAGATATATCTTCCATTCCCACCGCCACGGTCACCATCACCACGGCCGCCATCAAGACCGCCGCCATCACCCCCGCGCCCTCCCGCGTGGCCAGGAACAAGGTGGATTGTTTGCGAGCCTCCGCTGAGTCTTCTCCGCGGAGTATGTCAGTGAGACATTCGATAATTGTAGAAACTGTACGCTCCTTCACTGACGTCAACATGTTGGGTATAAAAGATATAGCCGCATGGCACGGTTCAAAGGAATCGACCACGATCTGGCGTGGGAGTGGAACGGCCCCAAAGTCACTAAGCCAAACCCCCACGCCAGATCGTGATCCATGATCGCGGTTAAGATCGCGGTGATCCCAAAGGGGCCGACGCCAGGCGCCATGCGGACGGGGGCGCCCGTCATGGGGCCCTCTATTCCGGTGATTGGTCTCACCTATATACGATCATCGTAGAAGGTCTGGTTCTAAGGTACTGTTGAACCCCAGACGACCTAAACCAAGATGCTCCGCGCGACACACTGTATGGTCTGTCTCTGTGACGCGCGCAAACCACACGCGAGAGACCGACGGGTGGACGGATACTTTCCGCGACTAAGTTATCATTGCGGGCTTTTTGGTCACCGTCTTCTCTCTTTAGCATGAGTGGCGACCCACACGTTCTGGGGGAATCTCCCCCGGGATCCCAATCCTCTACTGCCGCTCGCAACATCTTCCACAGCCCACACTCGTTCAGGGCTCAAGCCATGACTCAAGGGTCGTCACCGCTAGAAACGTCCCAAACCATGGACACCTCGACCGGTAAACCGGCGTTTGGCGTTAGACCGGCACCTCTTGAATTCGTGTTTAGCCTCGCAGCCCAAAATAAGCCAAAATCACTCCTTTTGGTTTGCTTTGATCCACATGTACATGTATTGGGCGAGGAGACGGCTGTCCAGGACGGCTCCCTTACAGTCCTGTTCTTCGGGAAAATAAGGGGATGCCGCCCTTTTGTGGGTTCGAAGGCAACACCCATAACTCGGTGTGAATGTGCGGTGTCTTGGGTGTCGAATTATAAACATTGGCTGTGAATGTGTCGGGTCCTGGGGTTTTTTCGAAACACGATCAAACTCGCCTTCGATGTTGCGTTTACTCCGACGCACCGCCGCAGGCTCCCTCGCCGCTGTCGCTGGTATGCGATTGCTCGCCGACGAGTCGCTGCTCCTGCCGACCTCGTCGAGCGAAGATTCAGTGGCAGCACTGCATCATGGAGGCATTGCCGTGCTCCCGAACGTGCTCTCAGCAGAAGATCGCTGGATTGATGCGAGCGCAGCGGCAAGTGCTGCGGAGACGCTCGGCGCGCTCGCGGCGGCGTGCCTCCCAACCGTCCACCAAGCAGATTCGTGGAACCGCTTGGATAATCTAGGCAGACAGCTCGGCCGGCGAGCTGTTGCAATTTTGGCCGTGCAGCAAGAGCCCTCGCTGTCAGGCTGTGCAGAGGCTGTCGAGCAGCTCCGCGGACACGCGAAACGGCCGTGGCCGAATGCGGCAGGTCGCTGGAGCTCGCTCAACCTGCTCCATGCGCCCACCGACGACGCGCTCGACGACCTGATGGCGCAGGCCACGGCGGAGCTCGACGCACGCTTGGATGGCCGCTTGCGCGATTGGCTGAGAGAAAGCGGCTTGCTCGAGGATGTGGGCGAGGAGGCGGAGGAGGCGTCCCCACTCGTCGGTAGTGGGCCGGCTGCGACGGTGCTCCGAGCGTGGAGCGCTGTGCTGCTCTCTCCAGCGCTGCGATGGAGTGAGACGGTGCACGCGAGCGGTGAGTCTCACTGTCGCCCGATGGTGCTGCATCGTGTCGCTTTGCTGGTGCCAGCAGCGGCGGACGGCAACGAGTCGGCGCAGACGTCGTCACCCGGCGCGCAGCTCCGTCGCCGAGCCCAAGCCGTACTGTGGCCCCAGCTCGCTGTACCCAACAGCCTCGTCATCTTGCTCCCACTTCCGCCAGCGCCGGCCGATCGTCGCCGACTTTCATCGCTGTCTGAGTCACTGGTGGCGGAGCCACCGCCGCGCGAGGTGCAAACGCCGTCACCACCGCCCTCCATGCTCATTGATGAGAGACGTAATCAGTACATGCTCGTTGATGTGCTCCCTCCGACGGGCGCCACTGGCCTCGGCATACCAACGCTCCGAGCCGCCATGCGCATCCGGATACCGGCCGGCGCCGCCCTTGCCCTCGACGGCCGTACGCGTTGGCGCCTCGTCGACGATGCCTCCCTGGCTGGCGCGTCGTCCTGGGCTGGCGCGCATCCGTCCTGCGCGTGCGTCCTCTTCGAGTATCGGCCGCACGAGCCGCGCACAGCCTCAGAGGTGGCGAGCACGCGACTGTTCGATGGTGTTTCTGTGCTCCTGCGCGCCCTCGGGACGCTGCTGACCAACGGAGCCGCAGCGCCAGCAACTCGCGACGTGCAGCTGTCGCCGCGCACCGCCGACGTCCCGCTGCCGTCATCCGAGGGGAAGGCGGGAGCGACGAGGACGTGAGCAGCCTCGACATACCCCGACACCCCGGTACTTCGTGCTTGCTCGTTCGGTTGAACCGAACATGGGAACATGCGCATAACGTTTCATACAATGAACACCGATAACCTGCAAGTGCATAGAAGAGACCGTAGAGTTGATCGGAGCGAGATGCCGGAGTATCAACACACAAGAACCGCTACAAAACTAAGTTGCCCTTGTCACGCGTGAGTATAAAACACGAATCCATGTCTCATGTCAGCTCGCACGATCGGGTCCGGTCTATACGACGGAAGAACACTGAGGCTCCGACCACGCCGGTATCGTCCGACCACGCCGGTATCGTCCGACCACGCCGGTATCGTCCGACCACGCCGGTATCGTCCGACCACGCCGGTATCGTCCGACCACGCCGGTATCGTCCGACCACGCCGGTATCGCTCTCCACGAATGCGGGCTCAGTGCGGTCGCCACGTCGAGAGGATCAAATCGGCCGAGCCATCATTGTTGAGTAGTGTCACCTCTCGGCTTGTGACCGTGCCCGCCTCCGCGAGCATCTCCAAGAGCGTCGTCAAGCCTTCCCAACTACCATCGGCAAGCTTCCCGCTCTCGCGTGGCCGACTCATTAGGTGGCACTCGCCGTCGGCGGCCGTATGTGCACGAATGGCCGCCGCGAGCGGCTCGCACTGCGACTCGTAATAGATGCAGTCGGCACCAATGACCGTGGCGAAGCGCCCCAACCCTGCCTTGTCTGCATCATATCCAGGCCGTGCGCAGTCCTCCCAATCGAGCACCGCTGTCGAGAGCTCGCCCGCAGGCCGGTCGGGCGTACAGAGGCCTCGAGAGGCCTCCGCATTCGCGCGCAGGTTACGCTGCAGATTGGCCGACTTGTGACGGCCGCCAAGGCCGGTGGTCGGGGCCTCCGATGCGCCCGCCGAGATGCCAAAGTCCGAAAGGACGACCGACTGAGCACCGGCGAGTGCGCTGGCAATGCCGCCGAGGCCAGAGCCGCTCCCCAGCTCGAGCACGCGGCGCCCACGCACCAGCTGCCTATCCAGGCTCAGAATGATGGCCATCGCAACGCCGCAATCCCACACAGAGCCGCCGAAGCCGCCAGCTTCAAACGAGAGCGTGCGCAGGCTCGCCGTCGATGCGCCAGGTAGCCGAAACAGCCGCCGGTCAGCCACGCCATCGGCCTCCTCTTCAGGCTGACCCGGTTCATCGAACTCGACCGCCACCGGGCGCATGTCGAGCGCGTGCAAGCAGCAAGAGAGTTTGCTCTCGTCCTTAGCCCTGTGTGCGTCCAGCACTTGCTGGATAAGGTCCATGTCGCCGCTGCGCATGAACGCTGGCCTGCTTGTCGGAGTGAGTGCCGGATCTGCGAGGACCCAGAAGTTGCGCAGCGCTGGCAGTGGTTTGCATGAGAGCGGTAGTAGGCATTGCAGGGACACGTACATCATCCCTTCAAGAGCTCAGACCTCGCGGAAATCGCTGCGGCGGTTTTGTTGGTTGGGCGACCGAGGCGTGAACGTGTTTCGTCCTTTCGTGATTTCCGTGCCCAAGAGGCCAAGAGGCCAAGAGGCCAACAGGCCAACAGGCCAAGAGGCCACTTCACGCGTTCCAAGCCGAGCGGGAAAGACACGGTCGCGCATACGGCACACCGCAGATCTAACGCAGATCACACACGCATGCAGATATAAGTGCAATTCCCCGTAGTACATTGGCAATGTCCCTCCTCGCTGGTGCCTGCTGCCTGGATGGACACTCCGGCGACCGCACTCGTGAAGATCGCGTATGCCTCGGCCATAATCGCTCACCTGCTTTTTTTCTGTTCGCAGCTCCTCCTCCCGCCATTTGGCCTTCACATGCCCGCGCCGAGCTCAGGGCGAGCTCAGGGCGAGCTCAGGGCGAGCTCAGGGCGAGCTCAGGGCGAGCTCAGGGCGAGCTCAGAGCGGGACATCGTCGTCCATCGCACGGCGCATGGCCGCATCGTCCTCGTCGTCGTCCTCCTCTTTGCCTCGATCCCGCTCCCGTCCGCGGCGCCGATCCACCTCCTCCTCCTTGCGATCGTCTTTGCGATCGTCTTTGCGATCATCTTTGCGGTCGTCTTTGCGCCGGTCGTCGCGCCGGTCGTCGCGCCGGTGATCATCGCGCCGGTCGCGGTCTCGATCGTTGTCTCGGCGATCGCGGTCGCGGTCGTCGCGACGATCGCGGTCGTCGCGCCGATCGCGGTCGTCGCGCCGATCGCGGTCACGGTCACGATCGCGGTCGCGGTCGTCGCGCCGGTCGCGGTCGCCGTCGCGTCGGTCGCGGTCGCTGTCGCGTCGGTCGCGGTCGCTCTCACGCCGGTCGCGGTCGTCACGCCGGTCGCGATCATCGCGCCGGTCGCTCTCACGCCGATCACGGTCGCGGTCGCTCTCGCGTCGATCGCGATCGTCACGCCGGTCGCGATCAGCGCTGCGTTCACGTTTCCGGTCTGCGTCGCGGCCTGAATTGCCGCCACTTTCGCGACGATGCCGGTCGTCGTCCCTCTCATCCCGCCTGCGGTCGTCCTTGCGGTCGCGGTCGCCACGGTCGCCGCGGTCGCCGCGATCGCCGCGGTCGTCGCGGTGGTCGCCTCCGCCTCCGCCTCCGCATCCGCCTCCGCCGCCACCGCCGCCATAGCGACCGCCGCCGCCTCCGCCTCCACGGCCGCCACCCCCACCGCCTCCCCCCCCGCCGACCCCGCCGCCACCGGCCCCGCCGCCACCGGCGGGTCGCTTGCCCTTGCCGCCATTGTCGGGTGGCGGCGGCGGCGCCGAGCGCTGTTCAGTAAAGTTGGGCAGAATGACCGTAGCGTCGGCGTCCTCCGCGCTGTTGCTCAATTTGATGCGCTTGCCCTTGAGCTCGTCGAGGAGCCCCTGTGGCTCAATGATGCAATTGTCGCTCAGGTCGAGATGAAGGGGAGGCGGTGGGTGTGCGTCGGTCTTGAAACGGTCGCGCTCCCAGTGCGCATACTGGATGAGCTTCGTGGCGCCTGCGATGAGAGGCGATCGGAGGCGCTCCGAGGCAATTAGTGCGAGGCAATTAGTGCGATGAGAGGCGATGAGAGGCGCTCCGAGGCAGTTAGTGGCACGCAGGCGGGCGAGTGCGGCGGTGCGGCGGCGCGGCGGTGCGGCGGCACGATCGCACGATGACAGGGAGGCACGGCGTTGGAGGAGAGGCCAGCACGCACCCGCGCGCCCGATCTGGTTGCCCGACACGATGAGGGTCGAGATGAAGGCGTTGGAGGCAAACGTGGAATAGTTCTTGACCAACCGAGTGACTTCTTCCTGGCAGGCGGCGTCGTCGAGCTTGTTGCGCGAGAGGTCGACGCGTGTCGCGTCTGAGCCCTGCGTGCGCGCGAATTGCACCACGGCACCGATGCCCTCCTTGCCGATCTCGTTGCGCGAGAAGTCGAGCTCCTTGATGGGGAAGGGCTTGGTTCGCTCTGTCGAGTAGCCAGTGATCTTGGACATCCTGCAGTGGCACGCGTGCGCGAGGAGAGCGACGAGGCGATGTTGAAGGGGGGTCACTACTTGTGGTGTGAGGTGGCACTCGCGCGAGAGAGTCACAGACAGGTTGCGGGACACGAGCAGGCACTCGCGCAAGAGGTCGCATGAGGTTGCAAGAGGTCGCGGGACACGAGCAGGGGTCTGTTCTCTTGTCCGGCAGCGTGGCCAGAGCGGAAAGTTGGCGCGCCCCCCAGGTGCGTGTCGCCGGGCGTGGCAGGCTACTTCTCAAGCAGTTTTGCTGCCTCAGGTTCGTCAGGCAGCACGCGCGCACATGTGAAGGCCCTTGATGAGCTTCTGCACCGTGTCGTTGTTCAGGCCCTGGTCGGAGACGTCGAGCTTCTGCTTCTCCATCATCTCCGTCCAGAGCACCCTGACCTTGGAGGCCATCTGCTCACTGCCGCATACCTGTAGCAGCGCGTCGTCGTCATTCTGAACTTCGCCCGCGTGCCGGGGCATTGAAGGGCGATGGAGTCCAGGAGCCGTGGACCCGTCGTTCGTTACGCGTCTCGTGTAGCCGAACTTGGTGCCCTCGGGGCAGAGCGTGCGCGCGAGAGAAACGTCGAAAGCACCATCTAATGCACCTGGACGCCTTCGTATCGAGAATTCGTCAACGGACCGTATTCATATTCCATGCGCACCAGTCACAGCATCGGCGCGAGGAGCTCCTGGGCTCTGCCCTCACTCGAGCTCTCTCCCACCGGCCTGCTGCGCGCCGGGAGCGCGACCGCGAAGCTGCTGGCCATGATTCCGACTGGCACATGCGTCTACTTGCCCGCTCTGCCCGCTGATCCGCCCGATGCGGTCGAGGGTGCGCTCCGGCTGCTCAGGCGGGAGAACGCGGGCCTACTCGCGGTGCCGCACATCCCAGCGACGCGCGTGGCCTCCACAGCTGCCCTCGAACGCCAGCTGGGCGCGTGGCAGCGCGCGTCCGGCGACGGCGTGCGCGAGGTGCTCATCGTACGTGGCGATCTGAACGCACACCACGGCGAGGTGGGTGCAACGGCAGGCGCGCCGTCGCGCGGTCTCTTTGGCCGCAGTCTCGATCTGCTCGAAACGGGCGTGCTGCAGCGCGCTGGCATCCACGCGGTCAGCTTGTGCGGCCATCCCGAGGGCGTCGGCCACCTGTCGGCGGCAGGTGCCTGCGAGGCCCTCGTCGCAAAGCTGCAATGGGCGGAGGCGGCGAGCGTCGAGGCGCGCATCGTGACCCAATTCTGCTTCAGCGCACGCGCCACCATTGCGTACGCAGAGCAGCTTCGCGCGGCCGGCGTCACCGCACCGCTGAGCGTGGGCGTGGTTGGTCCGTGCAAGGCTGAGATTCGAACGCGCATGGCCGAGCGGTGCGGCGTGACGCCGCCGGCGGGCGGCGAGAGCGACCACCCCGATGGCGCGCTCCTCAACGAGCACGACTGGCCGTCGGAGTACGTGCGCGCGCTTGCGCAATGGCAGCGCGACGGACTCGCCGGCGCCAGCGGCCACGGCGTGCAGGCGCTGCATCTCTACCCGTTTGGCGGGCTGGGCAGCACGCTGCGCTGGGTGGAGGAGCGGTTGCCAGGGCTCATGTTACCAGCGCAGTAGCTAGAGCGTGTGTACGGCCAGACCCGATTTCAGACCCGTCATATTGTACGCACTGATTTTGTTTCACAGTTTCATTCACAGCATCCCCGTGGGGCCTCGGTCTGGAGGCGGCACGAGGGTTTGCATGAGGGACTTTATAGGGAGGGGTTCTTGCGGGAACCGGCCGACGGCAGACTGAGTCTCTCTCTCGCATGGCGCTGAGGAGCCTCTCTGAGCCTGTTGTCAACATCACCCAGTCGTGCGTCAGCAGCTCCGCACAATGTCCCAGCCACCCATTTTGCTCGCCCTCATGGATGCCAGCTGCTTCATGCACCACCGACCATTGGATGTCGGGTGCAGTATGGCTTGGTGGCGAGGCGCTTGCTAACCACTTGCTCACCTCACCTGCACTGGTTCGAGGAGCTCGAGTGCTGGAGCTGGGTGGCGGTACCGGCATTGTGGGCTTGACTGCGGCATTAGCTGGCGCTGCTGAGGTGACTATCACAGACCAGCAGCTCGACCAGGCCTCGAAGAACCTGGAGGCCAACCCGCTTCTACGCACGCGTGTGAAGCTCGAGAAGCTGCTGTGGGGTCCCTCGGCTGCGCCTTATGCAGTGCACACCGATGTAGTGGTCGGTGCTGATCTGGTCTGCAGCATTGATGCCCCTACCCTTTGTGCGTTCGAACCAGATCCAACCGCGAATTATTACGGTCGCGTCTGTCACACGCAGGTGTATCCAATGAACGTTGACGAGTCGCTACAGGTGCTACTGGTGACTCTGCAGGTGCTGGGTCGCCCAACCCTCCTCGCGTATGTCGAGCGATCAGAAGCAGTCACGCATGCTCTCGAGAGTGGCCTGCGCTCGCTCCGTCGGCATCGATGCCGCCAGCTGCGCTTGGGGTCCAAGACAATCATATATGCTTTGGATGCGTGGGCGCGGGATCACCGATCCGACGACAGTTCCCTTGGCCATGGCCCATACCTTGGGTGCAGCGAGGTGCAGAGTCTGTCCTCGTGGTTCCCGTGACACCCGTGGCGCGGCTGGGCGCGGCTGCGTCCCTGGACAGAAATTCAACTAGAAATGAAGGAGTGCCGAAGCTTTTCACACTAGCTTTTCACCTGGTCGCCTGGTGTGATCACAGCAGCAACTCAACGCATCGACTCACATCGGCAACATGATGGCCTCCACGAGGAGGTTCCTCGCGGCCGCGCAACGGGCGCAGGTAGCCGCGCCCGCGTACCACCGGGCGGTGCGCGTGGCCGGAGGTGCGCTACTGGCGGGCGGCGCCACCGCGCTCGCATGCTCGCCGCAGCCGGCGAGCGAGTGCAAGGCTTCCTTTTTCGGCGCGCGGGAGGAACAGAGCGTGCTGGTCTTGTCGGGCGACTGCGGCGGCACGAACACGCGGCTCATGCTCTTCCGTGTGCCGGCAGGCACCAAGGCGGAGAAGGGCAAGGTGCCGCAGGGCGAGGTGGTGCTCCAGAAGCACTACCGGAACGCAGAGAGCGGCTCGTTCACGGCGTGCTGCGAGCAGTTCTTGGCAGAGTCGGATCAGCTGACGCGCGGCGAGCGGCCAAAGGCGTGCTGCCTCGCGTGTGCGGGTGGCATCAAGGACAATTGCGTCAGCTTCACCAACGTCAAGGATGGCTGGACGATCGACGGGACGGCGCTGCAGAGCGTCCTCAGGATCCCGAAGATCACGCTGATCAACGACTTCGAAGCGCAAGGGTACGGGCTTCTCACGCTGCGCCCGGAGGACGTGGTGCAGCTCAACGAAGCCAAGCCGATTCCGGGCAGGCCCATCGCGTGCGTGGGCGCGGGCACCGGGCTAGGTGAGTGCTTCCTCACAGCGGGCTCGGATGGCGTGTACACATGCTTCCCTTCTGAAGGTGGGCATGCGGAGTACTCGCCGCGTACGGCGCTCCAGATGGAGTTGCTCGAGTGGCTGCGTGAGCAGCTCGCCTTCGATTCCCAGGGCTCGCCCGAGAAGATCGACAAGTATTTCAAGCAGTGGGACACGGACGGCAACGGCTCGATCAACAAGGAGGAGTTTACCGAGGCCCTGCGCTCTTTCGACCTCAAGGGCCTCAAGCCGCGCCGCGTATCGGTGGAGCGCGTGATCAGCGGGCCTGGGCTCGCGAACATCTACGGCTTCCTGCGCCGCCACTGGGCCTTCGAGCAGCACGTCGACGCCGCACTCGACGCTGAGTGGATGAGTGCGCCCAAGGACAAGCGGGGCGCGATCGTCGCCAAGTGCTCCGCCGCAGGCAACCACGTGTGCCAGAAGGCGGTCGACGTGTTCGCCGAGGCGTACGGCGCCGAGTGCGGCGTGGCCGCGCTCAAGTGGCTCCCGTACGGCGGCCTATACGTTTCTGGCGGGATCGGCGCCAAAAACCCGCATTGGATCCAGCACCCCTCCTTCCTCAACGCGTACAAGGACAAGGGGCGCCTCTCCGAGCTCGTGATGAGCGTGCCGCTGTACCTGGTGCTCGCAGAGGATACGGGCGAGCGCGGCGCCCTCTTCTACGCCGTGCAGATGCTCAGCCAGCAGTGAGCGAGCGCGTACGGCGTGCGCCTGCACTGTGGAATGGGGCTTCAAGCACTTCACACGCGTGCGACCCATCGGATCTCGAGTGATCCGCGCACGCCGCGTTCATGTTTGCATTTTTTGCATGACGGGGCTACTCCCCTTTCCACACTCGACATTCGATGGATCCGACGAACATGTCCCCAATTGAATAGCCGAGCAAAATGCATGTCCCGACGAAACTTGTAACTTCTGGACGAATACGCGCTGCCTTCGACGGGATCGAACACAGATCTCAGATCGATCTGTCAGATGTGAGAGATGTTCGCCACGACGCGTCCTCCACACGCCAGTCACAGTGACAGTCACAGTATTTACAAGTTATTTGTAAGATACGGTTTACGGGTACGCGTTGCGAAGACCGAAGTCGGGAAAGTCACACGTCACACGTCACACGATTCAGAGCGCGGAGAACCGAAAGAGATGCGGGTGGGACGAGCATCCAGCGTTGCGAGTTCAAGATCAAGTTCAAGTTACTACAATTGTTCCGGTACATGTACATAAACAACAGACAACCTGAACATGAACATGAACTTGAGGTTTGCGCTGTGCGGGGCGGGGCCTCCTTTCCTGCTCCGAGAGAGTACCAGCCACAGCCCCTTGTTGCTTGAGAGGTCGGTTTTCCCGTTTGTCATCCTGGCCCGTGGCGAGAATGCCCAAGCGTCTTCGAGAAGTCGGCCGCAAGACGGCGGCAGCGGACGTGGTGGCGGCTAACAAGCGTGGCCGTGCAGCCGGCATTGCTGCCGTGCGTGCAGCCACGCAGAGAGGGCTCACGATCGTGAACCACGGTGCCGGCACCATGCCCGTTGGCGCGCCGGCGCCACACGGCGGTGAACGCTACTCGCTTCTTGAGGATCATGAGCACGCGCAGCAGCCATACACCGTCGCGGCGCACGACGGCGCCAAAGGCGCCGATGGCAAGCTCGTATTCGTCGACGCCCCACCCGAGTTTCGACCGTCGCTCACGCCAGCCGAGTGCATCCGCAAGGGCATCTTCGGTGGCTGCTACTTCAACCCAAGAGGCGGCAAGGAGGGCATCTTCGGGCGTGACGTCGCAGTGGATGCGGCCGAGTTTCCTGCGTCCTGGTTTGCCGATCTGCCCGAGGCGCTCTTCCGCTCGCGGCGGTACCACGTGCCCACGAATTGCTATGGCGTCAAGAGCGGCTTCGGCCAAAAGGAGTGGGAGAGCAAGGGTTGGATACACGTGCAAGACCCTCGAGGATGGTTCCAGTGGTACTGCCGCTTCTACATGGGCCGACGCAGCGCCGACGACGCGCGCCAGTGTGCACGCTGGTGCGCGTGCGCCTCACCACGCGGCCGGTGGAGGAACCAGCTTTGCGGTGCCATCGCTCGCCATGGTGGCAGCTGGGCGGACGCCTCCGTCTCGCCGGTCATCCGCCAGACGCTGCTGCACTGGGCATACGAGCTGAGCGAGGCAGACTATCGTGCCTGGCTTGCGAGGTGAGCCAGTTTGGTCACAGTTTGGGCGGAACAGGACGGCGCTCGGCGGTCCGTTGTTGAGACAGTACTAAGAAAGTACATGTATCTGAAAGCAATTGTCTGAAAGGTCACAGACTCCTCTCTGGGTCAAGTAAGGCGGTGTACTCGCCGGATTCCGGATACAACAGTCGGGACTTACGACTGTACGTCTGTACCCAGGCGGAGGATCCGTGAAACCGGTCAGGGGTTCCGGTCAAAAGGCACCGGGGGGTGCCGGGACACACAGGGGTTCCGGTACAGTCACGCGTTCCACTTGTACAATTCGAACGGAGTGAATCCGAAAAATCCCAACTTCTAGCGCCGTCGGTGACCAAGTTTTGCTTTTCCGTTCCCGCGAGGTCCGCGACGACCTCGTGGCGACGTCGACGTCGGCACACATGCGCAGCCTCATGCTTATCGCGCTCGGAACAGCTGCGGTTCTCTCGCAGGAGTGCGCCTCGCAGTGCGGCTCGTGGCACTTCCCTCCCAACCAGATCGATTTGCGTTTCGAGCTGTACCCGCTCCGTCTTCCGAACGCCT
>Ga0180442_101447_pt1 | contig 14762 bp, 15 predicted proteins | sample ChrtobMetP5_16mM_FD_119746 | JGI IMG/M metagenome (GOLD analysis project Ga0180442, IMG submission 119746) | Chrysochromulina tobin associated microbial communities from unialgal haptophyte culture, Seattle, Washington, USA - P5_16mM MetaG | ecosystem: Host-associated > Algae > Haptophytes >... | reverse complement strand
GGCAGGCAAACTGGAGCTGTTGAGCGAGAAGACGAATGCCCACAGCGACTGGATCCGGTCGGTCGCGTTTTCCCCGGACGGGACCAAGATTGTGTCAGGATCGGACGACAAGACGATCAAAGTGTGGGATACAGGTGCGCTTTTGCCCTCAAATCGCCCATCCTTGGCCACCACTGATACCTGCTGGCTTGTCTGGCAGGCGCGCTGGGGCTGTTGAGCGAGAAGACGAATGCGCATGCTTCTGGCACCATGGGCTCCATTTCCTGCGTCCAGTTTTCCCCAGATGGATCGAAGATCGTAAGTTGCGGCGTCACCGACAAGACGATCAAAGTCTGGGATTCGGGTGCACCGCGAGCTCAAAATTGCCCATCCTTGGCCAAAACTGATTACTGTTGGCTTGTCCGGCAGGCGCGCTGGGGCTGCTGAGCGAGAAGACGAACGCCCACAGCGAGGACATCAACTCGGTGGCGTTTTCCCCAGACGGGACCAAGATTGTGTCCGGATCGGACGACAAGACGATCAAAGTCTGGGATTCGGGTGAGCCGGAGTCCTCAAAATCGCCCCTACTTGGCCGAAACTGACGCTTGTTGGCTTGTCTTGCAGACAAGCTGGAGCTGCTGAGCAAGAAGACCAACGCCCACAGGAGCTACGTCATGTCGGTGGCGTTTTCCCCGGACGGGACCAAGATTGTGTCGGGATCGGACGACAAGACGATCAGAGTCTGGGATCTGGTCAATTGGTCTCGCAAAGATCATTTGATGTTCAATCATACCACACAGCAATTCGTCTGGCTGCTGCTGTGGCTGAACAAAAACAGCATGAAGTTTCCCGACGATGTGCTTGATTTGCTCATTGAAGCTTGCTTGAAAAGCAGGTGAGGCACCCAGTTAAGGCGTTCACGGGCCGCGCCTAGCAATAGGTTCCCGGAGCCTAAACGTAACCGGGTAACCGGGTAACCGGGTACGTAGCTGACTAGCTGTACGAACATCAAGGAACATCGAACTTAATCATCACAACTCAGGTAGTCTTTCCTTCCCACGCTCGTCTGCGCCGTCTTTGCGACCGATGCGCTAGGACTAGGTCCGAGGCTCGTTCTGTAACGACGATTTTCGGAGTGCGGGTTTCCTGCTTCGTGTGAATGTGAATGGAGATCGATCCGAGGAGAGCGTGCGCTGTCATACCGGGTTACACCGGTCGCGGCCTGGCGCTCCTTTTTTGCGCGATGTCGGTCATCCCCGGCCAAGACCTCATCTCGCTCGGCTCGCTCTTTGCGAGCAACCTGGACGACGCGGCCTTCGTGGCGCGCCGCTCGGAGACGGAGGTGCGACTCGCGGCGCTGCGGCGCGAGCGCGAGACGCTCGAGAGCTCCGCGCGCCGGAGGCACGAGGTGGAGGTGCACGTCAACCGCATGCGACGGCTCTCTCTCGAGCAGCGGCTCAACTCGCTGCAGAGCGCACCGTCGCGTCCGCCCGACTCCGCTCCGGCAGCTCCCTCGCGCTCCAGCTTTCTGGAGCACCCGCACTCGGCGGCCGCGCAGCTCGAGGCCGCGCGGCAGCGCTTCAGCGACCGCGTGCGCGCCGAGTACCCGGCGTGGAGCGTGGCGCGGCAGGCGGTGCAGGTGGAGGCGGCCACGGCGGTGCGCGACGAGCTCCTCCAGGTCGAGAAGCGCCGCGCCGTTGCCAACGAGGGCTTCCAGGCAGAGATGACCGTGGAGGCGGCGCTTGCGCGCGAGCGGCAGCGGGTGCAGCTCGCGCGCACGCTGGAGCGCGAGGAGGCGCGCGCGCACGAGCAGCTGCGCAGGGCGCTGCTGGGCACGGGCGGCGCCGCAGCTGTTTCCACCGCGCCGCCAGCCACGTCAGCCCTTCCGAGCAACGCGGCCGACTGGGCGGGTGCACTCCCCGCCATGCTCGCCGCCGCGGCCGCCACGTGGCCCACTTCACAGACCGCCACGTGGCCCACTTCACAGACTGTGCGGCCGACGGGGCCTTTGGCTTCCACGGCGCCCGCCACGGCGCCCGTCGCACTGCCTGCGGCACCGCCGCTGGCCGCGCCAGAGGCGGCGGCGGCGGCGGCGGCGGTGGGAGTGATGCCGATGGCCCCGGTGGCGGCGATGGCGCAGGCGGCGAGGGCGCAGGCGGCGCGCGCCCCGACGGCGGGGCGCACCGCCGCCGCCGCCGCCGTACCGCCGCCTGCAGCGGACGCGGCGAGTCCAGACACGTGGGATGATGAGTACGATGTGAGTGCGCTGCGGCGTGCTGTCGGCGTGGCGCCCGGCGTGGCGCCCGCGCTCATGGCGGACGCCGCAACCGACATGGCGCCCGACATGGCACCCGCCCGCGCGTCCTTTGTGCCGATCGGCGACGAGGAGGCCGACGGCGACTTTGGCGAGGGCGGGCCGAGGTATGGCTTCCTAATGACTTCCTAATGACTTCCTAATGACTTCCTAATGACTTCCTAATGACTTCCTAATGACTTCCTAATGACTTCCTAATGACTTCCTAATGACTTCCTAATGACTTCCTAATGACTTCCCAATGACTTCCTAATGACTTCCTAATGACTTCCTAATGACTTCCTAATGACTTTGGCGAGGGGCGGCGTCGGGCGCATATGGCGGCGCGGCGCCGCCGTACGCCTCCGCGTATGCATGTGCTCACCACGGCGCCCCGCTCCCTTCCCCACAGGTACGCCTCCTCGCATGGCACCATGCCCGAGCAGCAACGACTGACCATCGAGCAGACAGGCGGCACGTGCAATGTGTATCTCGGCTCGGAGGCCACCGCCGCCGCTGGTGGCTCTGGGGGCTGTGGGGATTCCGCCGAGGGCGGTGCGAACCCGGCGCGGCCGCAGGCGAGGGCGGCGGCGATGCCCCCGATGCCCCCTGGCTGGGCTGCGATGATGCCACCGTACATGGCCGCCGCCATGTTCGGTGCGTGCGGCGCCGGCGCCGGCGCAGCGACGAGCGAGGTGCCGTCGCCGTTGCAGGCGCCGTTGCAGCAGCTCGTCCAGCTCCAGATGCTGCAGGTTCTGACGCAGCTGCTGCCGCCGGCGCCGCCCGTGCGCGCCGCAGCCACCTACCCGGCCGTGCCGCCACTCCCCGCAGAGGCCGATGGCGAGGCCGATCTCGGTGGTCATCTCGGGGGTCATCCCGGGGCGGCAGGTGGGCCCGTGCCGCTCGCACGTGGCGCGGCGTATCGTCAAAAGGCGCCCGGGGAGCTGGCGGTGCCCCTTCGGTCCGACGGCTCTGTGGCGCCCATCTCGGCGCCCGTCTCCGCCGCCGCCGCCCCCACCTTGCTGCCGTCGGTGCCCAGTCCCGAGCCGCCGCCCGCGCCCACGGCGGCGCCCATGGCGATCCAGCCCATGCCCCCTGTGCCCTCGACGCCGCCTCCGCTGAGCTCTCTAGGCGCTGGCGCCCTGGGGGGCGGCGCTCTCGCCACTCCCCCCGGCGGGAGCAGCGGCGGTGCGCTCGGCGGCGGCGCTCGTGACGGCGCTCGGGCGTCGGCATCGCGATCTCGCCCGAGATCTCCCCTTTCCACAAGCTTCGCGTCTCCGCTCGCGACGGAAGAGTCCATGGAGGCGGATCAGCTCGAAGCGATGATGTGGCAGGGCAGTGCTGACCGCTCCGCCAGCCGCGCCGCCGCCGCCAACACCGCCGCCGCCGACAACACCGCCACCGCCGCCGCCGCCGCCGCCGCCATCGCCGCCCCTGCGGCCGCTCGCCCACCAGCCGCGGCCACCTCACGTCCATCTCTCTCCCTGAGTGCTGCGAGCCGCCCCGCGCTCTCGGGCGCGCCGCCACCCGCCGCCGCGCCGCCACCCGCCGCCGCGCCGCCCGCGCCCGCTGTCGCGCCGCCGAACGCGCCGCCCGCGGGCAGCAGCTCGACCCACCCAACCCCACCCAATGCCGATGGCGATGAGCTTCTACCGCTGGCCGCGGCCCTGCAAGCGCAGGCGGCGACGCTGCTCAGCCGCCCCGAGAGCGTCGCACGTCGCGAGGCGGAGCAGGTACGTTGATTGCCACGGATGAGCTGCCTTGCATGCAAGTGCTCACCACGGCGGGAGGCGGAGCAGGTGGTCCAGTCGTGGCGCATCGCCCTCCCTCCCTGCATGCAAGTGCTCATCACGGCGCGTCCACTCCCGTGCTCATCACGGCGCGCCCCTCCCCTTTCCCCACAGGTGGTCCAGTCGTGGCGCACCGCCTCTCAGGTTCGTGAAGTGCCACTGATGAGCTGCCTTGCATGCACGCGCTCACCACGACGCCTCGTGCAGTACGTGGAGTGCCACTGATGGCCTGCCATGCATGCACGCGCTCACCATGACGCCCCTTCCTCGCAGGCGCTGCCCCCGAGCGCGCGCCAGGAGCATTTGCGCGCGCTCGAGCTATGGCGCCGAGACGGCGCGGGAGGCTTGCGAGCCCTCACGCCCACACAGTGCGCGCATGCCCTGCGCGCTCTCGTGATGAGCTGCCTTGCATGCAAGTGCTCACCACGGCGCGCCCCCCTCCCCTCTCCCCACAGGTGCGCGCATGCCCTGCGCGCTCTCGTGATGAGCTGGCCTGTCGCTCTGCTGCCGCCCGCCTTTCTGGACGTGCCGCTCGGCGCCAAGTGGGTGAAGGCGGGTTTGACGAGACCGGCGGCGGGCAAGGAGGTGAGCAACGGCGCGCTCGCGACGGCGCTCCGAACGCGGCTGCAGTTTGGGCGGGAAGAGCTCGACAAGTTCAAATGCTTCGACCTGCGCACCGACAGCTACGTCAAGGTTGGCGACGAGTATGATTGCGACTGATTGCGACTGATTGCGACTGATTGCGACTGATGAGCTCTGATGGCCTCCCTCATCAGGTTGGCGACGAGTATTATTGCCAGGCGGCGCTCACGCTGGACGCGCTGCGTGCGGCGGTCGGGCCGGGAGAGTGGCGGCTCTTCGGAAGCCTCATGCAGTACGTGGATTGCCTCTGATGGCCTGCCATGCATGCACGCGCTCACCACGGCGCCTCATGCATACGTGGATTGCCTCGGATGTCCTGCCATGCATGCACGCGCTCACCACGGCGCCTCGTGCAGTACGTGGATTGCCTCGGATGGCCTGCCATGCATGCACGTGCTCACCACGGCGCCTCGCCCTCTCTCTCTCTCTCAGGTACCTGCACGGGCTGAGCAAGGTGGGCGGCCTCGCGCGCTCCGCGCTGATTGCGACTGAATGCGACTGATGAGCTCTGATGGCCTCCCTCATCAGGTGGGCGGCCTCGCGCGCTCCGCGCTGTGTACGCTGCTCAACTCGGCGCTTGTGCCGCCCGCGACCGGCGCGAAGGCCACCGAGTACCAGCGCGCGGCCGCCCAGTTTCTGAACGAGAGCGTGCTGCCACAACCCGGCCAGCCGCTCCCCGAGGTGCTGCTCGCTCAGGACGACGCGGATGAGTACTCGGAGTCCTTCGAGGAAACTTCTAACGAAGGCACGCCCAAGCCGGCGGCGCCCGCCACGGCGCGTCTCCCTGCGCCGTCCGCCGCGGCGCTGGCAGCGGGCCCGCTCGGTGGTGCTGGCGCTGGCGCCGCTGCTGGCGCCGCCGCTGCTGCTGCAGGCCAGCCGGTCGGCCGAATGGGCGCGCGTGCGGGCATGGGTCTCGGATCCCCTCCTGGCAACGCCTCACGCGAGGCCACCGCCATCCGCGGCGCCGCTGGCCACGGCCGCCACCGTATGGGCGCCGTGATGGGCGCGGCACAGCCACCGCAGCCGCATCCGCGCACGTCGCCGTCTGCGGGGCGCCGTGATGGGCGGCACGCCGGTGGTGATGATCTGCTCGAGGCGAGCTACGGCGGCTCGGACGTGGCGTCGGAGCTCGATCTCGACCTGTCGGCCGACTCGCCCTACCGCCCGTCGCCGGGGCGCTCACCACGGCGCCTCACCACGGCGGGCGCCATCGCGGCGCCTCCTCCGGCGCTCACCACGGCGCGCGCCGCACCCGCCGCCGCCACCAGCGCCGCCGCCGCCGCGTCATCCGCCACGTCATCCGCCACGTCATCCGCCTCGGCGGTTCGCACGCCGCCCAAGACGACGCTGCTCAGGACGGCGCCGATCCAGGAGGTCGACTCCGCTCAGGACGACGCGGATGAGTACTCGGAGTCCTTCGAGGAAACTTCCAACGAAGGCACGCCCAAGCCGGCGGCGCCCGCCACGGCGCGCATGCAGCAGCCGCTGGAGGCGCATCCGCCCGCCGCAGCGCCAGCTGCGTCCTCCGGCGCGAGTTTCGTCAACCGAGGCAGTGTCGGTGGCGGCACTGGCAGCTTCGGCGGCGGGGTTGGGGGGGGCGGGCTTGGGGGCGGCGGGCTGGGTGGCGGGGCGCGCCTGGGGCGCCGTGGCGGCGGCGGAGGGCTTGGCGGCGGGCTGGCACCCGTCGAGGTCCCCGCTCCAACCGCTCCGACCCCTGCGCCCGGCGACCCCTCGGCGTCGAGTGCGATGCAGAGGGCTGGCTTCGGTGCTGTCCTCTCGTCCTACGGCGGCGGCGGCGGCGGTGGGTATGGCGACGCGGCGGACTCGTTTTCCTCCGAGGAGGGGAATCCCACTAGCTCCCTCTACGGCAATTCCACAGGACTTCCCACAGGACTTCCCACAGGACTGGGAGGCAACCGCCTTGCCGGCCTCGGCGGCGGCGCGAGGGGGGCTGCGTCCTCATCCGCGGCGGCGCCAACGGCCACCCCGATGGTCACCATGACGAAACCCATCATGACGAAACCCATCATGACGAAACCAATCTCCTCCGCGGCAGATCGCGAGGACACCGAGATCGGCGATCTGCCGGATCTGGAGGAGGAGGACGGTAACGACAACATAGGCATCGCCCGTGCTCGAGGTGCCGCCGGTGGCGGCATCGCCGGTGGCAGCGGCGGCGGCGGCGGGCGCGCGTCGTGTCGGGCGCCCCCCGCGGCCTTCACACGGCCGGCTGTCCGGCCGGTGGCCGCACGCGAGCCCCTGCTCTCTCCCTCGCACGACAATCTCTCCGATGATCTCGAGTCGCTCTCCCTTGACGTTGAAGACATCCTTCCGCACTGACGCATGTGATGGGGTTGGGCGTGTGCGGTGTGTGTGTGCGTCGAGTCAACTTCAAATTGACGACGCGGGGCGGTGCGTCCGCACAGCGTGCGCGACTGCTGGCGTGCGCGCCATCCTGCCGGGGATGCTGCCGGACCCCGCCGCACAAGGGTGGGCGGGTTGGTGTCAGCCGCCGCGAGACCAGGTGAACCCATAGATCGTTCGTGAACAGTACATGGTATAATGCGAGCACTCCTTATTGCACCGGAAATGGACCTCCGCGCATCTCGAGGAATCTCCTCTGAAATAAAATGCTGCACTCCGTGCTCGTCGCCTCGGCGCTGTCATTCGCGCCCGAGGGCGCCCTGCTGCAGTCGCGGGCGCCGCGGGCGCCACGCGCCTCCGCCATTCACGCCGCTGCCGGCGCCAAGCCCAAGATCGTCGTGACTGGCATCGGCGTCATCTCGGCGCTCGGCTCGAAGGAGGAGTTCTGGCAGAATCTGATCACAGGCAAGTGCGGCATCGGCCAGGTCACGCGCTTCGACGCCTCACAGTTCCCGACGACGATTGCCGCCGAGTGCAAGGACTTCGACCCGAAGCCCTACTTTGCCAACGCGAAGACGGTCAAGAGCGTCGACCGCTTCACACACTTCGCGGTCGCGGCGAGCAAGCTGTGCGTCGAGGACGCCGCGCTCGACCTCGGCAAAATCGACCTCGCGCGCTTCGGCGTCATCGTGGGCTCCGCCTTCGGCGGCATGGAGACCTTCGAGGAGCAGACGCTCAACCTCGCCAAGGGTAAGAAGCTGTCGCCCTTCACCATCCCGGCGCTGCTTGGCAACACGGCGTCGGGCATCGTGGGCATCGAGCTTGGCGCGCAGGGGCCCAACTTTGGTGTGGCGTCCGCGTGCGCGGCGGGCTCCCACGCCATTGGCGAGGCGCTGCGCTTCCTGCAGAATGGGGAGGCCGACATGATGCTCACCGGCGGTGCCGAGGCCGCGATCACGCCCTTGTCGTTTGGAGGTTTCTGTGCGATGAAGGCGATGAACTCGGCGTACAACGACAGGCCGCAGGAGTCGTCGCGCCCCTTTGATGCGGACCGCGCGGGGTTTGTCATGGGCGAGGGCGCGGGCGTGCTGATGCTCGAGACGGAGGCCCATGCCATTGCGCGTGGGGCGACCATCTACTGCGAGCTCGGCGGGTATGCGGCGACGTGCGACGCGCACCACATCACCACGCCGCATCCGGAAGGCCGGGGCCTCTCGACCTGCCTCGCGAAGGCCCTCGAGGATGCCTCCGTGCCCATCGAGGACGTCGCTTACATCAACGCGCACGGCACCTCGACCGCGTACAATGACAAGTTCGAGACGATGGCGATCAAAAAGGTCTTTGGTGAGTTTGCGTCCAAGCTCGCCATCTCGTCGACCAAGTCGATGACGGGGCACACGCTCGGCGCCGCGGGCGGCATCGAGGCCGCGATCGCGGTCAAGGTGATGCAGACGGGCATTGCGCCGCCGACGATCAACTACGTGACGCCTGACCCCGAGTGCGACCTCAACTACTGCCCGAACAAGGCTCAGACGCTCGCGCACACGAAGGCGGCGATCTCGGACAACCTCGGCTTCGGCGGCCACAACGCGGCACTCGTCTTCAAGGCCTACGAGGGCAAGGGCACCAAAAAGTAAGCGGCGTCGTCGCAGTGATTGGGCGTCGCAGTGATTGGGCGTTCGGTTGCCTTCCATTGCTGTGGCATGATTCTTGATCCTTTGCTGGGCGTTGCCTCATTTGGTCGGTATCATAACTTGGGGGTCGAATCCGTGTGCGGTGGACTCATCAGTGTGGTCTTCAAAAGTGGACGCCTTTCGTTTTGGCTGGAATCCGAATGGAGTACGGGTGGCTGCAAGGCGGCGCCGAGGGGAACTTCCTCGGCTGCCCCGCCCCCGGCCCGCGCGCGTGGCAAACTCCAAACAGAAACACGCACCGTCCCGCAGCCGCGCCGGCGCACACACTCCACGGGGGAGGCGGTCCGGTGACCGGTCCGGCCAGCGGGGTCAGGACAGCGCGCGTGGTGCGACGAACCCTATACTCCCTTGGGACTTCCGCGCCCGAGCACACAACGATCGTCGAAAGGGAAAGCGTCGAGAACGGTATATATTCCTTTTCTGAAACGTCCGAAGCATGAGAGTTTAGAACCTTAAATTAGACCTTCTCGGAGTACGTCTTGGTCTTCCTGGACCATGGGAAGGGCGTGTTCGTGGCCACAAAGTAGTCCACCGTGTTGGGGATCCCTAACTGGTGCTCGCGTACTCGCCGATCGATCCACGGCTGCGTCCGTTCCCGCAGCATGCCGAGCATCGCAGAGAGCTTCGGGTGTCGGCCGAGCAGGGCGGTCGAGTCGAAGCAGCGGAACTCGAGACACTCTCGCAGGACGGCGAAGAGCGAGACGTCAGCATACGACAAGGCCTCGCCGCACACAAACGGGCCGCCCGAAGCGACCAACGCCGCCTCGGCCGCCTGCATGGTCTCCTCAAGCGCTGTCGTTGGCGGGCCCATATCCACCTTGCCCCCCAGGAAGCCTCGCGCCCAGTAGAGTGTGCCGAAGAGCTCGGAGCCCAGAATGCGCTGCACGATCATGGCGCGCAGCAGGCCATAGAAGACGCGATCCAAGCAGCTCTGAGCGGCGAGGCACACCTCCATGGCCTTCGCGTCCGCTGCGGAGTTGGGCGCTGGCGCCAAGCCGACCCGCTGGCCGACGAAGCGCATGATTTCAGACGTCTCGACGCAATGAGTTCCATCAGGCGCGGTCACCGCCGGGCACAGATCGGTACCGCACAGCGGCGAGTCGTCGCCCATTGCCGCCTTCTTGTACGGATCCAGGCCTTCGGGATAGGGATGCACGCGCACGTCGGTGAAGACGGTACCTGCGAGAAAGAAGAGCTGCCGCACTTGCTCGCCGCGGTTGGGCGCGTCGAAGTAGATGAGGCGCCACGTGCCGGGCGTGTGCGCGATCGCTGGCCGGATAGCGACGACGGGACCCATTTTCGGCGCGAAGTTCCTCGCTAGTACCCAAGAGCATGAACGATGATTCGTGAATTTCTGAGGATTTCTAACTCACGTGGGGGAGGGGAAGTCTCCACCACGGGACCGTCGACACCAAATTTCGCGTTCGAGTTTCTGATTGCGCTTCTGATTGCGCGCGGCGGCTTCAAGTTCCCCCATGGAGCGCCTCGCAGGCTTCGCCGAGCAGCGCATGGACCGCGTGGCCCTCGACGAGGCCCTCGAGCGACGCCGTCAGGTGATCTCCTCCGAGCTCTACAAATTGCAGCTCCAGCCAGCGGCGGTACGAGCTCCGCAGTACCAGAAGCCGCCGCCGCCGCCCACGCAGCAGCAGCAGCAGCGGCAGCAGCAGCAGCAGCAGCAGCAGCAGCAGCAGCAGTTGCCTGCATCGCAGCTGCTGGCCCTGTACGGGAGCAGCCGCGTGCAGGCGTACCTGCAGAGCACCTCCGACAATCCGGTGAGGCAGAAGGTCGAGCTCACTGGCCACGTCGCCCGGCTGCGAAAGCTCGCTCACTCAGGCTCGGCAAGCCGCCTCGGCGAGTCGTCGGCGGCGCCGCTGTACAGCCTCGCGGCCTTGGAGGCGCAGAAGGAGGACACGGTCGCGCTCGAGCAGGCCCTCGACCAGCGGCGGCGCGACACCGTCGCCCAGATCTTTGGGATCAACCATCGACAGCTGCGCTTGCTGAGCATCGTCAGGCCCGTCAAGCACATCGCTCGGCTCGTCTCCTCGGAAGAGTCGGATTGGGACATGGTGCCGTCGCGCCGCAGCCCCGAGTGGCGCGACCCGTACCCCCACCTCTCTGCCCAGGCAGCCTCGTATGCTGTGAAGAGTGCGGCGCGCCCGTTGGCAAGGCCTCAATCGGCGCCGAGCCTGCCGCAGCGGGTCGGCGTCGGCAATAGACGCGCCGCCAACGGCAGCAGTGGCGGCGCCAGTGGCCGCGCCAGCGGCGGCGATTCCGATGCCGGGAGCCGCGCTGCAAGCCCAGTACGCAGTGCCAGCCCGACATGCAGTGTGAACAGCACTGGTACCGGTGTGAACAGCACTTGCGCCGGCGGCGGCGGCTACGGCCGCGCTGCAAGGCCAGGCTCGGCAGCAGGCACTCGGCCGCCGCCGCCTCGCGCCGTCCGTCCCGGCTCAGCCCCCGCGCCCCCGCGCTCCACAATGTCCCTCCACCCGACGTCGCCCGGGCTGAGCGCCGGGATGAGCACGGCAGTGAGCGCCGCGGCGGACGTGCGATGGCGAGCAGCCCCCACCATCCCAGCGGGAGGGGGGGCATGGCGCCCCAATCCAGTCGCCGTCGAGGCGCAGGTCTGGCGCGCCGAGAGCGCCGTGTTGGGCGCTTCGCCCGATCCCTACGCGACGACCGAGGCGCCCGGTACGGCGCCCGGTCCGCCGGTGCTGCTGCCGCCCGCTGTCGAGTCTGCCTGGGCGGTCGCCGCGTTGGCGGCGGCAGAGGAGGAGGCGGCGGCGCAGGAGGCGGCGGCGGAGGCGGAGGCGGAGGCGGCGGCGAAGGCGGCGGCGGCGACGTCTCTGGCGCATCGGCCAGTTTCGTCAGTTTCGTCTATAGAGCATCGGCGAGTTTCGTCAGTTTCGTCGCAACGGTTCGCGCCGCCCGAGGATGCGCCCGACACGGCGCTCGACTCGGAGCTCTCCCTCACTGAGTTGATGACGTCGGCAATTACGAGCCCTCCCGCGCGCTCTCCGCGTGCCCAGCACGGCGCTGCCTACGAGGCGGCGGCCCAGGAGGCGGCGCTCGCCACGGCGCTTGCGGCGGCGGCAGAGCATCCCGCCTTCGCGTGGAGCATGGGCGCCGTATCGGGCGGCGCCGTACCGGGCAGCGGCGCCGTGGAGAGCGCGGCGGGTATCGTGAGCGCCGTCGTGAGCGCCGGGGGAGCAGGTGGCGGTTACGACTGTGGCGGAGGCGGCTGCAGTGGCGCTGCCGAGCAGGAGCCCAACTACGGCGATGCCCAACACGGCGCGTACCCGCACGATGCTGCCCAACACGGCGCTCCGCTGCAGGAGCCCAACTACGGCGCTGAGGCTGGCTTCGATGCCGTGGGGATGCACTGGGGGGTGCCCAACACAGCGCTTCCGCGGGCCGAGACGCCATCTGACGAAACCGTCGAGATCGAGATCGAGATCGAGTGCGGGCGAGTGCGGGCGATTGCGAGCGAACCACCGTCGGTGTCGCCCGGGCGGCGCGACTGGCTGCGGCGCAAGGTGAGGCGCGCCGTGTGGGAGGCTGTGGAACCATATGATTGCCACTGATGAGCCTCTGATGAACTCCCTCATCAGGTGAGGCGCGTCATGTGGGAGGCCGTGCGGCTCTACCGACAGGTGCGTTTTGTTTGCATGGGATGGCCTGATGGCAATCAGAGGCAATCTGATGGGACGGACGGGTGGCATGCGAGCGGAGGCAATCAGAGGCAATCAGAGGCAATCAGAGGCAATCAATCAGGCCGGGTGGCATGCGATCGGAGGCAATCAGAGGCAATCAGAGGCAATCAGAGGCAATCAATCAGGCCGGGTGGCATGCGATCGGAGGCAATCAGAGGCAATCAGAGGCAATCAGAGGCAATCAGAGGCAATCAATCAGGCCGGGTGGCATGCGATCGGAGGCAATCAGAGGCAATCAGAGGCAATCAATCAGGCTGGGTGGCATGCGATCGGAGGCAATCAGAGGCAATCAGAGGCTATCAGAGGCAATCAGAGGCAATCAATCAGGCCGGGTGGCATGCGAGGCCTGATGGCCTGCTTACACCTGCTCGCCGTGCCAGCATGACATCTCAGAGTGCACTCGGTCGCATCTGATCGCCTCTGATCGCATCCTGATCGCATCGAATTGCATCCTGATTGCCTTAAATTGCATCCTGATTGACTTTAATTGCATCCGATGGCCGTCTGATTGCATGCCGTCTGATTGCATGCCGTCTGATTGCATGCCGTCTGATTGCATGCCGTTGGTAGGAGGTATACCGTGCCAGCATGGCTGGTCGTGACGTTGTCGACGTTGCTCGCTTGGCCAAAGTCGCCCTTGACGTGCACAAGACCTCCGAGGCGCTCAAGACGTGTGACTTCTTTCATGAGCTTGACACTCGGCAGCTCGCGATGCTCTCATCGGCCGGTCGGCGCCGCCGACACGCGCGGTACTTCTGATGCCCTCGGATGCCCTCGGATGCTCTCGGATGCCCTCTGATGCCCTCTGATGGCCCTCTGATTGCATGCAGATACGCGGCGCTCTATCGCGAAGGGGCGGTGGCGAAGGCATTCTACGTCCTCACCGCAGGCAAGCTCGAGGAGCGGCAGGTAGCAGCTGGTCTTGGAGATGACATTGGGATACCGCCGCCCCCTGGCCCACGCATCCTCCAGGTGAGCGAGGCCCTCCACGTGACGCTACGGCTGCATGCAAGTGCTCACAACGGCGCTCCCCTCTGCCCACACGCATCCTCCAGGAGAAGCGCAAGGGGCGCGAGCGTCGCGCGGTGGTGTGTCCTCGTGGCGCGGGCTGTGAATATGTCCTCTTCGGGACTGAAGTACGTTTCCAAGCATGGCCGATCATGGCCCGCTGATGGCCTGATGATGATGGCTTTCTGATGGCTTTCTGATGGCCTGATGATGGCCTGATGATGGCCTGATGATGGCCTGATGATGGCCTGATGATGGCCTGATGATGGCCTGATGATGGCCTGATGATGGCTTTCTGAGTGCCTCTCTCAATCGCGCCAGCTGGGGACCTCCTACTGAGTGCATGCTGATTGCCTCCCTCATCATGTGTGCATGCTGATTGCCGGCAGGCGCTGCTGGGGAAGCCACGTGCCTCGACGATGAGCTGTTCGGACGATGTCGAGGTGCTCACATTCAATGCCGATGAGCTTCACCTCCACCTACGCCCCGACGGTGTGGCCAAGGTTCGTCAGCTCTGAGTGCCTCCCTAATCAGCTCTGAGTGCTTCCCTGTGGCCAAGGTTCGTCAGCAGCTGCCTGTGAAGATCTCCTGTGCTGATTGAATCTGAGTGCATCGGATTGCATCTGAGTGCACCAGGTACGGCGGAAGCTGTTTGAGACGATGGTCGAGGCCGAGCTCGTTCACACCGACCTGTTCCGCGACCTCCCTAGCCGCTCGGTGCGCGAGTTCGTCTGCTTGCTCGAGCTACGCGAGGTGCTTGCAGGCGAGGTGCTCTTCGACCTTGGCAACCCGGCCGACTGCGTCTACTGGGTGCTGCAGGTGCGATGGCCTCTTTGAGTGCCTCCCTAATTACCTCTGAGTGCCTCCATCCCTAATCACCTCTGAGTGCCTCCCTAATTACCTCTGAGTGCCTCCCTAATCACCTCAGTATCACCTCTGAGTGCCTCCCTATAACTACCTCTGAGGGCCTCTCTGAGTGCCCTCCTCGGTGCCTCCCTATAATTACCTCTGAGTGCCTCCCTAATTACCACTGAGGGCCTCTCTGAGTGCCATCCTCGGTGCCTGCCTGGGTGCCTGCAGGGGGCGGTGCAACTCACACGTGGACGGCAGTTACTGGCCACATTAGGGCCGGTGCCCGCGGTCGGTGGCGCGGCCGCGACGCCGGGGGGGCTACCGGCCTTTGGTGAGGCGGCCTTGCTCGACCGACGGCCGCGCACCGCGCACGCACGCGCCGTCACCGACTTGAAGCTTCTGGTCTTACCCGTCGAGCAGTTCGCCG
>Ga0180442_101416_pt1 | contig 14887 bp, 8 predicted proteins | sample ChrtobMetP5_16mM_FD_119746 | JGI IMG/M metagenome (GOLD analysis project Ga0180442, IMG submission 119746) | Chrysochromulina tobin associated microbial communities from unialgal haptophyte culture, Seattle, Washington, USA - P5_16mM MetaG | ecosystem: Host-associated > Algae > Haptophytes >... | reverse complement strand
TCCCGCAAGCGCGTGTTTTTCCAGGCGTGAGTCGGGGGTTGTTTGTCTAGAACACCCTTTGCGCACTCCGCGTGCGACGTCTAAGGTTACTCACCACTACTCAAGTAGTCACTCTTTCCCGCGACTTACTGCGGTGATTGTCATGGATCAAGTCAAGTCTGTCAAATAAGGTGATTGTCAAGGATCAAGTCAAGTCTGTCAAATAAAGTCAGGTGCTTACGTTTCTCTTTCTTTCAAAACGAAAGCTCTATGTCGCTCAACGATGAGAACATCAAGAGCAGTCTGTCAGACTCAAGGTCAGACTGCCAGTTTGAGTTTCGTCGCAGTGAACGAGACGGACTTCTCTTGCTCTGATCTTCGCGTGGTAAGGTATCGCGAATCGCCTATAATAAATTTTCGGTAATCATGTAGAGCCGTCTGCCTAATTTTCGGACCAATCATGTGGAACCATGGGAGGGCAGCGGGTCACTACCTGGAACTCTTGCACAGCACCTCCAATCGCCTGAGCTCCTTTACCTCTGCATCAACCCCGTAGCACTCCTCGAGGGAAGTGGCCGCCAGCGCGAGGGCTGCGGCCGCCCGAGCCGCCCCTTGCGCATCTTCGGCGGCATTGAAGCGCAGCCGTGCCACCTTAGCGGCCTCATGGGCAAGGGCCGGGCTGCCCGGCGCGAGCACCATTTTCAACGCGCGCAGCGCTTCCTCGCTTAACGTCGCTGCCTCCTCGAATCGACCCTCCTCGCACGCTCGCCGCGCCTCGAGGTCGATCCGCCGTGCACGCTCATGCTCACGCTCTCGCCACCCGCCGTGTTGAGTACGATCAGGGCGTGCGCCGTCGTCACCGCGGGCGCCTTCGCGCTCGCACGCCTCGCAGTGGCACTCGAAGAAGTACAGCTCGCGAAGGATCGCGCGCCGCGTCGCGACTGAGCCAAAGCCCACCTCAGGGCCGTAGCTGGTCAGGAGCTCAGAGCCCGTTGCCACTGCCACTGCCGCACGCAATTGCAGAGTGCGTCCTGCGAAGGAGATGGCCGTGTTGGGCTCACATGAGTGGTTGAGCAGCGAGGCGCGAGGGAAGAAGGCCTCCCCGATCGCGGCGGCGTTGATCGGCTCCACCACCGCCGCCGGCGCGCTTGTTGCCGCCGTCGCCGGTGCCGATGACACTGCCTCAGCCTCGCGCCGCCCCGTCGAGAGAGCGAACACGTTGGTGAGCGCGATGCGCACGAGACGATTCAACGTCGCCTCAGTGTGCCCGCGCGCCGTGAGAGCAGGCTGCAGGCTGCGGAACCAGACGAAGCTCTGGAATCGAAGCTGTGAAGCCCTTTGCGGGCTGTGGGAATCGTGGGCATGTAAGCTTAATAGCTCAACGCCGTCGTTGTCGGATATTAGTGCACGCACGCAGAGCACGACAGTGCGCGGCGCGATCGCATGGCATTGCGAGCCGCACTCATGGCTGTGGCCTCCTTCTCGCCATGCAGCCGTTGCGCATGCCGAGCTGCAATACCGCTCCAGCTTGCAACCGCGGCAGAGAATGGCCGTGCGTGCGTGGCAGAGCGGGCGATAGCAAAAGTGGCAGTGCGAGCGATGATGCGACGGCCACAGCACTGCTGCATACGCGGGCTCTTGCAGTAGCTTTTGTCCCGGCGTGAGCGCTTCCGTGGCGAAGAGGCCACGCCCCTTGCAGTTGGTGCTGCGGCATTCGAGTGGGCCTTGCAATTCGAGTGGGCCTTGACGGGTAGTGGTCCTGACCTGTCGAGAGGGACCATCATCCGTGTACTGGTTGCTCAAGAATGCCGCAAGTGACAGCAGCTTTTGGCGATTGCGCTGCCACGGATCATCGGCACCAAACAAACATGCGATTCTTTCGGGCACAGGACGGTCCAGTGGCCAAGTGATCGCCTCTAGCAGCCTCGGGTCAAGCTCTGGTGTCGAAAATAGCCAACGGCCGGCGAGCTTTAGCAGCATCGGCGCAAATGCCACGGACGTCGTCGCCAAAGTAGCCCGCGATGGACGCCCGTCGGATGCATCCATTTTCCACACACACGCCCCCTTCCAGTTCCGTGGTGTGAATGAGTGTGCGCAAGTTGTCGTAGACGTACGTGCTCGGGAGCGCAAAAGTCTGTTCCTCGTCTACGCGCTGAATATTCTGACATGAATATTCTCTGCATGTTCTGCTGCGAAAAACGATACATGTCGGCAAACGCAACAACCAACGTCTTGGCTCTCGGTCCAGCCGCCGCGGCTTTCGCACTAGGTGATGTTAGCGGTAGCCACCTTGCTGCGGGTAGCCGCCCTGGGGCGGATAGCCCTGCTGTGGATAGCCCTGCTGCGGATAGCCCTGCTGCATTCCACCCGGTCCTTGTGGCATATTCTGGCAAACGAAGACCGCAGCGTCAGGGTTCGTGCAGTCCAAGCTGATTTGGTCGCCGTTGTTCAGCATCCGCCACTGGCCTTTCTGCAAACCACCCCACGGGCCGCCTTGCGAACGCACTCCCGTTGGGTTTTTGCCGTTTGAGTGCAGGACGCAAGTGCCGTCGGGAAGGACCTCCACAGTGCACTGAACCCGCGACACTACCGGAGTCGGGAAGAGCATATTCCAGCGACTCAACACGCTGCCAGAACAGGGAGAGCATGTATCTTTCAGAAAGATGGGTGAGGGGTTCTTGAAGGGCCATGAGTGAGGGTTCGGAGCCTGTTTTCGCACTGTTTATCTCCAGGGCCCAGGGCGTACGGAAGGATGCGGTATTTTTGTGCAACGTTAGCAGCGCCCGTGAATTTGCTGTTGCCGCCGACGCCGTAAAAGGCAGAAAGGGTCCAGAGCGTCTTAGTGGCGCCATAGCTTTGCTGGCCATAGCTTTGCTGGCCATAGCTTTGCTGAGCACCGTACTGCTGAGCACCGTAGCCCTGACCGTAGCCTTGGCCGTACTGCATCATCACAGAGCTTCGCAGCTCCGGCGTCCTCATGAGCAGTTGAGCTTTCGTCGGGAGCGGGCTCACGATGCCTGTCGTCGGCAATACGGATGCCGCGAGCACGGTATATGTGAGACCGCGAACCATGCTGGCCTCTTGGCTCACCACACACACGCGGGGTCAGCAATGTCTCACACTCAGTCCGTCCCGGAAAGAAACGAGTTTTGCGCGTCAGATTGGCCGCAGATTTATTACTGTTTTCTGAGTCGGCCGCGGGGAGCCGGGCCTGCGGTTTTTGAGTCGGCCGCGGCTTCGGTCGTCGCGCTGACGTGCGGGTTGTGTGTTGTTGGGTTTGGATGGTTGTGAGGTTCGTCTGTGTCTTGGTCTGTGTGATCCGTGTGCCCTTGTGCGCCCGCGTGTCCCGTGTGTGTCCCGTGTGTGTCCCGGCTCCCCCCGGTGTCTTTTCACCGGTACCCTGAACTTAGACGTCTCGTTTAGGTCTGGTCCGCTGTCGCAGCCGGGGAGCTGCAGGGTGGGGGAGCAAAGGTCAGGCACCGCCGCGTGGCAAGTCATACGGGTTCACTTACAACCACAAAGGTAACGCAGCCACGGCCCCTAGCTGGTAAAGTTGCAGCATGGTTCGCGGAGAGGAGCCATGCGTGCATCGGAGAAGCTTACCTTCCAGTGACTGTGTTCTGAACGGGGGTGGGAACTATTACCAATGTGACATTCGATTCAATGTGGAGTGACTTTTTTTATCTGAATTCGCGCGGACCCCCTGTGTGTGTGGATCAAAGAATCCTCTCCACTGCGCCCCGCGGCTTCTCCGTGTGGGTTGGCCACATGATCCTGCCCGTGTCCTCAAGCCTCGTCTCATGATGACGAGCAAAGTAACCCATCGGCCACGAGTGCCCACCAAGCGACCGAAGGATGATATCGTATACAAGGTCGCCCGTCCTCTCTGGTGGCGGGAATGCCTTCCGCTCAGCGCAGCCTGTGACGTCATAGCAGTAGCAAAGTGGCAACGGCACTTCCGTGTTCGGGACAATGTCGTCTGTGTTGAGGTAGTGTTCCGCAAAGTCGGCGTCCTTGCCAAAGAATTGCGCACCGCGTCCCGTTCGGAAATTGGCGCCGTCCCGGGCGGAAAATGGGTCTGCCAAGGTGAGACGGACGGCCGCCCGAGTACGGGCTGGTGTGCCTCCTGCATTCAAGACGTAAGCGGAGCAACATGCATCCGCCGCAAAGGAGCCGGCGGATGTGCCGACGATATGCAGCGATCGAAGACGCCGATTCTCAGCGAGTGAGCGGCCCAGCCTGTCGCCAACGCTGGCGCTCTGAAAAGAGAGCCTGTCAGTGTTGGAGGTGAACCACGGCATCCAATTGAACACGATCACTTCACGATTCAGTCCTGCAATAGAATCCTGCTCGCGGAAGCGGTTCAGAACAGCAGAGGTCTCTCTATCTGGTCCACCACTGCCATGAAAGATGATTGCAACATCCATTGCCGTCTCGAAGGCCTTGGGCAGGCCCACTCCGCTGACGTCTGCTGGGTGTTGTGCGTAGTCCGCCGCGAGCATTTCGCCTGACTTATCCGAAAATGCACTCTTGATACCATCAATCAGACCTGTGCGACTCTCCGCCGTGCCAAACACAGGAGCTCCCTTCTGAATGGGCGTGGCTGCTTGCGTAATGATGGGCTGACCAACGCAAGCCACGCACAGAGCCGTCCGCCTGCTCAGCTGCAGACCAGGGTCGTGAAGAGCAAGAGCAACGCACAGGATTTGGAGCATGTAGTCGAAGCGTGGGCATCGGGACCGCGGACTATTTCCTGAGGTGTGAAGGATTGCGTCAACTGTGAATAATAGGGCTCCTTTTTCCCGCCCCTGCTGCGCTTCCGTCGGGGCCCATTCGTTTTAATTGCGTCGTGCGGAAGCCAGCCTGTGACTTCATTCATTCCAACCGCAAATGAATTCCTTATCAAGGCGCGCCTCCGAGGCCGCGCCTTGAGAACACCCCCCGCTCTCCTCTCTGCCTTGCTGCGACACAGTCCTGTTCTTCTGTGAACATGTGTGTCGCCTTCCCGCTCAAGCGACCGGCTTTTGACCTGGACGTTGTTCTTCGACAAGGGGCTGGGACCAGCCCCTTGTCTTCGACTTCTTCGGCCCAATGCGCCAGCTGGGCTTGTCAGGCTTCCTCAAGCCAAAGCCGTCTGCTGCAGCAGCCTCAGAACCGCTCCCTGAGGCAGCGATGGCACCGCCACAGCCAGCCGCTCCTCCCTCAAAGCCGACACTGCCGCCTCCACAGCCGCCCGGCTACTCGTCCGCCATCGTGCTCAATGCGCAGCAGCGCGCTGCAGTCGAGCACAGCGCCGGCGGACTATTGATCGTGGAGGCTGGGCCCGGCTCGGGCAAGACGCGCGTCATCCAGGCCCGCGTCGAGCACCTGTGCCACGTGCAGCGCGTGCCTCCACACCGCATCCTTGTGCTCACATTCAGCAACAAGGCATCTGCTGAGCTGGTGTCCCGCATAAACTTAGGCGGCAGTGGCGTCCGCGTGACGGCCAAGACCTTTCACGCGTACTGCCGACAGCTGCTGTGCGAGCGCGGCTCGCAGGTCGGCGTCCGCCCTGACTTCTCCCTGCTCAAGCAGGCGGAGCAGCAGAAGCTGCTCTGCGATGTCTTGCAGCGTGACGCTGCGGGCGGCGACGGCGGCGACGGCGACGGCGGCGGCGAAGTCGATGGGCCCGGCGGCGGCAGGAAGCGGCCGCTCGCGTCTGTCGAAGACGATGAGGAGGACGAGGAAGAGGGCGGCGAGGAACGCAGCACGAGCGGCGTCGGGCAGCACAGGCGTCTGCTCGCGGCGATCCTAGCGTGTAAGACGGCAGTATTAGACGAAGGTCAGCGCCTTCCAGGACCCTTCTCGACGGCGGCAGTGACGACGGTGCCAGGCGCGTCGACGTGGAGGCGCTTTGCCGAGGCGCATCACATGAGCCCAGACGAGCGCACGCGCGTCGAGCGCCTCACGCGCCGCTACACCGAGCGACAGGCGGAGCGCAACTGTCTCGACTTTGAGGACCTGCTCATTCGGGCGGTGCAGCTCCTCGAGCAGCCGACGGCGGCGTCGAGGGCCGTGGCGGCGCAGTATGAGCACGTACTCGTGGACGAGTTCCAGGACACTTCGGCGGTCCAGTGCCGGCTCGTCGCCGCGCTCACCGCCACGCACCGCCACCTCTGCCTAGTGGGGGACCCGCAGCAGTGTATCTACGCGTGGCGCCAGGCAGAGCGTGCCAACCTCGCGAGCCTCGCGGCGCTCTGGCCAGCACACGCCGTGACGCGGCTGGCGCTCACTTGCTCGTACCGCTCGACACAGCGCGTGATCCGCGCCGCAGTCGCCATCCTGCGCGCACGCCTGCTGCTCGATGGGCAGATCGTCCCTAGCGACCCTCACGCGGCGCACGTGCCCGATTTGGTGAGTGCCAATGGCGAGGGCGTGCCGCTGTGCATGCATGTGTACGAGGACGCGGCGGCCGAGGCGGCGGGCGTGGCGCACCATCTCGAGCTCCTCTGTGGGGATCCCGCCACCGACGCGGCGCTCGACACGGCGCTCGGCGCGCTCGCCGGCCTTCTGCGGCCTGCCTCCGCGCCCGGCCGCACGCCGCCGCTGTCGCCGTCGACCGCGGTGCACCGCCGTCCGCTCGCGCTCTCCGACGTTGCGATCCTGGGTCGCACGGCGCGTGCCCTGCGCCCCATCGAGGACGAGCTCAAGCGGCGAGGCCTCGCTTGCACCAGAGGGGATGGTGGCGCCAAGCTGGGCGAGAGCAAGCCGGTGCGCGCGGTGCTCGCGTGCCTGCGCCTGCTCGTCGACCCATCGGACGTGGGCGCCTTCAAGGCCGTGGCCAAGGGGTGCCATGGGTTGGGGGAGCTGTCGGCCCAGACGCTCGCTGATCGTGCGGCGCAGAGCGGCATGCCCGTGCTGCACGTTGCTCGTCAGGCCGCTCGGTACGACTTCGGTGGTTGGCCTACCAGTGCCAAGCGGCCAAGCGCCGCCGCCATCGGCGCGCTGCAGACCCTCGAGCGCTCTCTTGAGCAGATGCAGCGGCGGCTGGGCGGCGGCGCGGAGGAGCTCGGACCTCTGGTACGCCAGGTGGTCGTGTGGCTTGAAAGCCAGGCGGCCGTTGAGCCGACGCAGAGCGCCACTGAGGCTGCTGCCCACACCCAATCCACCCTCGACCTGCGGCAAGCGCTGCAGTCTCAGGCGAATGGTGCCTCGTTGAGCGCGTCGTCGTCATTTGCAGCAGCGTCCTCGCTTGCGCCCGAGTCTGCTGCGACCGGCGCCGGCCGCGTCGTCAACTCCAAGGCCAAGGCTGCCTCCAAGGCTGCCTCCGCCAGCGCCTCGGCCGCTGCCCTGACCTCCGCCTCGGCCTCTGGTACGCTGCGCGACGCGGCGCCCACGTCCGCCCCTGCCCGGCGCACCGAGATGCCCCCGAGATGCTCCGAGATGCTCGAAGCGCTCGTTCGCTTCGCGGACGACTTCACGGACGACTTCACAGCGGCGCTGCATCACTCCGGCTCAGGAGCAGCTTCGGCCGACGCGCACGAGAGCGGCGCGAGGCGCGCGGTGCGCGGCCTGTTGGGCGCGATCGGCCTGGGCGAGGACGGCGGCGGCGGCAAGGCCGCACGACTGCCCGCGATAACGCTGAGCACCGTGCATGCCGCCAAGGGCCTCGAGTGGCCGTTGGTGTGGATCGTTGGCGTCGAGGATGGCCAGTTCCCACATCGTCTGGGCATTCAGAGCGCCCCCACACCGGCCGACGCGGCCAACGCGCTGCGCGAGGAGCGCCGGCTACTCTTCGTGGCGGTCACGCGTGCGCAGCGCGGGGTCGTTCTCTCTCGCGGCCTGCACAGCCCTCCAAGCCCCTTCGTGCGCGAACTACCGGTCGAGGATGGTGGCAGTGTCGCGAGCGTATTCCTCACCGCCTCCGACGCGTGCAGGCTGCCCTCGTTGCACGGCGGCGTGAGCGAGCACGAGCTCGCGGCGCTCGAGGACGGGCACGCTGCACGCGCGTGGACGCGCCATCTCGACAGGCTGCTCGCGCGCGCGCAGCATGCCCAACACGACGCGCAGGTGGCGCGCTTCCTCGTGAGTCACTACGGTGAGGCGGGCACACTGCCGGCGAGCCTGGAGGAGGGCGACGAGGATGAGGACGAGGACGAGGACAAGGCTGAAAGCGATGAGGGCGGCGCCGAGTCTGAGGCCGAGCACGTGCGGAGCCATCAAGCTACGAGCGCCGTTACGAACGCCGTTACAAGCGCGTCACGCGGGGTGGGGGCGAGCCGCGGGCCGATGCTGGGTGGCGGCCGCGGGCTGGGATCTGCCAGCGCTGTCACCAGTGGGCTCGGTGGCGGACGACTCCTCGGTAATCGGCCGAGCACCACCAGCACCACCAGCACCTTGAGCTCCAGCACCAGCGCGTGTAACGGCGGCGGCCTCCTATCCGGCCGGCAAGCAGGCGTGCTCCACGGCACGAGCCGGCCCATGGTGATCGACGCCTGCCGGGCGGCGGCCGTGCCGTTGGGAAGCCGCCAGAGGCAATTTGGCCTCAACAGTCTCACGAGGCCCAGCGGGAGCGGCGGGAACGCCGCGTTCAAGGTGCCTCGGCGCATTCTGCCTCGGCAAGAGGGTCAGCCATAGCGCATAGGCTAGAGAGAGGGCCACACTGCTTAAGTTCCCAAACAGGTGTAGGGATGTGGGCCCTTAAATATAAGCATGAAATAGTGAGAGTACGAGTGAGGAGTGTACGACCGCGCCGATTCTGCCCGCGGGCTCCACGGGCCGAAGAGGGCCAGCGGGGAGCGGCCGCTCCGCCTCCGGCCTGGGCCTCCGCTCAGCCATCGCTTTAGAGAGCGGGCCACTACGGAGGCGTCGGAAGGGCATGTTCACGGAGGTTTTCACACTTCGACAATTGGGGCCACAAATGAACTTCCTGCTGTCGCTCGTGCTCTGCTCGCTCTGCTCGCTCGTACCGGCTCTATCAGGAAAATCATGCAGACCCGCTGTAACAAGCACGCTCTGGCGTCTCCGTGGTGGTGGCGGCCTTGCCTTTGACGCAGCACTTTTTGATTTTGACGGGACGCTGGCTCAGTCAGAGCCCCTTCACCGGCTTGCGTTTAGTGAAGTGCTCGGCAAGGAGATTGGCGTGGAAGAATGGGAGACAAGGTGCGTTGGTACATCGCCACCCAAACTGATCGCCGCTCGCATAGATCCAGCTCGACTGGCCGCCGGCGAAACCATCGACGGACTGCTCAAGCAACGAGCGGCAATCTTTGAGACGTTTGTTGAGGAGGGTAAGCTGCAGGCAACGGGAGGCGCAGCGCGGCTGCTGGAGTACCTCAAGGAGCAAGGCGTGCGATGCGCAGTCGTATCGTCTGGGAGTCGCTCGTGTATAGTCAAGGCGCTCGAGCACCTCGGCCTGAGCTCATTCTTCGAGTTCATCCTAGCGGGTGACGACGAGGAGATGAACCAAGGTCACCATAAACCACACCCCTATCCGTACCTGCAAGCTGCCTCACGGCTCGGCGTTGCGCCCGAGCGCTGCGTTGCATTCGAGGACTCGATCTCCGGCATAAAATCTGCGCAGGCAGCGAACATGCTCGTCGTCGCTGTCAGAAACGCAGTCAATGCCAAGCTTCCGGTCGTCCCTGCGGAGCAGCCCTGCGAAAAGACGGGCATTCAGCCTCTCATGGACCTGGTCGACGACTTCGATGCGTTGGATCGGCGATTCATATTCTAGCTTTTGCTGTCTCGGTCGGGTAGTACAGATGATTCGCGGGTGAGGGGATGGCGGGCGCTGCCCCCAGCTCCGAAATGACCACCGCGACCCGCGCGGTGAGTTTATTCGCGCTATGCCCCGCCCCGTTGCTATTCTACGCTTGCCGGTATAGTTACCCGGCGCTGTAAACGAAAGACTTAAAGTGTTGGAAGCCGCCGATCCGCTGCATCGTCTTTCCTACACCTCGCCTATACGCTACGCTTTAATACGTCGAGGTTCTGTGGTCCACCCGCACCGGCAGTCCAGGCACACCCCGGCGCCAGTACGCCGTGGGAGCCGTCACACACACGGCTTCCGACCTCGCCTGGGTTCCACCTGTACGCGGGTCTCGTCATTTACGCCCCGGCTGCGGCGGGTGCTGCAAGTGGTTTCCAGCCGCTCGTCTCCAGCTGCTCGAACAGTTCGAGAGAGCCCATGGCGTCGTGCTTGGCAAGGAGCGCATCGAGTCCGGCGGCACGGGCGATGGCGGCGCGCCTCCACAGCTGCTTGACCCTTCGGATATTGTACGCCGCCTCGCGCACCGGATCCTCATTCCTAGGAAAGGTGTCAAAGTAGATGTGGCCGTCGAAGCGCACCCGATGTAGCCAGTCGACGAATTCGAGCGCCATCGCTCCATGCACCGAGCCGAAAATGAGCCCATCCTCAGCCCCAAGCTTCGAGTGCCCGTCATTGAGCTGCACTCCAAACAGCTTTCCTGCCGAGCCGACGAGCGCCACGCTCTGTGCCGGGTTCTCGCCCGCCATGAGCATATGCCCGATATCGAGCGTCAGCCCAAAATTGGGACGGTCGATCTCCTGTGCGAGCAGCATCGCGGCGCCCGTCGAGGGCACGGCGAACATGCGCGTATTCTCGTCCGTGCCCTTCCACTCGAGCGAGACACGCAGCGTCGGGAACGCGTCGCAGATCTCACGGAACGCCTCGACGATCCGCGTCCACATCGCGCGGTAGTCCACCTGATGCGGGTAATCGTACCTGTGGGGAAGGGGTGAGCGCGCCGTGATGAGCACTTGCATGCGCGTCGTGGCGGGTAATCGTACCCGTCGAAGGCTGACCAAATGACTAGCTCGTTGGCCCCGAGCAGCTGGGCCCAGCGGGCTCCCTCTTTTGTGAGCTCGATGGCCTTACGCCGGAGCTTTGGGTCCGGGTGCGTGAGCGCGCCGAGCTGGTGCTCCTTTTCATAGCGCATGCAGATGGCGCCCGCCTTCAGCTTAGCCTTGGCGAGCGCGCCTGTCACCTGCTCAGGCTGAAGGCTGCGTAGGTGCTGTGGGAAGTTGAAGTCGACAAGTCCGAGGCCCTCAACGTGACCCTGGCGAGCGATGAGCCCGAGCACGTCCAGTGGGCCGTTCCACAGCTCGGGCCGGTCCTTCATGGAGTTGAGGCGGGAGCCAAAACTCAGGGGGCACTCGCCGCGCGCGGACGCCGCCCAACTAGTCTCGCTGAAGTCGCCATGCAGCGGCGGCGGCGGCCGTTTGGTTTGCCGTAGCGCTGGCGGCGTGTGCAGCGCTGTCGCTGGTTGGGCGGGAGTGGCACGAGCCGGCAGTGGCTTGCCTGCCAGCAGCGCCTCGACCTCCGCGCGGGTAGGCAAGCTCGGCTCAGCACCGAATCGAGACACGGCGATTGCACCGGCGGCCGCTCCAAATCGCATGCCCTCTGCAATCGTTCGCCCTTCGACGAGCGCGATGGCAAAAGCGGCCCGGAAGGCATCGCCAGCCCCAGTGGCATCGATCATCTTGCCACCCGGGATGGGCACAGCCTCTTGCTCGATCAGAGTTCCATCCGCACGAAGCAGGAGGGAGCCGTCCGCACCGAGGGTCACAAGGACGTTGGCCGCCCCGCGTGCCTGCAGGCTCTTGGCGGCGGCGATGACCTCCGCACGGCTGCCCGTGGGCATTGACGTGAGTCGTTTCAGCTCCGTTTCGTTCGGGCAGATGTATGTGATCAGCTTGAGCAGGGCGTCGGGCATCGGTCGGTCAGCGCCACCGACGTCGTAGACCACAGGCACGCCTGCCTCGTGGGCCACAGCGGCCAGGATGGTGTTGACGCTCTCAGGGATTTCGCGCTGGAGCAGAAGTGCCGATGCGCCACGCACACGACCAGCCAGTGCACGCGCGCGCTCGTCCGTCCAGTCATCGTTACTGCCGCCAAGCACGATCGCGGAGACAGCGCCTCCATCCTGGAGCATCGCGATGCCCTGGCCAGAGGCACTCGCCTCCGTATGTGCGCAGGCATCGAGACGCAAGCCAGCGGCGGCAAGAATGCGCTCCATTCGCTGTGCGTGCGCGTCGTTGCCGAAGTTACACACGAACTCGCAGATCGGGCCGTCCGTCGCCCCGAGCCGTGCGGCTGCAATTGCCTGATTCGCACCCTTGCCGCCAAGTGCAGTCTCCGCATTCGATTTGCGTGCCACGACTGTCTCGCCCTTGGCAGGAAGCCGATCGATCTCGATGATGATGTCCAAATTGAGCGACCCTACAACGAGCAGCGTTGGCCGCGCCGCCGCCGACAACTTGGAAGCACTACTGGACCCAGAAACGTGGCGTTGCGTACTGGGCTCCGCAGCGATATCAGAGGCGTCGGAAACGTGGCTGGCGGCGCGTTGTACACTGGGCTGCACCTTTCTGTCTTCCTCTCCTTTGCTTTTGATGCGCAGGCCGAAGACAATCGGCGCCGCGATTACGAGCAAGAAGGCCACTTGCGGCATTTTTATCAAAAACTTGCGAGATTCAATCTCAAACAAGTTTGTCTAGAACTCGTCAAGTTCAAATTTGATTTTTACGTCATCGAACACAAGTAAATGCTCAGTACCTGTGTCGCAGGAATTCGATGTGTGTATTACGGTCTCAGGTCACCAGGTGAACGCTGGAAGATGCTGGACAAACAGTTGCGTACCGTACTTGAATCTTGATGCGATGTTAAAATGACGAAACCTAGATTCCCATGCTACGCGTCCTCACAACCAAGGTCAGTGCAGCAGGATGATACTATACACACTAAAGGGTCATTGAACTGCTCAACTCAAAGGTGAGGAGGGTTTGCGAAACGGCCTCGACCCTCGTCTAATCTCTACCTTGCCGAGACAGTCTGTCTGAGTTCAATAATGCTGCAGCTGCTTGGACGGCGCTCCGTGTGTTCCGCACTGAGCGTCGTACTGAATGACGCGCTGCTGGAGATCCCTCCGTACAGCCTGTCTTTGGCGGCAGAGGCCATCCTCACCAGCTTGGATTTTAATCGCTTACGGGAAGAGACATGCCCTCCTGTGGAACTCGAGATGAGGATGCGCTGGAAGTTGGTCGAGGGGCGCACGTTGACCTTGAACGCCTCGGAGGCGACCACGCGCAGCCGATGCTCCTGCAGCCGCCGCTCCGAGACAAGCACGAGCAGCCGGTAGAGCCGAAAGATGAGCCCGGGGGCGAGCTTCTCGAGCTCATCACAACGCGAGCGCGGCAGCCGGAGCAGTTGGGTGTATTCGTCCGAGATGAACGCAGTCGGCATCATGGTGAGCGACGGCATGTCGTCCGGTGTGACAAAGGAGGCAACGCCCAGGATGGCGCCTGGACCATATTTGGCAAGCCGATGGCGCGGGTTGCCGTCGCCGCCGCTTCGCGAGGGCTGCTCGTCGCTCACTGTGGTGTAAAAGGCGGAGACGTAGCCGGAGTCGATAATGTACAGGTAGGGTGGGAGCGAGCCGTCAGGCGCAGGCGCGACGTTGATTCCCGTGGGGGCTGCCGAGACGACAGTGTAGTGCGGCGGGATGATCATGATGTCGAAGTACTCGAAGAGGTCGTCCACATTGAAACTGGAGCCATACGCACTGAGCATGGCCTCGGAGAATCGCTCGCGCATCCTCGCGAGCGACTCGGGGCGCAGCTCGGCACGGGCCTGCCCGGGCGAATAGATGGTCGCCATCCCGCTGCCCGTGTGCGAGTCCGAGGCTCCCTCGCTAATCTTGCTACCAGCCGCACTCGGTCGTCCTACTGCGCCCGCCGCGGCGCCTAGCGGCGGCGGCGGCGGCGGCGCCGTGCTCGCTTCGCTGCTGACAGGCCGCAAGCAGCGGTAATGCGCGGGCTGGCCCTCGTGCTCGCCCACGAAGACGGTCGCCAGCTCACCGGCACTCGGCAGCCGCTCGAGGGCCGGGTAGTCGAATTGGCGCACATGACGGCGTCGGGCCATGAGTATGTGTTCACCAGTCCACGTACTCTCCTCGGTCTGCAGGTACTCGTCTTCCGAGCTGTGGAAGGTGGGGAAGGTGACGCGTTTGGCCCTGTCGTCGTCGTCATCCTCGTCCGCGTCACCTTCCCCACCTTCCACACGGACGAGAAAACGGTGGGCTTGTAGCTCTCGGTGCTCGTGCATGTAACGAAGCAGGAGACGGTTCTCGCACTGCTCGAGCGCCAGGTCGAGCGTGGTGAAGTGCTTGAACTCGCGCTCGTCGGGGGCGCCCTTGTTGAGTGACGAGTGCACCGTCTCACCCGCGCACGCAAAGATGAGCCTGGCGTCCTTGATATAACGGCGTGTTTGGAAGAGCACGGCCACGGCGGACGAGTCGATGCCCGTGCACCGGTCAAAGTCGAGCAGCAAGACCTGGAGCGGCAGTTGCAGCTCGGCGAGCGTAACCACATGCGCCTTGATCTCCTCGAGCACCGACGAGGCGGAGCCGAAGAAGATCATGCCGTGCAGGTGCACGATGAGCACGGTGGCGCCGTACTGCTCGAGGATCTCGGTCTCGGAGCTCGAGCGCTGCACCTTAGAGCGCTCGAGCAGCAGCGTCGTGCACAGCAGCACGCCCGAGTGCGCCGAGTACTCGACGATGAAGATGGTGGCGGTGAAGAGCACACCGAGCACGACGGCCCAGAGCATACCGAGCAGTGCGGTGAGGATGATGTGCAGGATGACGAGGCTGAATTCGCGTACGGGCAACATATTCCACGCCGAGCGCAGGTTGTCCCAGATCATGTTGATGCCGATCGAGACGAGCAGTGCCGCGAACATGAAGTTGGGCATCACCGCGACCTGGTTCGAGCCCGTGAGCACGAGCACAATCGAGCTGATGACGACCATCGCGGGCGGCACAAAGGATCGAGCGCCCATGTCCCACGCGACGAGCATGCCCGTGTACGTGACCGTGGGTACCATGATCGCGGGCGCCGAGGCGAG
>Ga0180442_101412_pt1 | contig 14911 bp, 11 predicted proteins | sample ChrtobMetP5_16mM_FD_119746 | JGI IMG/M metagenome (GOLD analysis project Ga0180442, IMG submission 119746) | Chrysochromulina tobin associated microbial communities from unialgal haptophyte culture, Seattle, Washington, USA - P5_16mM MetaG | ecosystem: Host-associated > Algae > Haptophytes >... | reverse complement strand
GGTGAAGGCGGTGGAGATGGTGGTGGTGAGGGCGGCGGTGAGGGTGGCGGAGACGGAGGCGGTGACGGCGGTGGTGATGGTGGTGGTGACGGCGGGGGAGACGGCGGTGGCGAGGGTGGTGGCTGTGTTGGCGGCGGTGGCGATGGCGGCGGCGGTTGCGGCGGTGGCGGCGAAGGCGGAGGAGGCGTCGGCGGCGGTGGCGAAGGCGGCGGTTGCATGGGCGGCGGTGGCGATGGTGGAGGCGGTGTTGGCGGCGGTGGCGTCGGCGGCGATGGCGGCGGTGGTGGCGGCGATGGCGGCGGCGGCGATGGCGGTGATGGCGACGGAGGCGGTGCGGTCTCCTGAAGCCTTCGGAAGTAAGCTTGCTCGTACTGCGCGGAGATCATCACGCTACGCGGTCTCGAGAGATTGGAGGAAGGACCGTCGAAGCGTGCAGTCTGTGATGTGACGCGCGCTTCAACCTTAGCAGGAATGTGTGTCCCGGCAAGTTGCTGCAGCGGCGGCGGCGGCGGCGATGGAGACAGTGTTGTCGACGATGGAACCGACGGCTGTGACTCCTGGCTATCAGCACGCGGAATGCACACGCACGTGAGCAGCAACCACCAAGTGCTTCGATCGGCTCGGCCATGTCTGAACGGCAGGTTGGCCGACATGCCGACTGGACGATTACCGTACGTCGTGTCCTGAACCGTACGAAGGGCCGACTGCTCGAATTCCTCAAAGTGATGAAGTACCGGTAGCTCCCCCCCCCACGCGCCGCAGACATAGAAAAGTACAAAAGGCTGTCTTTTGTCTCACCGGACCGTACCTAACGAGGCGGGCGACCATTGGGCGGCGTTGAACTCCCCCTTGGCAGGGGGAGGTGACCCCCCCCTACGCACCATCCCCACAAGAATAAGTGATAACGGCCTATACGGTCCGGGGTTCATCAAATGATGCCGCACCCGCCCCCCCCCTCCCGATACGTCAAACCCCCCTTTTCCGTACGGGAAGCCGACCCTCCCGACCCCTTGACACCCCCTTTTCCGATAGGGGAAGTCGGGAGGTATCAGAACCCCTATCTCCAACATGATCTCCAATCTCGGGGCTCGAGGATTTATCCAATGAGTTTCACGGCCGGCCCCCCGGGTGGGGGGGGCGTCGCACGCGCCGCAGACATACCCGTGCGCTGTCCCGCTGACACAACATCGTGCATGATTTTGGGGCTTTACGCTAAACTGTTTTCACGGCAGCCGTCGCCGCGCCGCTGCTGCCCTGACGCACGCAAAAGAGGAGCGATTTACGGCACCTGCCTTGCCAGCACGAACGGAGGTGCGCAGCTGCGCTTCGCTTAGGCGCAGTGCCTGCGCGGTCACCTCATTGTCCGCGTTGCGTGCAAACCGCTTGAGCGCGTAGAATCTGTATCTTTCGGCCGTCTGCGGGCACATCAAATCGTCGCGCACCTTCTGAAGGTAACTGGCCGTTACCTGTGAGCAGTTATGAGATCAGTGGTCATCGTAGGCAATCAGATAAGCGGCAATCAGTGGCAATCAGCTAGCCGTTACCTGTGAGCCGTTCTGCGAAATGTTCAGCCGCAGGCACAGCTGATGGGTAGTGGGCTGGATGGGAGTCGAGGGAGGCTCACGGTTGAGCGTCCACGCCTGCAGCCACCATTCTTCGGGACTGTTGCTCGATTGCATGATTTGCTCTCTCGAGAGCGTCGACTCCAAAAACTCGAGGAACCGTAACACGGTGGCATGGGGGTAGAAGGCCCCCTCGTGATAGCTCCACGCGTGCCGCACTTGGGACGAGATCGACTGCCGGCTGCGTTCAAGCGCAATGATCTCACGGGCCTTCATCGGATAGCGCGAGCCCGTCAGATTGTGGTAGAGACGCGCGGTGATGACGTCGCCGGCACTTCCTCTGCGATACCCCGCTATCAGCAGCGGCATGTCCACGTCGGTCCTCCTCCAGCCCTCGATCCCAACAGAGCAGTGCAATCGTTCCACCCTGGCTTCCATGCCATGCCGAACCCAGAGCATGTTGCTGGCCTGGAGCACGAGATAGCAGCAGCAGCTCTTCCATCGAGCAGCCGCAAATCTCGCGTTGAGCAAATGAGCGTACAGCACTGAGCCGTGGCCACCTTGTGTCGGCAGCCGCGTAGGATTCACTTCCACCATGCGACCTCTCGCCACGTCGGACGTCGTCCATCTGCGCATATCGGCAGCTGTGCACGGCAATCGGCTGCTCACGTGCAACATGATGGCTGTCCGAGGCTCGGTGAACGCCAGCACGTTCAGCAGCAGGGCATCAATCCATTTGCACGCCGGAGTCTCCTCCCCAACAGCCATGGACACTAATACAGATGTTGTCCGATTGCAGTTTCGTGCACGCTTCGCTGATGCCACAGCTTCCTTCTCGTGGGCGCGCACGGCGTTGGTTTGTCGTCGTCGCACCCATCGGTTGCTGGCCACGACGCGCCGATCGCGTCCCGACATTTATGGAGAATTGTCAATTTCACGAAACGGAATGCTGTGAATATGGCTGACCTCCAGCGTCGTCAACGCCTCGTCCATCGTGCATACATGTACCTCTTCGTCGCGCGCGCGGCAATGGCGCGCGGCCTCCGCGGTGCGTACGCTTTCTGTCCCAGGCTCCCAGCCGCCAGCCCTTGCCGATGTCCACATTGTGTCCGCCATGTCCCAAGCAGGCGCGCTCCGTGAACCACCGTCTCAAGCCGTGGACGGGGGCCGACGTTGGTTTTTTGAGGGGGGCGGGGGAGCAGGGGGACAGAGGAGCGGGGGTTTCACGTTCTTTCACATGTTCTTTCAACAGGGGGCAGAGCCCGGTGCCCGGCGCCCGTGGACGGTGCAGCTCTATCGTTTTCATGGGCCGATAGGGCGGCAGTCGGCGAGTAGGAGTTGGAGGTTGTTTGGGAAAACGTGAACAGGTTGTGGAAAACCCTACCCCACCCTTTAGGCGGCCTTTGCGCTTTGGGACCCATCGACGCATGGAACTTTAATGGAACTCACGTAGTATCAGTTTGATCGTAAGGTAGCCTTTGCGGGGACCCTAGTGTCCTCGTACCAGACATCCGTATGCACTTTCTGCCTGGGCTTGGGTTGCAGGCCACGAGGCGCCCGCGTGGCGCGTCCTACCACGCGTCTACCGGCTCGAGCTGCGCCTCGTGCAGCCAGCGGTGTCGGTCGGCCACCTTTTGCTTCTTGGCTTTGCCGAGGAACGCAGCCATCGCGTTGCGCTGCTGCTCGACGGCGGCCTCGCCAGCCTCGTCGTCGTCGGCCCAGAGCACCACGTGCGCGCCGTGCGCGGCTGGCTCCTTGTCCAACACATCCTTGACCGGTCCCCAGCTGAAGCGCACTAGGTCGGGCCAGCCAAACACAGGCTGCAGGTTGTCCCTCATCCATCGTTTCGTCTGCTCGTCGGATGGGTAGCCACAGCCCCACTGGCGGTCATTGCACATGGATGGATCCTCGAACTGCCAGTTGTGCAGCATCAGATCGCGCGGCACCTTGGCGCAGATCGAGGCCGCGCTCACGATCGGGTACGTCGCGTCTGCCTTCTTCTCGACGACCACTTGCAGCTGTGGGAATAGTTCGGCGAGCTTGGCCTGGTAGCGCTCGGGATCGCCGACGGTGTCGACATACAGGTAGCGCAGGTTGACGCCAGTCGCGAGCACGCCCTGCACGAGCCCGATCGCCGCATCGTGTGACATCGCGTTCAGATTATACTTGGTGTGCTTTCGCAGCATGCCCGCCGAGATCTCCTTGGCCTCGAGGACGCGGATGCGCCAACCGAGGAAGCCCTTGGTCTGAAGCTCATCCCAGAGCTGCGCGCGCTTCGCCTCCGTGAGCTGCTTCGAGTCGTTGAAGCCCATCGCTCGCAGGCGGTGCTCGTCCTCGACTGCGCAGAATGCGGCGCCGTACACCATCGGGCCGAGAGTCGGCCCGCGGCCAGCCTCGTCGATGCCCATCATGAATTCGCGCGGGTCGTCCAAGAGGGCGGCCGGGCAGCCGCGGAGCTTGAGCGAGGACGTGCCCGCATTGGGCGGCGCGGCGGCGCTCTCGGCCATTGCGGGTGAGGCTCGGCGGGAAAAAAAGCCGAACGGGTCCAGTAAACGACAACTTGAAAAACATTCTTCCGGGGTCTCAACTCTCCGATGGGTTAACTTTCGGTGGCAAAGTAATATAAGCTCCCTTGTGCACCGAGGAAACACGCACCGACGATGGAGCGGGTCTGCCAAGCGTTCATGGTGCAGGCTCAGCCTGGCACCACGGCGGCACAGATGAAGGAGGTCACCACCTGGCTCGAGCAGTTCCAGGCAACCACCGAGGCCTGGCAGGTCGCCGACCAGCTGCTGGCGCAGCCTGCAGACGGCAGCACAGCGGTGACCACGGCTGCACACATCTTCGCCGCGCAGACGATGCGCGCCAAGATTCAGTACGACTGGGCCGAGCTGCCGGCCGCTTCGCACGCCCAGCTGCGCGCGTCGCTCATGGGGCACATCCTGCGCTTTGGGCGCGGCCCGCAGCCGGTGCTCACGCAGCTGTCGATCGCTGTGGGCGTGCTCGCGCTGCACATGGAGGAGTGGCACGCGACGGTGGTGAACGACCTGATCAGCTCGCTCACCACGCCCGCTGAAGAGGCCACCGCCAAGCTACCGTGCTTGCTCGAGCTGCTCACGGTGCTGCCGGAAGAGGCGGAGAATTACAAGGTGGCCGTACTGCCGCGACGGCGCCAAAACTTCCGGGCGATGCTCTCGGCGCACTCGCCGAACGTGTTCACGCTGCTCGGGCAGGTGTGCGCGCAGTGCGAGCCGCAGGCCGGCACGGAGATCGGCCTCGTCATTCTCGATAAGATGCTCCGTTGTGTTTCGTCATGGCTCCGGAGGCACCCCCCGCCGGACGCGCATCTCACGAGCCTGCCGCTGCTGCCGTTCACCTTCCGGGCGCTGGGCTCGGAGCGGCTCTTCGACGCCGCGACCGATCTCATCGTCGACATCATCCACCACACCGCCCAATCCGAGGACACTAACGGCCCACCGTTACAGGTAGCCACTCTCACCCAGATCCTACAGCTCGTGCCGCGGTACGATGAGGCCGTCGCCGCCGAGAACATCGACGCCGCGAAGGCGTACTGTCGGCTGTTCGCCGAGGCGGGTGAGCAGCACCTGCGGCTGCTCCTCCAACGTCCCGAGGAGTGGGCCCTCAGCATGGTGCGCGCGATCTTGCGGGGGGCCCAACATCCGGAGGCCGACGTGGCTGAGGTCACCTTCAACTTTTGGTACGTACGATGAGCTCGCGGGCGGAGGGGCGCCACTGATTGCGATTGACAAACGACGCGCTCGCGGGCGGAGGGGCGCCACTGATTGCGATTGGGCACCTCCCTGAGTGCATGCCGATGGCCTCCCTCATCAGGTACGTCCTCTCGGAAGAGCTCGCGGGCGGTGGGAAGATGCTCCCCGACGCGCACAAGCCCGCGGCCAAGCAGCTCTTCGCGCCCGTGTTCCTCGAGGTCGTCGACGCGTTGCGCGAGCTCGTCGAGCTGCCACTCGACTCGGAGACGTGGTCGCCCGACCAGCAGGAGGACTTCAAGCGCTTTCGGTACGCCGTGGGCGACGCCATCTTCGACTCATGCAAGGTCGCTGGCTCGGTCCATGTCATCGACAGGCTGTACGCGAGGCTGCAGGCGACGCTGCCCGCCTTCCAGGCGGACCCGAATGCGCACTGGCGCGTCGTCGAGGGGTGCATCTACTGCCTGCGCCAATCCATCTCGAGTAACGACCCGACCTTCTTCTCGGCGGGCGGCGTCGCCGATGTGCTGCGCCTGCTGCCGTCGCTGCCGCCTGTGGGCACGCTGCAGTCCACCGCGATTCGAACGGTCGGCACGTACGCTCAGTGGCTCCACCGGAACCCGTCGCTGCTGCCGCCGCTGCTCACGTTCGTCTCGAACGGGCTGACGAGCCAGGCGACGGCCGCCGCCGCGGCGCAGGCGTTGAAGCACATGTGCGAGAGCTGCGCCGAAAATCTGGCGGAGCAGGCGACGATGAGCCAGCTCATCAGCGTGTACCAGGGCACGCTCGCCCTCGAGCTGCCGACTGCGGACCGTGTCGATATCCTCACCGCACTCTCGTCGTGCGTGTCCCAGATGCCGGTCGCGCACATGCTCGAGGCGATGCAGCTGATCGCGCAGCCCCTCGTCTCCCAGCTCCGGATCTTGCTCCAGTCCGACTCCGCCTCGGCGCAAGATGTGGCCGTCCTGCTCGAGCAGCTCTGCGCCTTGCTCCGCGGAGTCCACCCGCAGAGCGGGCAGGGCCACCCGCTGGCCGAGGCGGAGCTCGATGCGGTGGGGGGCCATCCGTCGGTGCAGCTGCTCCAGGGCGTGTGGGACGTGCTGGATGCGATCTTCGTGCGCCACGCGACGTCCTCCAATGCCATGGAGAAGCTCTGCCGCTGCTACAAGCACACGGCGCGCACGGCAGGCGACTCGTTCCGACTCCTCGTGCCGCCTCTCATCCGCCAGATGACGACCTGGTTCGAGAGGCAGCCACACTCGTGCTTCCTGTACATGGTCAACGTGTGCCTCTCCGCCTTTGGGCACGGCCACCGCTCGAATGAGCTGCTCGCGCTCTTCGCAGAGGCGTTTCGGCGCATGACGATCGCGTGCTTTCAGCTGCTGTGGGGTCCCTCGGGGAACTGGGCGGGCCTCGTCGACAACCCCGACATCGTCGACGACCTCTTCGAGCTCTGCGGCAAGGTGCTGCGCTACCAGCCGGCAATGCTTCTCGAGACCGACCAGCTGAGCAACACCTACGCGTGCGCGTGCGCCGCGCTGCACCTTCACCACCGCGAGGCGGGCCGCTCGGCCCTGCGCTTCTTCGAGAACCTCGTCGACTTGCTCGTACGCCCGGACCGTGGCACGGAGCCCTTGTCGGACAATGCGCTGGCAGCGCTGCGCCAGCTCCTGGGATCCAACGGCGGGCAGCTCGTCAAGGCGCTCGTGGAGGCGATTGCGGGCAGGCTCCCGCCGCAGCGCATCCGCCTCGTGGCGCCGCTGATGAGGCAGCTCATCCTCGTCGACCCGACGATGGTGCGCCCTTGGGCTCGAGCCCGAGCCCTTGCATGCATACGCTCACCACGGCGCCTCTCGAGCCCGAGCCCTTGCATGCATACGCTCACCACGGCGCCTCCCGAGCCCACGCCCTTGCATGCATACGCTCACCACGGCGCCTCCCTCTTCCCCACAGGTGCGCCCGTGGGCTCAGGCGGCGATGAGCGCTCTGCCCGTGGAGACGCATGCCGACGCCGCCGTCTTCGTCGAGGCCGCCTTCTCGGCCGAGGCGCTGCGCGAGGTCGCTGATACTGCATCGACGGACGGTCAGAGGCGTCCGGCCGACGAGCGGGCGCGCGACGAGGCCATGCGCACCTTTGTCGCCGCCGCGGACGCGTTTGGCGAGGCATGCCGGCGCAAGCGATCCGCCGTGTGAGTGGCCTCGGAAGGGGGCCTCTGATGGCATTGGATTGCCCGCGGCAAGCGACCCGACCCGCAGTGTGAAGCTGCGGGCGCAGACGGCGGCGGCGGCGCGGCGCCCGGCGCGAGACGAGAGAGATCATGGCGGCGGCGGCGGAGCGGACGACACACGCGGATTGAGACTCCGTACAGAAGGACTAGCGTCTTCGTACCGTTTCGTCTTGGAAATTATGACATAAAAGCCCGATCTTCGCGATTGCATTGTGATCGTCGGTACGTCGATACGGGAAATACGGAACATACACGGCATGACTGAGCAAAACTGATTTGTGATTGCGCGGAGAGCGCTGCGCACGTTTCGAATACGGCTGTGACTCACGGCTCACTCGACGAGGACATCGCCGATGCTCTTGCCGTCGCTATCGTCTAGCTGGTGGAAGGACCGCGCCGAGCGCATCGTCAACCAGGACGAGGGGGTCTTCCCCACTCCGCCGCCACGCATCTCGATCCCGAGCGTGCTCGTGCGTCGCCCACCATCGGGCTCGCGCCCAGTACGACGCCTTGAGCGTCGGCAGCAGAGGCGCCGGAGGAGCGCGTAGAAGAGGAAGCCGCCGGCACACGCGACCACAGCCCCCACGACCAGTGGGATGAAGCTGCTCGGATCCGTGGGGTCGAAGTTGTCGAAATTGGCGAGGGCCGAGAGGTCGAACCCCAAAAAGGAAGCGGACGTTGGCGTGCGCCCCCACGGCGGCTGCGGCGGCGGGATGGCGGGTCGCGGCGGGCTGGGTGGCGGCGAGATGGGTGGCGGGGGCGACGGTGGTGGTGGCGAGGGTGGCGAGGGTGGCGGCGGCGATGGCGGCGGCGATGGCGGAGGAGGCGAGGGTGGTGGTGGCGACGGGGGTGGTGGGGGGGGTGGTGGCGAGGGTGGTGGCGAAGGGGGAGGAGGCAAAGGGGGCGGTGACGGCGGTGGAGACGGTGGCGGCGGCGAGGGTGGAGGTGAGGGTGGCGGGCTGGGCGGAGGAGGCGAGGGTGGTGGCGACGGTGGCGGTGAGGGGGGTGGTGGCGAGGGTGGTGGCGACGGCGGTGGCGAGGGAGGCGGTGGCACAGGTGGTGGTGGCGATGGAGGCGGCGGTGATGGCGGCGGAGGCGAAGGTGGTGGGCTTGGTGGAGGTGGTAAGGGCGGAGGCGAAGGAGGTGGCGGCGACGGCGGCGGCGAAGGTGGCGGTGGACAAGGCGGTGGCGAGGGCGGTGGTGGCGACGGTGGCGGCGAGGGAGGAGGCGGTGAGGGTGGCGGCGAGGGAGGCGGTGGCGATGGTGGAGGCGACGGTGGCGGTGGAGCGGGTGGCGGTGAGGGCGGCGGAGGCGAGGGCGGTGGTGAAGGCGGGGGAGGTGAGGGTGGCGGCGAGGGTGGAGGCGGTGAGGGCGGCGGTGGCGACGGTGGCGGAAGCGACTGCGTCTGAGCGGTCACTTGGGTGATGGTTAGAATCAAGAAAGAGAGCTTCAGGATGAAGGAGGTTTGCATTCCGGAAACAGCTGTGCTGCTCGAGATGTGACGCGTCGCAAGGCCGAGGAGCGGCGCACAGTGTAGCATGTGCCCGCGGAAGGCCGCCATTGAGGCTGCCAGACGCACGGGCGAGGCAAACTTGTACTGCATTCATGTGAAAAACAGCAGCTTCTGATGCATCGCAAATGAGCCCGGCCCAAATCGGACGAATTTCGTCAAGCGGACACGCGTTTTGCGACGTCGTCGCCGCTATGGACCTCATCATGACTCTGCCGGACGACGACGAGGGCTTCGCCGCGCGCGACGCGTACGTCTCGTCCGACGACGACGACTTCGCCTTTGGCGCGGGCGTCGCCGCCGACATCGCCGACCCGAGCGTCTCTGGAAAGTGGGGGACCTCGCGCGCACGCGGCACGGCGACTGCGCACTCGAAGGCGTCGCGGGCGGCGGCGCTCGACGCACGCCTGGCGGAGCGCGCGGCCGCGAACACTGGGCCAGACGCGCCGCCCTTGCAGGCGAGCGAGGATGCGGGCGACGAGGAGCTCAAGGAGCGCAAGGGCAGCAGCAAGGCGAAGGCGTCACGCAAGGCCAAGAAGGCGGCGGCCGAGGGCGTGGAGAAGGAGGGTGCGGCCGAGGCCGCGGGCGAGGAGGAGGAGGAGGAGATGCTCAACGTGGGCAGCGCGAGCACCTTCACCGAGCTCAAGCTCTCCAAGCCGCTCCTGAAGGCGATCTCCGAACTCGGCTTCGCGGCGCCGACGCCCATCCAGGCAGCCGTGCTGCCGCCCGCGCTGCGTGGGCTGGACGTGTGCGCCTCGGCGGTGACCGGCTCGGGCAAGACCGCCGCCTTCTTGCTGCCCGCGCTCGAGCGCCTCCTGCACCGACAGCGGCGCGTGGCGGCGATTCGCGTGCTCGTCCTCTGCCCGGTCCGTGAACTCGCAGTGCAGTGTGAAGAGATGGGGCGGCAGCTCGCCCGGTTCACCGACGTGCGATTCGCGATCGTGCTGGGCGGCCTCTCGCTCAAGGTGCAGGAGGCCGAGCTGCGCTCCCGCCCGGACATTGTCGTCGCCACGCCCGGGCGCCTCATCGACCTTCTGCGCAACACGCACTCGTTCGACCTCGAAGACCTCGAGGTACGTTCATGGCCTCGGAGGGCTCTTGATTGCGCTTGATTACGCTTGATTACGCTTGATTACGCTTGATGTGCGCTCGTGGCCTCGGAGGGCTTTGCTCTGAGGGCCTCGGATGACACTCGAGTGCCCCCTAATTGATCCCTAATTGCCTCGGATGACACTCGAGTGCCTCCGATGCCCCCCTCACCTCGCCTCGCGCTCGCGCGCACACCTTGCGTGCCCCCCCTCCCCTTCCCTTTATGGCAGGTGCTCGTGCTCGACGAGGCAGATCGGCTGCTCGAGCTCGGCTTCCAGGCCGAGATCGAGGAGATCGTGCGAGCTTGCCCGAGATCGCGCCAGACGATGCTCTTCAGTGCGACGATCTCGCATGACGTGGCGGCGCTCGCGGCGCTCTCCCTCGACAAGCCGTTACAGGTCAAGGTCGACCCGACCAACCAGACCGCCGCCGGGCTGCAGCAGGAGTTCGTCCGATTGCGTCCCAGTAAGGAGCACGAGCGCGAGGCGGTGCTGCTCGCGCTCGCCACGCGCACCTTCAAGTCGCGCTGCATCGTCTTCCTCGGCTCGAAGAAGCAAGCGCACCGCGTCAAGATCCTCTTTGGTCTGGTCGGTCTGCGCGCGGCCGAGCTCCACGGAGATCTGAGCCAGATGCAGCGCCTCGAGGCCCTCGACCAATTTAGGGAGGGGCGTGCGGACTTTCTGCTCGCGACGGACCTCGCCGGGCGCGGTCTCGACATCCGCAACGTGCAGACCGTGATCAACTACGAGCTGCCGACCGAGCTGCGCACGTACATCCACCGCGTTGGCCGGACCGCGCGCGCGGGCCGCGAGGGGCGCGCCGTCTCGATCGTGGCGGAGCGGGACCGCGCGTTCCTCAAGCAGGTGCTCAAGCATGCCCACGCCGCCGACCAGGTGGTGCAGACGCGCACGGTGCCGACCGAGAGCCTCTCGCATTGGGTGGCGCGCCTCGCGGCCCTCGAGCCGCAGGTCTCGGAGGTCATGGAGGAGGAGGGTACAGACAAGGTGCTGCGTGCGGCCGAGATGGAGGCGACGAAGGCATCCAACCTCCTGACGCACCGCGAGGAGATCATGAGTCGGCCGGCCCGCACATGGTTCCAGAGCTCGAATGAGCGTGCTGCCGCTAAGGAGCTCGCGCCGCGCACGGCGAGGGCGGCCGTCGGGGGCGAGGGGGGCGAGGCAGGCGAGGGCGGCGGCGCAAGCAACGCCGCGGGGAAGCGCAAGCGTGGAGCGGACAAGGAGCGCGACATGGAGCGCAAGCCGATCAAGCGAGACAAGTATGCGGGCATGCCGCGCAAGAAGCGCCGCCGGCTGCAGCGCGACGAGCTCCTCGCCGCCGAAACGGACCCGGTGAGCGGCGACAAGGCCATCAAGCTCCCGAACCAAAAGGCGGCCGCTCGGAGCTTCAAGGCGGCCGAGAGGCGCGCGGGCGTGCCCTTATTAGGCAAGCGCGCCCTCTTGGGCGCGAGCCCGGGCATGAGCGACAGGCCGGCGCCCAAGCGCCAGAAGACGGCGGCGCCGAGCCCTGCTGCGGAACGGTCGCCAGGCTCGAAGCCGCGCTCGGAGCGCAGGATCCCCAAAAAGATCCGCTCGCACTCGAAGGCCAAGTACTCGAAGCCGCGGAAGCGGAAGTGAAATAAGAGTCAGTGGGTGCCGGCCACGTGCATGTATGGAGTTTCTGCTGAGCGACCGACGGCCGGGAGGTGTAGATGCAGAGATCATACTGCCTCAAGCAGGCCCCGGACCATGGCTTGCGACGCCTTGTACGAGGAAAAGGAAAACGCAGCATATCTACCTAATACGCTCGCACTACGGCTGCGAGCAGTCTCTAGTACCAAAGTCGAAAACGCTTCTTGTATCTGCTATCTCGCCGCCGGGGCGCGGCCTCACGGCGCCCCCGCGGCATCCTTCACCGCCGGGCACACACGGGTAAACTTCACCATTCAACGGCTTGGTGCTGGGTTGGCTTCGACGCGCGCGCGCATCGACGACCTCAACGAGGCGGCGCACGCCCGATTGACGCCAAACTTACGCTGCCGGTGGAAGGTGTTGATGGAGGAGTTGCTCCACGCGAATTCATTATCAAGCTTGTACTTGGTGCGCAGCCGCAGCCGCCGCACGGTGAAACGCTGCACCAGGGCGAGGTAGTAGCTGATGGCTAGATCATCGGCGAGGAAGCACTCGGACGGCACATGCATGTCGCCAAGCGCCTCGAGCATGCCAGCGCGCAGTCCAACACCTCGGAAGCCCATGACGCACGACGAGAGCAGTTGCCCCAGGCAATCGCGATCTATTCCAGACTGTGGTACACGGGCGCGAGTCGAAAGTGACACTCGAGGGAGCCATCAGCAAGCAGAGCACCGAAATTCGGATCGAGGGCTGCGCCTCTGTGAGTTCAGCATTTTGCTCCCGGCGCGCCATTTACCGAGTACACCGCGTTTTCGGGGCCTGTGGCAACTGCACATGCGAAATCCTCGATGAACGATGAGCCATAGAACACGTCATCGTCCCCGACGACGACAATTGCACGTCGAGCCAGTGAGGCCGGCTGCAGATGAGCGAGTAGGTAATTGACCCCAGCATACTTGGTGATGGGACCGAGGTCGTGAGGCACTGTGTGAACGACCAACCTCGGCTGCTGGTTGAGGAGCTCAGGCGCTATGGTGTAGGTCGAATGGATGAATCTCGACGTATTATAGGTGCTGGCGATGCTGAGCACAATGGCTGCTGGTTGTAGAGACTGCCGGCGCATGGTGGCGAGTACGCGCGGCAGTCGCGCAGCACGGTCGGGAGTGCTGCTCAAAAAAAAGTAAACGGGCGTGCTGCCCAGCTGCTTAGCAACGTCGCACGACGCGTGCTGAGGTGCCTTCGGTGGTGGTGGTGGTGGTGATGGTGAACGTGCTGGGGCGGTCACCATCAGGATGTAGGATCGCCCGCGCTTACGTCGGTCCGAACCCTGGGCACGACTTCTTTGGTCGGCCCGCGACTTCCAAGTTCGGGAGGCAATTGACCTCTCTTCGCGCGCTCCCGCGCGTGCCTTCGCAAATTGGTCCGTTGCGATTTCCGATCGTAAGCGCACAAGCCGTGAGAAGTCGTGAGGCACGGCGACTTCAAAAAAAGGCGTCGACGGCGAGGATGCTTGCTTGCGGCGACATAAAGAGCGCCGATTGGTGCACGGGCCGAATCGGTCACTGCCATGAGGAGTACGTTGCGGCACGCTGCCGAGCCACGTGCAATCACTGCAGTGCTGGAACCTCTCGAAATCGCACAAACCAAGCTGCAAATCATACTTCAACCCGGCGCTGCACCACGCCCACTCTCTTGCGCACTGGATGGGGAGTGCCCTTGCACACGTGCGTGGCCGGCGTCACGTACGGCTGCTTCGACGGTGGGCATCGAATGTGGGTCTCGAATGGCTGCCGTGGAAACTTTCGCTGCAGTTCGAGTTCTGAAGGATTCCTTCGCTGCGGCGATCCCATGCCGCGAATCCACGCGGGCAACCCCAGCACGCTCAGAAATAACTTGACTGCACTCTTTAACTGTACGTGCCCCATGCCCACGCAACTGTACGTCGCTGAGGACGGCGACGCGCGGCGCGCCACTGTGAGCCAGGTGGCTCAGCTGAACTTTGATCCGCCCGCGGCGTCCGCGCGCCGTTGCAACGCCACGATCGTGATGATTGACGACCGTCGTCACGTTCCACTCGCAAACAATAGCAAGGAAATTAAGTACTTTCACAAGGTGATGGCGCTCAATCTCCTGTACGCGCAGCGTCACGGTATGTCCTTCTTGATTGTGCGGCCCACGGCGGCCAAGGAGGACTCGTGGATGGACAGCCGCGCTTCGGGACTCTGCCCCGCCTGGTGCCGCGTGAAGATCCTCGCTTCGCTCGTTGCATCGCGCCAGGCCGCCCACGGGTGCCACTGGGTGGTGTACATCGACAGCGACGCGTACTTCCGCGAACAGCACGTGGACTTTTTGGAGCGCTTCGACACTCCGGCGAATCGCGAAGTGCACTTCGCCTTTGCCCGCGAAGAGCTGCCCGCCGGCGGCTTTCTATCGCCCCGCAACCGCTCCCACGGCGTACGCGTGGCTTCGCTCAACGCCGGCGTGCTCTTTATGAGGGCAAGCGCTTGGTCTGAACGCCTGCTCGCGGTCTGGATGCGCGCGGCGCAGCTGCCCGTGTGCGCGCCCTTTCGTCAGGAGTGGCCGTGCGAGCAGCAATGCCTCCACGAGCTCCTGCGCAATCGCACGTTACTTCCAGAGGGCTGGCGCACGCGCATCGCAAGCGCACCCATGCAGCTGTTCAACTCGCCCCATGGCCAGTTCATCCGGCACGTGTGGGGCGGCGCCACAGGCACGTGGGGGAGCAGCTTCGATCTGCGCCGCAAAGCCTTTGACGACGAGCTTCGAGTCCAGGGCGTGTGGCGCTGGAAGCAGATACAAGCGCTCGTCGAGAGCGCACAGAGTCAGTGGATCGACAGCTCGTGTTGAGAGAAAGGGACCGCACTCCGTGCGAAAGGGTTGGGCATCGGCGGTTGTGTGGGTTGATGTCGAAGGAAGTGGGAAGCTCGCTCCAGTCGTCCAGAGGAAGGGGAAGGAAAATATGTGAGAATAACAAGGAAGTTAAGAAGGTATGCAGCATCGAACAAGAAGGTATATGCAGCGTCGATAAAAACGTGCAGCATATCGCCTTCCCGCGTGGTCCCCCACCGCAGTACTACCGATACTCGAGGCAGCTTAACTTCGCTGTTCGGATGGGAAGCGGTGACCCTGCCTGATGTGGCCGCACGTG
>Ga0180442_101404_pt1 | contig 14957 bp, 9 predicted proteins | sample ChrtobMetP5_16mM_FD_119746 | JGI IMG/M metagenome (GOLD analysis project Ga0180442, IMG submission 119746) | Chrysochromulina tobin associated microbial communities from unialgal haptophyte culture, Seattle, Washington, USA - P5_16mM MetaG | ecosystem: Host-associated > Algae > Haptophytes >... | reverse complement strand
GTCGCCGCCACCTCCTCCACCTCCGCCTCTGCCGCCGCGGCCGATGCTGCTGCCGCCTCCGCCTCCGCCGCCTCGGCCGCTGCCTTATCGGCATCCTCCGACGCGGTCGCCGCCGTGGCCGCCGCCGCCGCCGCCGCTGCCGCCGCTGCCGCCGCCGCCGCCGCCGCCGCCGCCTCTGCGGCGGCCGTCTCGGCTTCCGCCGCCTCCTTTGCAGCCACCTCCGCCGATGCCGCCTCGGCGGCCACTGCTTCAGCCGCCGCTGCCGCAGCCGCTGCCGCCTCAGCCGCCGCCGCCTCCGCCTCAGCCGCCGCCGCCTCCGCCTCCGCCTCCGCTGCCTCCGCCGCCGCAGCAGCAGCCGGAGCTGCCTCTGCCTCCGCCTCCGCCTCCGCCTCCGCCTCCGCCTCCTCTGTGGCTGCTGCCTCGGCCTTTGCCGCCGCCGCTGCCGCAGCCGCTGCCGCCTCCGCCGCCGCCGCCGCCTCAGCCGCCGCCTCCTCCGCCTCCGCCGCTTCGGCCGCCGCAGCAGCAGCCGGAGTTGCCTCAGCTTCCGCCTCCGCCACTTCCGCCTCCGCTGCCACGGCAGCCGCCTCCGCCTCCGCTGCCACGGGAGCCGCCTCAGCCGATGCCGCCACGGCGGCCACTGCTTCAGCCACCGCCGCCTCAGCCGCCGCCTCCTCCGCCTCCGCCGCTTCGGCCGCCGCAGCAGCAGCCGGAAGAGCCTCGGGTTCCGCCTCCGCCACCTCCGCCTCCGCATCCGCTGCCACGGCAGCCGCCTCCGCCTCCGCTGCCACGGCAGCCGCCTCAGCCGATGCCGCCTCGGCGGCCACTGCTTCAGCCGCCGCCGCCTCAGCCTCCGCCTCCGCCGCACCCGCAGCCGCCTCGGCCGCCGCCGCCGCCGCCGGAGCTGCCTCAGCCTCCGCCGCCTCGGCCGCCTCGGCCGTCGCCGCCAGTCCATCATCGTCGTCGACCATGGTGACGCCGATTTGAGGCTTGTCGGATTCCGCGCGTACCGGTATCGATAGCGTCCTGCGCGCATATGAAACGGCTTCACCGATGGGACGTCGAATCCTAATTTCAGGACGACTAAAACAGGACCTCTTCCGATGGGACGGGCTCCGCGCGAGCCACGAGGCATCGCTCCTCCGGCTGCTCTCCGCCAAGAAACACGGGCAGCTCGGCGCGGTCGACGCGCTCCAGCATGGCCGTGAGCGACTGGCTGGAGCTCCAGATGCTCACCTTGTCGCGGCTGCGTTGGGGGAGCAGCGGCGATACCAACGACCACGCGCCCGCAAAGAGCCGCGGCGCGTTCACGATCAATACCTTGGACACCCCCTCGGGGAAATACTCGGGCCCAAACGCGATCAGGCTCTTGATGGTGCCGATGTGCCGGATGGTGGAGAACGAGAGCCCCGCCATGTCGAGGATCAGGAGGCATTTGACGAAACTGCCGGCGAGGGCTGAGCAGACTCGCACCGTCCTGAAAATGCCTTCCAGGTTAGCCGCCGCTGAATCCATCATCAGCTCCATCAGCCGAGGTTGCCGTGAGAAGCCAGCCAGGTCTGCACGGCCGATGCGCATCACAAAGTAGGGAATTCCTGCCTTGTCGAGGCCGCCTAAGCCACCTGTACTATACGCACGAGCAGCGGCATGCTTGGCGCTCGGCGTGGCAAGCGGGTGCAGCTCCACAAATATTTTGTTGATGCCCTTGCTAACCCGCCAGTGCATTGCGTTCCGAAACATCAGTTCGGCAGCATCGAGACTGGCGGGCCGAGCCACGATGAAGCGTTGGATCGTAAAGTCATCCAGGTGCGCCATCGCTTCCGCTCGCGCTGCCTCGCTCCACGTGGCCATGCCATCATCGCCCGTCTGATCTATTGTTGCCTCAATCTTGTTTCTTAGCGCATCGACGGCCGCCTGCTCGTCCTCAGTGAACGCGCCCGCAGGTGCCCTTTGCGGCTCGACGCGCAGGACTGCCGGCGTCGACGGCGCCATCCTGAACACCGAATCCATCGCGAGGGGCGGCGGCGGCGGCGGAGGCGCGGCAAAAGTCAGATCGTGCACCATCGCGGGCGGCGGATGCGGAATCTTAGATCCATGTAGAGTCCATGTTCAACAAAATCCAGTCCCACAATCATGCCTACCTCGGGGGTAGAAGGACTGCGGCCCCTCGCTTGACGTGTTGCGAAAATATCTCGCGGCAAGATGAGGGTGCTCACTTTCCTTGCCTTCATCTCCTCGACGCAATCGCTCCTTCTGTCGCTGCCGCGCACAGTGCCAGCGCACGTGCACGCACATGCTGCAACGCACGCTCCTGCTCGGTCGGGCATCGTGCGGCTTGCCAGCGATGACGACCCTGCGCCACCCGAGGTGATCCAGGCGGAGGACAATGCGACTCCAAATCGCAAGTACAGGCTCGCCACGGCCGCAGTGGGCGTCACTGTGAGTGCTGCCACGGCCGGCGCAGCGATTGCCACGCTCAGCGGCCAGTACGAATTCGGAGACGTCATGCTCTTTGGCAGCCCGGTCGTGACTCTCGTGGTTGACGTGCTGGTCGGCGGCACCTCGGCGTGGGCGTGGCAGCAGGAGCAGAAGACGAAGCGCGAGAACATCGCGCGCATCTGGGAGGAGGTGAAGCGCCGGCGCACTGGAGGCGCCACCGAGGGAGCCAACCGCCTCCAGCGACGCGCCAAGAAGGTCCTCGTGCCGGGTGGCGCAATGCCCGGCGCAGGTGGCTTTGGAGCGCAGCCACGGAGCGCACCTGCCCGCCCGAAGGCGAGCCCGAAGGCGGCCGCGCCCTCGGCGGCGCCGCGCGTCCCGGCCGCAGCCCCTCCAGCCGAGGAGCCGGCGACGGTCACCGGCGCGGACAGTGGAGGGCTGTTCGCAAACGCACGAGCTTTTTTAGAGGAAGCGAATGCGCTCGGGAAGGCGCAGGCGATCAGTCTGAATGCGCAGCTCGAGGACGCGGGCGTGCTGCCGCCGGTGGCGCCTAGGCCTCCGGCGCCGACCACGATGGATGTGCCAGCACCCGCAGCGGAGGTGGCGCCGGCGGGTGCGCCTCTGGACGGTGCTGTCGGCGCACGGACGCCGGCCAAGGGCAAGGCGAAAAAGGGTGGGAGCAAGAAAAAGAAATAAGTGAGTGCGGGTCGGGTGGAGATCAAGTGGGCTGTGCCAGTCGTCGGCGTGTCGTAGGCGTAGGCCCGTTGGAATATCAGACCCAATTTGCCCCAATTTGCTACTTGGAACATTCCACGCAATCCCGAATGCGCGATGGCCGAAACGGCGCGCAAATGACCCTGCGTGGGTGGAGCCGAGCTCCTGCTTCGAACCCCCCACTTCACACACGATGATGCTCGTCCCATATTTACACCTGGAGGTCCACGCCCCCTGCGTGCTGGTGTGTATTCACATGAATTAACAGGCCCGTAATGGCTGCCCCAGTCGAGGACGGCGCCGTGCGGCTGCGCGTGCCATCGCGCCCACTGCTCGCGGTCGAGCACCCTTGCTACGTCGTCAACGCCGAGCGCGGAATGCGCATGCTCGGCGGGCTGCCCGCGATCGCGCGGGCGAGCGCCTCCAACAGCGACTGCATGGAGTGCTTCCTGCGGCCTGACGACCCGCTCTCGCACCCGCTCTTTGGCGTGCTCGCGCCGACGCCGGGCTTCCTCCTCAAGGTGACGCGCCGGCCGGGCTCCACGACCGCTGGCGAGGCGATCACCGCCGAGGTGATCGGCACCGTCGCATCGAGCTACCGCTTCGAAGGGCTGGCGGACTACCAGTACGTGAGCGACGGCGCGGTGCGCGCCGCGCTCGACGTGAGCCCGCGCGCGGCCAACGAGCCCTTTGACCTCGTCGAGAGCCTGCGCCCGCTCGAGGCCCACGCGCTGCGTATCCCGCCCGCGCTCTTCTCGATGTACGACACGCCGCTCGAGTACCTTCCGAGGAGCCAACGGGCCAACGTTCGTGTGGGTACGCAAGGCGCGCCCGAGGCCTCTAGCGCCGTGACGAGCGCGCCGCACGCCAAGGCGGCGAGCACGCGCGCTGCGGGCGCAGGCGGCCCGATCCCGCCGCGCCGTCGGCGCGCGCAGGCGGGCCGTGCGGTGCCGATGCACTTTGGACAGCGTGTCGAGTTTGGTACGGACCCGACGCCCCTCGCTCCGCCGGAGGCGATTGCCAGGACGATCGACCCACACGATGAGCTCTTTGTGGCGATGAAGGCCAAGTTCGCCCTGCGCCCCATCTGGTCGCGCCAGGCCCTACGGGCCTCGCTGCCCAGCGCACTCTACCTGACGGAGGAACGTCTCCGCTTCCGGCTACCCCAACTCGCGTACTATTTTGCCTCGGGCCCGTGGCGCATGTGCTGGATCGCCTTTGGATACGACCCACGCGCCTCGCCCGACGCGCGGATCTACCAGGTGCTCGACATGCGCCTGCCCTCCGAGTTTGACGAACTCGTGCCACGTAAAAGCGAGCGCTCGAGGATCGGTGCTCCCGCGCGCCTTCGCCAAGCGGTCGCCAGCCGAGGCTCCCAGGCGGCTGGCAATGGCGGCGCCGGCGGGGGAGGGGGCGGCGGCGGCGGCGGCGGCGGCGCGGGCGGCGGCGGCGTGGGCGGCGGCGCAGCTGAGTGCGCGGGTAGCGGCGGCGGCAGCAGCAGCAGCGCAGCCGACGGCCGAGGTGCGACCGGCGATGTGCCCGCGACGGCGCCCGAGGGAGGCGGCGCATCTGAAGACGAGGGGGACGAGGGGGAGGCGCCGTCGTGGGCACGCGGCCAGGTGCCGGGAGATCAGAATCTGCCGACACAGCGCCACGTGTACTTCCAGATGTGCGACTTCAAAGGAGACGAGCTCGTGCAGCTGGTCCACGAGGAGATTGCACCGGAGTTTGCTCTGCCGCCGCAGCCCGCCGGCGGCAGCGGTGGCGGCAGCGGTGGCGGCAGCTGCGGTGGCAGCGGCAGTGGTCCGGCGCGCCCTCATGAGAAATTCGGATGGTACTCGCAATCAACGATCGAGAACCTCCGCCGGCTCCTCAAGCAATCCCTCCAAACCCTAGCCAAGGCCCAGAGCGATCCCACGGCCGCGTCGACCCACGCGCTTGGTCAGCCGACCTCGCGGGCCCTGTTGCAGCACTCAGCACCTCCGCCCACCTCCTCCGCCGCCGCCGCTGCCTACACGCCCAGCGCCGTCGTGGGCATCGCGCCCGGCACGGCGCGGGCCTCGAGTGTAGCTGTGAAGGGTACCACGGCTGCCGTGCCGCCACCCGCCGCTATGGAGAGCCGAATGCATGCTCATTTGGGCCGAGGCGCGCTGCGGTTGCCGGTTGAGGCGGCAGGAGGCAGCCTGGCGGCAACGGCTGGAGGGCTCCCAGCGGTGGGGGCTGTGGAAGGCATCTCGGCGGCCTCGGATGGCCTTGTGGAAGGCATCTCGGCAGCCTCGGATGATCTTGTGGAAGGCGTGGCGGCGGCGGCGCCGTTGGCGTTTGGAATCTTTGGGGACGACGTTCACGACATGGAGGACGACATGGAGGAGGAAGAGGACCTCGCCGCTGGACACGTTGGCGCGGAGCGCGTGCTCGTGGGCGTGGGCGCCATGTTGGGCGCAGACGAGGCGGGCTTGGGTCAGAGAGGGGCGAAGCGAGGACGCGAGGAGGAGGAGGGCGAGGAGGAGGAGGACGTGGAGGGCGAGGAGGGCGAGGAGGGTGAGGAGGGGGGCGAGGAGGAGGTGGCAATGGCTGGAGTGGGCGCAGGCGTGAGGAACGACGGCGAGGAGGACGGCGAGGAGGACGAGGACGAGGTGGGCGAGGATGACGGAGAGGTGGAGGAGGCCGAAGTTGGAGAGGACGAGGGAGAGGAGGAGGACGAGGAGGAAGAGGAGGAGGGGCTCATTTTCCGCACGGGTTGAGCCCACTAGATGCGTGCCACGTGCGTGGCGGAGAATCTATGTGCCCGTAACGGCGCGTGTAAACTTGACATAAATGGTCTCGAGAAAGAGCTCGAGAAAGAGCAGCAATGGGTTGCTGTCAGTCCTCCGAGGAAGGAGGCAGCAACGCGTCCGCTCAACCGATCAACACGCTGGCCTTCAGCAACAAGCAGTCGAAGCCCATCGGGGATGAGAACATTCCGCCTGCAAAGCGGGTGGTCTTTGGCATCGTCTACCCGGAGGAAACTAATGCGCGATCAGTGTGGATGTACTTCAATGTGGACAAGCCCGTCGAAGCGCTGATTGTCAGCGCGGCTGGGCAGGCTGGTTTGCGGCTCGACAAGGGCAAGCTCCTTGGATCACCGCAACGTCTAAACCTCTTCACACTGGAAGGCGACACGGTCCGGCTTGATCTGGAGATTGACGCGCACATGGGCCGCACGCTGCACGTGGGAGACGTGCTGGTGCTCGAAAAGGGCAACCGAATGGAGTCCTCGCGGCTGGAGGCCATCAAATCGATGCACGCAAGGTAAACGAGTCGGCTCTTCCCGGTTGTGCATGCGGCGTGCGGCATGGGGCATGTACTTGTGGTGGTCTCCCAGCACTCACGCACGACCAGTGCGCCGGCATCGCGGAAGCCCATCGCGACACCAGTGCGGCACACGCGGGCTCCGGTTGGCCTCGGATACTAGGGGTCCCTACTGGGACGTTAGTACGAATTGTATCATAAATCCTGTCGTGCTACTCGTACACAATCACCGCCGGAGCGGAGGACGCTCGCGCCACCGCCGGCGGCCCAAGCATGGGCCCAAGACCCTTTGTCAGGCCCTTCGTTACGATACCGTTACGGCCGGTGGCCAGAGCTCCTTCGGCGGATCGCGGACGCTCTCCCATGCGCTCTCCTTGCCTTGCGTTAGTGGCGGCGGAGTCCATGGCGCGGAGAGGTGGCCGTGATGCAGGGGCCGGCGCTACGGGTGCTGGGGCTGGCTCCGCCTCGGATGCCGTCGCTCTCGCTGTCGCAGACGCCGCTACCGCCGCTACCGCCGCACCACGCACACTGAGTGACATCGACCCCAGCGCCGCCGCGAGCACATCGTCGCTCTCGTGCGAAACCACTCCCGACGCCGTATTGGGCACGGCCTCCGCCTCCGCGAGCGCCGTCTCGGGCGCCGCGCGCGTCGTCGTCGTCGACCTCGTCGTCAGGCTATTCTTCGACAGCGAGCCGCTCTCCTCCGCCGCCTCGTCCGCCTCTGAGTCGGAGGAGGACGCGTATAGCGAATACAGATCCCTCATCGCCGCCCTGGCGGCCGCATCCCTGCTTGCCGCTAATGCTTTGGGATCCTTGCTTGCCCCCAATGCTGTGGGATTCTTGCTTGCCCCCAATGATGTGGGATCCTTGCTTGCCGCCGAGGCTGTGGGGTCCCTGCTTGCCGTCGATGCTGTGGGATTCTTGCTTGCCCCCAATGCTGTGGGATTCTTGCTTGCCGCCGAGGCTGTGGGATTCCTGGCTGTGGGATCCTGTCTTGCCGCCGAGGCTGTGGGATCCTTGCTTGACGTCGATGCTGTGGGATCCCGTGCCGGTCGCGCAGCTGGCCGCGCTGTCGACTGCTTGCTCGTCGGCTCCGTGGCGGCACTGGACAGTGCCGTGCACGACGCGGTGCATGATAAAGGCGGCGTCAGCTGCGACGGTTTCGTCAGCTGCGACGGTTTCGTCAGCTGCGACGGTTTCGTCAGCTGCGACGGTTTCGTCAGCTGCGACGGTTTCGTCAGCTGCGACGGTTCCGTCAGCTGCGTCGGTTGCAGCCCTGGCGTCGTGGTTGTAGTTGTGGGCGGCATCGTGGACAGCGCCGTACCGGGCAGCGCCGTGCCGGGCAGCGTCGTGGCCATCCCCTTCGTCGACCGAGCAGACGGAAGCGCCATCGTGGGCGGTTCCTGCGGCCTCGTGCCCTTAGCCTTCGCCTTCGGAATCCGAAAGCGCTCCGACGACGAGGCGCCGTCCCGAGCGCTCCCACTCGGCGGCGGCATGGACGGCGCCGCCGCCGAAGCTGTTGCAGCCACCGCCGCCGCCGCCGCCGCCGTCTCGGGCACTTCCTCGTCGACCTCACATCCCGGACACGTGTCAAGCCCATGATGAAAGAGGCAGCCGCACGTGCAACGGCGTAGCAACTTGCGCGTGCCGCCGCCGCCGCCGCCGCCGCCGCCGCCTCCGCCGCCGCCCGCGCGCCCCCCCGTCGCCGCGCGCGCCGCCACCGTCTCCTCCCACGTGTAGTCGGAACGGATCGGACCGGTAAGCGGCCCATGCGCCCACGAGGAGCCGACGAGATCGAGGACGACACAGCGCGTCTTATTGGGCGCCGAGCGCAGCCCTCTACCCAGCTGCTGCACATAGACGCGCGCCGAGTTGGTGTGACGCAGCAGCATTACACACGCCACCAGAGGCTCATCGAAGCCCTCGGAGAGGACATCGACGTTGCACAGGACCGAGAGCGCCTGCGAGTGCAGCCCGTGGAAGGCGCGCGCGCGTGCCTCGGCAGGCGTGTTCCCATCGACATGGGCGGCGCGCACGCCGCGAGCCTCGAACGCGCATGCAAGTGCTCGGGACGACGCGACCGACGAGCAGAACGCGACGGTGCGCACCCGATGGGAATGCATGCACCAGCTGTCGACGGCCTGCTCGAGGAAGGCTGCTGCCGCGCGCTGCTGCGCCGCATCCCCCGCCGTACCTGATGAGCAACGCAATCAGGCAGACCATCAGAGGGCCATCACAGGGCCATCAGAGGGCCATCAGAGGGTCATCAGAGGGTCATCAGAGGGCCATCATCATGGGCGCATCCCCCGTCTTACGTGGCACGGCGGCGTCAGCGGCGTCGGCGTCGGCAGCGTCGCCATCGTCGCCATCAAAGTCGGCGGCTGCGGGCGGCTGCGGAGGCATGATCGTATGAGACGGGCCGTAGACGAGAGGAGGCACGAGTACGCGACGTGCGATGAGTTGCGAGACGGAAGGGCCCCACGCGGCGACTGGGAAGACGGACTTGAGGCTCGCACCGGGCGTCACGCGGAAGGGCGTCGCGGTCAGGCCGAGCACGCGCGCATCCCGCGGTATCTCCGCCAGCAGCGCGAGGTAGGAAGGCGCAGCCGCCGCGTGACACTCGTCGATGACGGCGAGCGTGTACTGCGAGAGGGAGTGCGCCGCGCGGAAGCGCTCGTGCAGGCTCTGGACCATCGCGATGTGCACGCGCGCGCGATCGAGCTCGGAGTTCGAGCCGCCCTCGCCGCTGACGAGCGCAATTGTCGAGCATGCGAAGCCGAGCTCCACCAGCGCGTCACGTGTCTGCTCCAGAAGCGAGCGACGGTTGACGACGAAGAGGCAGCGAGCGGCCGTCGACCGTTGCAAGGCCTCGGAAATTGCCGCCGCGCCCACACGCGTCTTTCCTCCTCCGGTCGGCAGGTATGCGAGCACCGCGCGCTCTCCTCCCTTGAAGAGGGTGGCGCAGTCGGCCAGCAGCGCGGCCTGGTAGTCGCGGAGCGGGACTTTGATGGGCACTGTCTCTTCTTTGGTGGGCAGGGCGAGGCTCAGGGAGTTGAGGGCGTCCGTGAGATCATCTGACGACGCAGATGGAGCCGCCTTGGCCTCGCGGCGACCGGGGATGGCCATCTTAGGAGTCCCTCTCGTGTTCGAATCGACGAGTTTGCAAAATGAAACGCGAAGGCACGAAAAGGCACCTCTGTCATGGACCAAGGGGGAGACGTCACGACACGCGCGCTTCACAGATTGCGTTCTCACTCACGCGCTCCCCGAAGGCGGCTGTTGCGGCTGGGGAGGGCCATGGCCGCCAAGTTCGAGAAGCTCAAGCTTCCCTCCTACGGGCAGATGGGGCCCGTCGCATTTCCTGCCAGCGACGCGCAGATCGCGACGGGCGACGCAAGGCGTGTGCTCCTTTTTGGCGGCCAACGGTCGGGCATCAGCGGCGCGATGTACTCGTTCGAGCAGACGTCGGGCGAGGGCTTTGTGGCAATGGCTGAGCAAGCGGAGGGTGAAAAGGGCCCGCCGCCCGCGCCGCGGACGCAGGCCTCCCTCACCTCTATCGCTGAAGAAGACAAGCAAACGACACTCATCCTCTTTGGTGGATTTGCGCTCAACATTGGCTGCGTCAACGACGCGTGGAAGTGCGTGGTCGAGATCGACCCCGTGACCACGTTTCCGGTGCCCAGATGGACGAAGCTGGAGTGCTCCGGCACGACGCCCTCCCCACGCTACGGTCACTCGGCCACGTACCTCGGCACGAAGAAGGACAAAATTGCCATCTTTGGCGGGATGGACACGCTGCAGCAGTACGACGACCTGTTCATCTTGTCTCACGACCCGGCGGGCTGGTCGCGACCGGCCTGCAAGGGTCCGGCACCCTCGCCCCGCGTGAAGCATTCGGCGACAATGCTCGGCGCGAGCGGCATCATCCTCTTCTTCGGCGGCTTCAACAAGGCCGACCGCGTGATGAGTGACGCGTACAAGCTCGAGATGGGTGCCGATTGCTCCTCCGCCACGTGGGCCAAGGTTCAGATGGAGGCGCCAGTGGGCTCCAAGTCGATCACGGCGCGCGCGCAGCACGCGGCCGCGTGCACAAAGGACGGCCGGTACGTCTTCATCTTCGGCGGCTACGACGGCTTCAAATCGCTCAACGACTTTTGGTTGCTCGACGCCACCACGTATGCCCTCCGCGACCTTGCGGTCGAGGCTCCGGTCCCCGAGGCACGAAGCCGACACTCGATGCATTTCGTGGGCTCCCTGCTGCACATCTTTGGGGGCTTTGACGGCTCGAAGCCCATCGGCGGCGACGTGTACACCCTTGACTGCTCAGATCCAGGGGCGATGGAGAGTGCCGGCGGCGGTGATAAGAAGAAGGAGGCTGCCAAGGAAGAAGACGACGAGGCCTAGGCGCGACTGCGGCGGCGGCACACGCGCGCGGCCGTGGGGCCAGATGCACGCTGGCTCAGAGGCGTACGCTCTCTAATGGAACATGTGGGGCGATGCGGCAGCTTTACACGTGTAGCCCGAAAGCCGTCAATTCCGCAAGGTGTTCACGCTCGGGAACTACGATCGTCCACGTGGCGACGGTGCCCCCCGCTTCGCCGACGCATCTTATCGGTCCCTGATAGTTACTCACACTGCTGGGCTGTCGAACACTGTTGGAAGAGTGATGTGTTTCATGTTTGTGTGAGCTGTGGAACCGGACCAGTCACCCCACCCATAAGATGCGCCAAAACGCCGCGGATCGTGCCGCGGCTTCCGGGTTCCGCGTTCCCCATGGCGTTCCCGCGGTTCCGGTCCGCAACGGCGTCCGGCTTGGCGCTTGCGGCGCGTTATATGAACTCATAACACACACGCTTTGTACGGTCGACGACGACGTCCGGTCCGGCCATGCGTCCGGCACGGACGCGGCCTCGCCTACACGCTTCGCACGGGTACCCTACAGTAACCTACACTCACCTACTAACAGCTGTACAGTCACTCCCAGCCTTTATCCCCGGGGTGCCCCGCCCGGTCAAGCAAGTGTTCCAATCGTTCGCCGATCGACGTACGCCATGTCTCGAGTGCTGCCTGTTGACCATTCAGAAGTTGTAACTCCCTTGGTTGCGTGCTTTCTCCTCAGCTCTTGTTGATCACTCACGCACATGATCTTCCAGCTTCTCCCCTCCCTCTAGCCCTCGCCCGGCCTGCCTGGCCTCGCCGGAGCCCTAGGCCTCATCAGTCACTTGGACCTGATGCGGCCTAGGCGTTTGGGCCTCGGGTCTTGACGTCGAACTGCGGCTTGCCGTCGGTGAGGCAGACGCCTTGCGCGCATTTGAGATGGAATGAGTATACCAGCAGCCCGAGCGGCACGAGCAGCAGCAGCAGCACCAGATACCGAAGCTCGTCACCGCTGCCGTCGTCGATTACACGCACGGTCGGCGGAGTCTCGATCGACAAGACGCGCACCTGTAGCCCTTGAGTGCGAAAGAAGGACGAGGCTGCGCCCGGGGTGCCAATGTCGGGCGAGAGGGCGTTGGCCACGTTGGTGGCATGCGCACTCGAGGCGGTCGCGACCGTTACGGTCAGACGGATAGTTACGGCGTCGTAGTGGTGCATTCGACCCTCTCGCTGCCAGTTGACTGTCACCGCCGAGGTGCTCACATCCGCCGCCTGTGCGACCCCGGAGGCGATGAGAGCACTGGCGTATCCGGTGGTGTCCCAGATGGCGGACACAACCGCAAGCAGCTCAATCATCACCTCGTAAGATCGCATCCGGAGGTGCGCGTAACACTCGGCCGCGCTGTTGCTTCGCTCCAGCGTGTACTGCTCCGCATAGCAGAGCGTGATGTTCGTACCCTCGGCTCGGCAATAGAAGCCCCTGACGCTCGTCGCCGTGGTCGCGACGAACAAGTCCGATCCCTTGCCCGTCTCGTCGTACCACACCGCCAGAGCAAGGCCGCGTCCCGTCTCCGTAGCGAGGGCACTGCCGTCGTATGAGCCGTGAAGAAGAGGGCACGAAGGCGGCAGGTTGTCAGCGGCGCACTCCGTGGCCGACCTCTCATACGTGAACGAGCCGACGATGCCGTTGCTCGCCGTGCAGATGTTGGTCACGCCCTGCGCGCCTTGCCACAGATGGTCCAGCAGGGCACTCTTCGAGACGGCAGCCTCGCCGGCAACCCACAAGCAGATGCTCTCGGTGTTGGACGCTTCAGCGAAAGTTGGCGTGCCATCCGAGAGGGACGTCGGCCAGAGAGCACACTGCGCGTCAACGCAGTTGCTGATGCTCACCGCTGTCGCCGCCTGGAAGTTGCTCGAGAACTGAACCGTCATCGTACCGGTGATGGGCGCGCCAGTGAAGGCGTTGACCGCGTAGAGCGCAAAGGTCGCCGTGCGGTTCGCATTGACCGGACCCTGAAAGTACCAGTAAGACTGCGCGGTGCCGTGCGCGTAGGTGGGCTGCCCATTGCTTCCGACGGTGAAGCAGAAGAATGCGTAGGACCTGTGGTCTGTAGCGCCCGGCGCAAAGAGTGTCTTGAGCGGCGAGTTGGGAATCGTGAGGCGCATTGTGAGCGCAGAGGCCTGACGAACACTGAACGTTAGGATCGCTAACAAAGCGCGCGTCGACATCATGGTCGCCAACCCCGTCGGCGTCGAAAACGTGAACGCGAACGTCACGCGCCGGCGGCGTTCGGTCTCAACATTTTGGTATCAGAGCGGGGTACTTATGGAGATTGCCTCGTTGCTTCTATTCTAGTCCTGTTTCGTTGATGATCGAATCTAATGTTAATTGAGCGAGAATCATTAGGGGTCAAAATTGGAGATTATTTTCCAACTTCGCGTCTCTCAAGAGCGGGGGTGCTCCAGAACATCACGTTTCCCTCCCTTTACATCGCACCGTCGCGAGTAGTGTGCCGGGACTGCGCTCTGCGCAGACTGCAGTCGCCCCGGTCCGCGGCTTCGTACCTTTCGAGCGGACTTGCGTGTTGCGTCTCACTCGGACTCTATGGAGCGATTGGTGGCCTTGAGCTGATCAATCTGGCGGCGCAGCGAGGCGCTGTCCTGGACGCTGTCGCCCTGGATCATCTTGAGGATGCGTCGCTGCGCGTGCCGGAGCTCCGCCTTGAAAGGCTCCCGGCCGCAGCTGTGAATACGTGCCCAACACGACGCGTTTGGCCACCCTCGCCTTGAAAGGCTCCCGGCCGCGCGACGAGAGCCGCGCACGCGCGCTCGTGGGCACGTAACCGTTGGGACGGCGTGAGGGGTGAAGCAGCGAGGCGCTCAGGAATGCCGGCAGCGCCAGCCCGTCAGGCAGGGGCGATGTCTCGGACACTGGGTGTGGCACGCCGCTCGGCACTCGGCCTACGACGACGCCAACGCCAACGCATGCAGCCTCGGGAGCAGCATGCTCGCCCACGACGGCGCTCGGTGTTGCCGCGGGCGGCGGCGTGCGCGTAGCTGCCCCCTCCGCCGCCAGCGCCGTTGTGGGCGAGATGACGCACGCTAGCGCCGTTGTGGGCACCATGACGCTCGCCAGCGCCGTTGTGGGCGCCAAGACGGCGACGGGCGCCTCCGCCGTCGCCGCCGCCGCCGACGCATGCGCTCCCGAGGAGGCCGGCGATGGCAGCTCTGGAGGCGCTGTTGGTGTCCATGGCGGCCATTGCAAGGGTGGGGGAGCGGGTGCGCTCGCCACGACGCGCCCGGCGCCGTTGTGGGCGGCCTCGTCCGGGTGCGCCCACGACGGCGCTGGTCGGCGCCCGTTGGCATTGGCGGGCGAGGGCGAGGCCAGCAGCGCAAGCGCCTCGGCAAAAGGGAGGCCCTCCAACTGCACGTACGGCAGGGGCGCCGTCGTGGGCGCCCGGTGCAGCGCCCAGGGCGGGCGCGCCTCCTCGGCCGCGGGGGACTCGGGCGACAGGACGATGGGTGGCTGGCTGGGCGTCGTCGTGGGCGGCCAGCGAGGCGTCGTCGTGGGGGGCCAGGAAGGCGTCATCGTGGGCGAGGGTGGTTCGGTTGGCACCGGAGGCGACGCCACGAGCGAGTCGCGTGCGGCGGCAGAGGTGGCGGCGGCGGCGGCGGCGGCGGCGGCGGGGGCGGGGGCTGAGATGGCGGCGGCGGCGGTGGCGGCGGCGGCGGGGGCGGAGGCGGAGGTGGCGGCGGCGGGGGTGGCGGCGGCTGCGGGGGCACTCGTTGGCGAGGAGGTGGCGGCCCGGGTGGCTGCGGCGGCGCTCGCTGCGGCGCTCGGCGTCGTACGCGCGCCGAAGAGGGCACTCGCTTCCACAGCGCCGTAGAGGGCACTCGCCGCTTGGCGCAGCCACTGCGGGGTCGCCTCCACAGCGCCGTCGAGGGCACTCGCTTCCACAGCGGCGCCGTCCCGGGCGGCGAGCACGGCACAGGGCGTCATCATCGGCGTCGGCGCACCGAACCGACCCGGGCTCGCAGTACCATCGGCATGCAAGTGCTCACTACGGCGCCTCCCTCTCCCCACAGGTAACCGACCCGGGCTCGCAGTACCATCGGCATGCAAGTGCTCACTACGGCGCCTC
>Ga0180442_101390_pt1 | contig 15044 bp, 8 predicted proteins | sample ChrtobMetP5_16mM_FD_119746 | JGI IMG/M metagenome (GOLD analysis project Ga0180442, IMG submission 119746) | Chrysochromulina tobin associated microbial communities from unialgal haptophyte culture, Seattle, Washington, USA - P5_16mM MetaG | ecosystem: Host-associated > Algae > Haptophytes >... | reverse complement strand
TTGAGCGCGCCCACGTCCCATTCGACCATGAAGAGCATCCGGAAGACGTCGATCGTCAGCTCGCTCACCTTGGCTTGGGACGCGCACGCCCCTACGAGGATGGCCTCAGAGAGCACGAGGGAGCGCACGGGCAGCCGAGCGCTCGCGTGCACGAGGGCCGCCTGCCGGCGCAGCGCGTCGGGGCGTAGCCGCCTGTGCGGCCGCCGGTCGTCGAGCGCGTCGGCGATTGACGAAATTGACGAATCGCGCGTGGCAAGTGGCCGCTCGATTTGTGAGAAGGCATCAAACTCGTGCAGCACGAGGTTCCACTCGGCCCGCTCGTGCGGGGCGCAGCTGGGGCCGATGGTGATCACGAGCTCGCGGAGCTCGGCCAGCAGCGGCCGCAGCGTGCTCCGCTTCTCGAGCAGAAGGCACACCACCGCGAAGCGCGTGTAGTACCGCAGCTCGCGGAGCGCGAGGGCGTGCTTCTGCTGGCGCTGCTGGCGCTCAAATTGCTGCAGCATGCGCAGCTGCTGCTGCCGGGTCTCGTCATCCGCGCGCGAGTCGGGCGGCGGCGGCGGCGGCGCACCGCGGCACTGCGAGTCAGCCGCGAAGTAGCGCCGCTGCCGGATGAAGTCGTAGAAGGTGAAGGCCTCGTCCAGGTAGCAGGTATCGCCCTTGCGTAGGTAGAAGTGGTAGTAGAGCTGGCCGATGCGCGAGGCCGTCTCACCAATGTGGTGCCGGCGCAGCCCGCCGTGCATCTCGAGCGTCTGCCGGTGCTCCTGCTGGAATTTCCACAGCCGGTTGTACGCGTCAAAGGTGCGCCGGAACCACCCCTCCCACATGCGCTGTCCGTACACCGGCAGATCGCGCAGGCCGTCGAAGAGGATGGCCGCACGCTCTTTGGTTTGCTCATGCTGGTGCAACACCTCTTCCCACGCGCTCTCGGCCATCGGCGGCGGCGGCGGGCGCGCGCGCGGCTCACTTCTTCTCGCAAGAACAACAGAAGGCCCGCCAAGTCAGGAGTTGCCTCCAGGCAACAAGGTCGGACGGTTTCGCCTTCGATGTCATCAACTTGTCCGAGCCGTACATGTTCCTATTCCTGCAAGTTTCCTGCCAGACCCAATTCCCGCTAGACACCGCGCACGATGCCCAACTTCAAAACCGCGTTCCTACGGAGGCACGGCATCAAGACCCCGGAGAGCCCGAGGACAGCCATCTCGGTGACATCTGAACCCGTCGAACCTCTGGTTGGAGTGCTTTCGGCCAAGAATGCGCCGCGCTCAGTCGCCTCCACCGAGGTTTCTGCCCAGTATGCGCCACGTGATGCATTCACCGCGCCACTCGTCTCGACCGAGCGCACCCTCACGTGGCAGCAGAAGCGTGCGCAGCACATGGAGCGCCGGTTGGGCGTTACGCCGCGGCCGAGCTATGAGGAGACAGAGCCTGACAAGGAGCCAGCAAGCTCCCTCGACGTCGCCATCAGCGCCGTCAAGGAAACCAACAAGCTCAGTGAGAAGACCTGGAAGCAGCGAAGGAAGGAGGTCTACCTGATCACCCACTCGGTCGCACTGGCGCCCGTAAACGACGATCCGAGCACCTTTGCGCAGCAGTTCGAGGCCGCCGTCGCCGACGCGCTGCGGTCGCCACGGTCGAAACGAGGAGAAACAGTGAGCGCATTTGCCAATGAGCTCATGGAAGCCGTCGCGTTCTCGCACGAGCTCGAGGCCGAGGTTGCGGCGCGGACTCCGCGAGGGGAGAAGTCATGGACGCAGAAGCGCAAGGACTCTTTCCTCAAGCGCTACGGTCGCGTCCAGGCCGGGCCTCCGAGTACCGATGTGGCGCTCAGCGCAATCAGCCTTGTCACCACTCTCAAGACGCGCACGGCTGACAAGAGCCTTCTTTTGCATGGGTCGCAAGCATTGAGAGAGCACGGCGACGGGCACACCGCGGACGCGTGCGAGGCCGCGAGCGCGTCCCCGGTCGAGCTCATCAGTCCGACGACGAGAGCACTGTTGAGAGCTCGACCGTCTTCACCGCTCCAGTCCCCCGTGGAGCTATCATAAGACCTTGGAGGGGGTTATTGAGCTTCGACCCAACGCTCCAGTCCCACGCAGCGAGATTCGCGGCTCCGAAGATCACCCGCGAAAATGTTTATTCACAACTTCTTCACAACCACAACTTAATTCCTACCAACGATGTCGTCCATCGTTGCGACTTATGGGCGCTCGGACTCGCGCTCGCCACCACCAGGTAGTGGCTCACGGAGCTCTCCACCACGTGCCAACATGCAGCGCTCCCAGCATGGACAGGCACCTCGGCGCTACGAGCGGCAGGCAGCGCCCAACTTTCTCACAGGCCAAGACGGCATCCAGCCCGACATTGAGGCAGTCAAAGCGGCAACCGAAGAAGTTGTGGTAGCGACGATCAACGAGGCTGTCGAAATGGTGGCTGTAGAGAGAACTATCGCTGCCGCGGCCGTCGACGCGGCGACGGAAGCGTTAGTGGTAGCGACCATCGACGAGGCCATCGACGTGGTCGTGACATCAGCGTGGACCAAGGCGCGGGACCTGAAGTCGCGGATCAGCGCTGCGGCAGCGTTTATGGAGATCCAGGATGAGAAGCGCTTCATTGGTTCCGGGCTGACAGCGTGCGTGGTGCTACGGACGTCCCTCGGCGCCCCATACGGCGACGAGCCGAACGGGATGCTGTACGAGAGGTTGCCGCTCGTGGGCAAGGAGAAGCGGCTCGTGCTGCCGAGCCGCGGCGAGATCATTATCGCCGACGGTGAACTGCAGATACACATCTCCGATCAGGTGGGCAACCCGGTGCGCAGCTTGCTGCTCGCGTACGGCCCGCTCAACCCACACACCACCTCGCTGAGCTCGGCGGATGGTAATCTCGAGGTCGAGATCCAGCCGTACCTCGGCACGTCCGAGCCCATCTTTGGGTTGGGCGAGATCCGCATCAAGCTGCCCGGAAACGTGCTTCAGAAGGCGCTCAACCGGCCGCCACCCCCCGGCGCCCTCACGCCCGCCGAGAGGGAAAAGGCCATGCGGAGGGTGAGTACAGGCCGCGCGGCCACTAGTGACGAAGCTGACGAAGCGGCCCGTGCCGACGGTCGCGGCGTCTCCATGACAAGGATGTCGAGGCTCAGCACGGCGAGCAAGCGCGAGGGGAGCGATGGCAGCGGCGGCGAGGCACGGCCGCAGTCACAGATGTCCTTATCGGACGACGTGCCGCGAACCAGCACAGCACTCCGTGGCTCCAACCGGAGTGGCTCCAGCCGGCGCAATAAGTTCAAAGCAGTCTCAAAGACGGCAGTAGGTGCAAAGAGCATGGCGGCAGCAGGCGATGAGCGGTGGTTGCGACGCGCGGTCGAAAACGCGGCCACCAAACCTGACGCCCCTGGCGACAGTGCCGCCGACGCTGCCGGCGCTCGCTCTGGATTCGTCTTCAGGGATGGGGAGTTCGGTCTCGGCTACTATGACGACAGCCCTGCAGCAGACTCGGATGCTGCTGCGGCGCCTGCTGCAGCTGCGGAGGCTGGCCAGCCGTGGGCAGGAGTGGCAGCCCCAACTCCAGCCGCCCCCGTCGCTGACGGCGTCGGCGAAACCCACCTCGCGTACGAATCGCATGAGTATGTGACGCATTTGGAAGTGCCCCTGGGCCCGCGAGCCAGCACCACACGTGGCGGCGGCCGGCGCTATCTGAAGGCGGCCTTGCCCAAGGCAGCCGCAGCAACGACCATGGCGAAGCTAGGCGCGCGACGTGCTGCTGCAAAAGGAGGTGGCGCCGCCGCTGCCTTGGATGCTGCCGTGGCAGCTGCAGGGGCTGTGGCTGCTGGTGATGAAGACGGTGACGGTTCCGCCGGCGGCGAGCGCGGCGCCGCCCACTCTTTCGCGGAGCGTCCTCCCGAACGTCCCTGGAGCCCGGGAGGACTGGAGGGCCTTCCTCCGCCACCGTCGCCAGCGGATCCAGTAGAGGACGAGCCTCACATGATCTTGTGGGCGCCCTCCCCCTCCCCCCCCTCCGCCCCGAAGCAAGATGCCGGGAGCGTGGGCGACGATGAGAGGAGACGAAACGATGTAGCGAATCTACCGCGCCTCCCGATGGCCACCGCCTCTCGCCCGCCAACTGGCCGTGAGTCGCAGAGCGCTCGAGGCGGCGCTCTAGGCCGACGTGAAGCAGCGGCGGCGGCAGCGGCTTCTGAGCTGTCGGCGCCCTTCTCCGCCCGCCTCTCGAGACGCGCCGACTTGAGCGCGGACTCGGTGTCGCAGGACGTCAGCATTCGCGCGCGCTCTCCGCGCTCAACACAGCGCTTGCGAACACAGGAGCCTCTCGCACCCGCTCTGGCGGTGGCGGCCATGCAGGTCCGCCCGCAGTACGCGAGCTGGGTGCATGAGGGGGCTTCAAGTATGGACAAGGCGAGCGGCCGTGGTCAGGAGGGAGCTCGGCGCACCATGGCGAAGCTGCTCAATGCGCTGCACGAGCGCACAGCGCAATCTGAATGGAACGCTCCAGATCTGGCCCTGCTGTGGGGTGCTCGCGACCTGCACAAGGGCGGGGAAGGTGCGCTGCTCGCCGCCATCGAGACACGTCTTGGGAGCGCTGCCGCCGCGGCCTTTGCCGCCGCCGTGGCCGCTTCGGGCATCAGTGCGTTGCCTTTGGTGGCACCCGCGCCTGTGGGGTCCCCGGGGGCGTGGCGTCACATGCCCGTCGTCGCCTCGGCGGACCGCCCAGCCTCGTCGCTGGCACCAGCTTCCATAACAGAGCGCCCAATCACCTGCGAGGTTTCCCGCCTACCCGCTAAGAGTACGCCCCGTGCAGTCATGACGGCTGCCCTGCTCACGCCGCGCTACATGAGCACAGCCCATTCGCCCATTCACAGCCCATTCACAGCCCATTCGCCCAGGGAGGACGCTACCCGCACGGCGACGGCCGAGGGCTCGATGGTAGCGGCGTCTGCCCTCGAGGCTGCCGCTCCCTCAGCAGCGCGCATCAGCCTGCCGTTGCGGGGAATGAGCCAGGTACGCTCTGACCAGCTCCGCTGTACGCCCAGGAAAGCCCCCGAGCCCGACGTTGGCGGCTTTCAGCTGCCAAATATGCCGCACTTTCAAGCAAAAGGGCGCCTGCTCGTCACCGCTGGAGCGAAGTTTGGCGTCGCCTCATCGCTGGCGCTCGCCAACCAGCTTGCCCGCCGGCCCGCTGAGCTGCAGGCCTTCCCGCCGCCGCCGCCGCCGCCGCCGATGTATGGGTACTACTAGACCACAGTGTTCATTCTTCCAACAGAGTACGGGTCGCCAAAAGTCAGCAACGAAGTCAACCCTTTCTAGGTCGAGGAGCACGTAGAGAAACAAGAAGGGGGGGGTAAGAATCTCGAGAATTTAGAGTTTGAGATTGCTGATGGCGTCGCTTCACACTTCACGCTTTCCATGACGCTTTCGCGATCTGATACACACGCAACGCGCCGACGGTACGATTTTGGCTTCAAGCCGGAAAGATGGACGATAAAATCGAGGATGCTGCCGCTCCCACTCCGGTGGTGGAGCCTCCCATTGGTGCTAGCAGCACGGCTGCAGCTTCTGAAGATCCTGCAGCCAACAGCTCTGCGCGGCAAGCTGCCACGGCTGCGCTTTCCGACCCTGTTGCAGGCGAGTCTGACGGTGGCGCTGCCGCGGCCGAGGCAGCAGAGTCGTCAGCGGCTGAAGCGACTGAAGCGGCTGAAGTCGCGGTACCTTGGGCTGCCACTGCCGCAACGGGCTCATCTCGTCTCGCCGAAATGCGTGCACGTCGCGAAGCCGATAAGGCCGCTGCCGCAGCGGCTGCTGCAGCTCCTGCGGCCCCGGCTGCGGCCGAGAGTTTGGAGACAGCTGCACCAGCAGAGAACGTCACTGACGCACCTCGGAGATCTCATCCCAAAGTTCCCATGCTGAGCATCCCGGTCTCCACGCCGTTCGAATCGTCATCAAAGTCGCCAGCACAAACCAAAAAGCTCCGCGGTGACCACTCGGCTTTGCATCCAGCCGCGCCAGAGAAGGCTCACTCATCACAGAGGAAGCCAGGTTCTGCGCAGCGGGAGAGAAAACCAAGGTCTCCTGGTGGATCGCAGTTTGCTGCCACTTCACTGCCGTCGCGGCTCGTCGCATCAGCGGCTCTGCCTATTGCTGAACCTCCAGCGGTGGCAACATGGATCAGCATTGACGACTCGGTTGAATTGCCAGCGGAGACGACAGAATCGGCCTCTTTGCTCGAGGCCAACGTCGTGCGTTCGCACGTCGCCATTGACATCGTGGACAAGTATGCACCACAGGTGAAGGGCGGAGGCTCGTGGTTGAACTCTGCCTCTGTCGCAGACAGGTTAGCGCACTTTCGCGACCTATGCGATAAGCAACGCGATCGGCCAATCGACGAGAACATGGAGTTCTGGGGAAACCAGATTCTTGGATTTTGGTCCACTCTACCCGGTGAAATCATCGCGGTGTTCGCTCTCCTTCCCATCCTCGACCCGGTCTCCGACTTGAGCGTCTTCAATCAGCTCGTCTCGCGATCGTATTTCATCTCGGCGGCTATTCTGCTCCTGGCACTGATCGCCAATTGGAGGTTTGTGGTCGTGTACACTGCTCTCACTCCCACTCCAACTCGCCGGAGTCTCGCGGTCATGTTCTGCCCCTTTGCCATGTTTGTGCACTGGTCTGACATCATGGGAAAGGAAGTCAGCGACGAGGACCTGGACATCCTCTATGAGGAGGCAGGACTCGCGTCGCCATCGCCGATGAAGCAGCCTCGTGCTAGACGCGCCTCTTTCGGCTCACTGCCTTCGCCTGCAGCTCTACCATCTCCCGCGCTGCTGCCACCGCCAACCCCTCCAGCATCTCCACCACCACTTGGCTCCCCGCGCCGTGCAAACTTCACACGGCTGTCGCTGAAAACCGGGCGAGCCGTGCGCCAGAGCATCGGCACCCCGCGCGGCGCCGGTATGACTTCCGAGCCTTCACAGCCGCGGTTGCCGCGGTATGGCACAGAGGCTGCCCGCGTGAAGGCCTTTATCGAGCGTCACTATGACGCCTTCGGCAAGCTACATACTCGCAACGAGCGGCTGGCGTTCCTCGCTACCTTCGAGGCGAAGCTCACTGGCCTCTCCGTTGTCCTAGGACCATTTCTACTCTGGCGCGCAGCACTAACACTGGCGCACAGCTTAGCCTTCCCGACCGTTTCGGATGACTTTGCATCGCCGCGATATACAGATCCCAAGGCTGCGGCGGCGGCAAAGAAGCAGTGCTTGTATAGCCGTGTGCTGACCTTCGTCGAAGCCACATGCGAGAGCATACCGCAGGTGCTGCTGCAAAGCGTCCTGTTCTATGGCTTCAGCGGTAGCATCGACACCAACTTGTACATCTTCTCAGCGGCGTGCTCGCTCGGCACGGCTGCCATGGCCCTCATCACCTTCGCGCAGCACCACGATGAGGTCCTTGGCGTCCTCATCCCCACTCGGGCAGCGTATGCCGCCCAGGTGGCGTCGCTCTGCAATGTTGCGCAGATTGATCCTGCGGCACTGCTGGCCGCTATCGTCACCGCGCGCGCAAACGGCGTTGCTGCAAAGGACCTGCGCTACGCGGTGCTGCGCATGAAGCAGGCGCGCGTCATGCTGGCCCAACAGAGCAAGGCCAAGGGGTCGTCCACTGCCCAGCTCAAGCAGGCGGGCATCCTCACGCAAGAGCTGCACGACGCCGGCCACTCGGCTGCGCAGCTCAAGACTGAGGGGCACTCGCTGACCGAGCTTGAGGCTGTGGGGTATACGCTTGGTGAGCTACGGGATGCCGGCTACACGGCGGGCGAGCTATTCGACGCCTCGCATACCCTTGCGGAGCTGAAGATGGTGGGCTTTTCTTGCCGTGAGCTGCGCGCTCTGGGAGCGTTCTCCGTTGTCGACCTAAAAGAGGTTGGCTTCGGAGCGTCGGAGCTGAAGGCGGTCATGTACTCAGCAACGGAGCTGCTCGATGCCGGGTTCACGCTCGAAGAGCTGAAGATCTCCGGTTTTACGCTCAAGGAGCTGCAGTCCATCCCATCGGTCACGATCGCCCACCTGAAGAAGGTCGGCTTTGGCACCGCGCAGCTCAAGGCTATCCTGTGTACGGCCACCGAGCTGCGCCATGCTGGCTTCTCGAAGGAAGAGCTGCACAAGGTCGGCTACAGCCTTGACGAAATGGCGCAGGCTGGGTACGGCGCTCATGATCTGAGGTCGATAGGCTACTCGGCAGTCGAGATGAAGCAGCAAGGCTTCAGCGCTGCACAGCTCAAGCAGGCAAAGTTCACTGTGATGGAGCTGCGCGCCGCGGGCTACTCGACCGTTGAGCTCAAGCAGTCAGGTTGCGGCGTACGGGATCTGACCAATGCGGGCTGTGGCGCTTCGGAGATGCGCGAGGGCGGCTTCCAAGTGCACGAGATCCGCTCTGTCTACACGCCAGCCGAGCTGCGGGCGGCGGGCTACACGGCGGGCGAGCTGCGTGCAGGAGGCATCACGGCGGTCTCGCATCTGAAGGCGGCGGGATACACCGCGGGTGAGATGAGGGAGGCTGGTTACAACGCGGCGACGTGCAAAGCTGCCGGTTTCGTGCTCGCCGAGCTCAAGGTTGCTGGGTACACGGCGACGCAGATGAAGCCTGCAGGCTACACACTCGGCGAGTTCAAATCAGTAGGCTGCTCGTCAACGGAGCTGCGCGATGCAGGTTTCTCAGCCACGCAGATGCGCAACGAAGGTTATACGGCCGCGGAGCAGAAGGTTGCCGGGTACACGGCGACCGACCTCAAAGCCTCGGGCTACTCTGCCGTCGATCTTAAGTCCGCGGGATACTCGGCCGCAGAGCTCAAAGCTGCAGGCTACACAACTGCTGACTTGCGCTCGGCCATGTACACGGCGATTCAACTCAAGGCTGCGGGCTACTCAGCGCCGCAGATGAAGGCGGCGGGTTTCTCGCTCAAGGAGCTTAAGAAGGCTGGGTACGTGTTGGCTGAGCTGAAAACTGCACGGTACACGGCCGCGGAGATGAAGGCCTCAGGCTATGAAATGGAGGAGCTCAAAGCAGCAGGCTATCTTGCAGCTGAGATGAAGCTCGCGGGCTTCTCAGCCAACGTTCTTAGAGGCGCTGGATACACGCTGTCTGAGCTCAAGGGGGCCGGCTTCGACGCAACGGAGCTCAAGTCTTCGGGATGCTCGGCCAAGGAGCTCACCATTGCGGGCTATTCGATCACGCAAATCAAGCAGTCGGGCTTCAAGGCCAAAGATTGCAAGCTTGCGGGGTACTCGGCGGCGGAGCTGCGCTCGTCTGGGTTCACGCTGCAGCAGCTCATGGCAGAAGGAGTGGATTTCACCACGCAGGAGCTGATGACAGCCGGCTTTTCGGCTGCACAGCTGAGGGTACTCACCAACACCCTTGCGGTGAGCTCCCATGGCCGCAGAGAAAGCGGCGGGAACACTCATATTACCCCCGCAAACGCCATCGTCGAGTGGCGTTGAACGCCTCAAAATGGCATAGCATACTAGGTTTTACGACATTTTAGCTATTCGAGTAGTTGTGTACGTCGCCCGTCGTAATTTGATAAAGTGAGGGGAAACGTGTGATTCCGAGAGCCGCCGCCGCGCCGCCGAAAACCCTCCAGGAACGCGTCGTCGCGTTCATCGTTCGTAGATCGTACACGACCGACACGCAGCATGACCATGAGGCTCGCGCGCGCAGGCTTGGGCGACGCGTCAAACGAAGGGGATCCGGAAGAAGATCACCGAAATGAAGACGGAAAGGTCAGTGGCGGTGTGCTGGAGGGCATGTTTGCTCGGTGCTCATGTCGTTGCTGTTCGTAACCGAGTGAGACCAGGCTGTCGACGGCGGAGACCTCATCGTGTGAGCATGCCGAGGGGAGTTCTCCTGCTTGGCTGCTGGAACCGCCTTGTCCCGGGGCGGCCACTGCCGTCGCTTCCGCGCTCGTTTCGGCGAGGACGCACGCGTCGATCTTGTCGACCCATTTCTCGCAGGTGCGAATAGGGCAGCCGCGTGCGGCAGCGGCGTGCGCTGGCGTTGCGAATAGGTGCGGCCTGCATAAGTAGCGGCATGCCGCTTGCACGGCGGCGAGCGCGGACGTTCGAATGGCCGTTGAGCCCGCTCGTTGGGCTATCATGACCGACCAGCGTGCCACCTCGACGGCGTTCGGCGCGTCGCTGTGCAAGGCTCCATCGAGCAAGTCGAGGAGCTCGACCATGGTATACTGCATGTCGCCGGTCATATTGTGCGTTCCCCTTACTGTATCAATCAACCGGCGCACAGTTGTGCGTTCCCATCGATTGATTGATTGAGGCGTGGAACGCTGATGGACTCCACCATAGAGACTCCATACTGTGCGTTTGAGTCCATCCGACTCCATCATAGAGGGATGAAATTCGACTGTACCGGTTCGTCAGCTGTGAAACGCCCGCGGCGCTTCGGCGTTTGGGCTTACCGTTATCCGGATACCCGGACTTGGGTATTGGTTCATCGACTCTCGCCTCCCTCCTCCATTTCATAGCCGTGTTAAATACTTAAAGGTAGTCCGCTCGCACACATTAGGGTAATTTTGGAAAATGGAAATCAGCCCTACAAGCCTACATAAATCAATGAGTCCCAAGGCCCCCGGGGCATGCCGGGGCGGGGGAGGGTGGGAAAAGATTGGACAACGGTGGAGCAAAAGCCAAAACAGTGAAAAGAGTCTCAGGGGGCAGCTTCCCGCGCTTGCTTTTTAAGGCAAAATTAGGGTTTTGGGCTGGTTTGTGAACTACAGCTCTCGACAGCCAGGGCTCAAGACTCCAGAGGGGCCTATAGTGCGTAGGTGTCCCTATAGGCATCTCTCCTGCTCTCTCTCTCTCTCTCTCTCTCTCCCTCTCTTTCTCTCTCTCTCTCTCTTAACTCTCTCTCTCTCTCTCTCTCTCTCTCTCTCTCTCTCTCTCTCTCTCTCTCTCACTGCGCCGCCGCATAGCCGAGCACCCCTATCGAGGCGATGGCAATGCCGCTCCAGTTGAGCGCCGACACGGGCTGCCGCGAGAGGACCGATGAGGCCCCTATGACGAGGATGCGACGGAGCGCATGGAGCACCACGTGCGAGACGGGCGAGGTCAGCTGCAGGATCTCGAACGAGAGCAGATTGTAGCCAAAGTGCGCCATGCCGCACACGCAGAGCAGCGCGAGCAGCCGCCCGCTGCCTGGCGCCGAGATCATCGCTGTGCCACCCACCGCCACGAACGACGGTGCGAGAGCGGCGCACGCCGCACAGCAGAGTAGCCAGTAGAGCGAGGAGGCTGGAACAGGCTTGCCGCCGCGCAGGAAGCGGGTGGAGAGTACAGAGCGCATGGCGAAGCACATATTGGAGGCCATCGCGGCGAGGAACCCGACGAGCGAAAAGTGCATCTCAGAGGCGGCCGAGAGTGCCACCCCCGTCGCTGTAGGCACGAGCGCAGCGTACGCGACGCGATTGAGTCGCTGCCCGAGCACAAGGTAGGCGAGAGCCGCGGTAAAGAGGCACTCGCAGGCTTTGACCGTGTGAGAGAACGAGACGGGCACGAACTGGAGCGACAGGTTGGTGCTCAGGAAGCCGCCCACCTGGCAGAGGACGAGCGGTCCTATGGCTGCCGCAACCATGCCGATCGACGGCACGCCTAGCCAACGTTGCAGCCAGTCAGTCTCCTTCGGGCGTGTATGGTGCGTCCTCGACCACTGCAGCACCGGCACGATGATGGAGCCACACAGCGCTGACATGGCGAAATGGAAGAAGGTGACGCTGACGGCGAGGCCGTCACGTGCATAGGCCTTCAGGATGTGACTCGTGAGCGAGTCGGAGAGCAGGCTGATAACTGTACACAGCGCGAACAGTAGGCTGATGCGAAGTACTTTAAGCGGCTGCGATGGTGGCAAGGCTGCGCTCAAGAACGCCAGCTGGCGAAGTGGCCGCTTCCAGTTGTGGGCGGATGGCAACCAATCGTTCAGCTCGTGACGACAGCTGCTGATACTGCTGGTGCGTCTGCAGCTAGTCCTGGGTGCCCTACAAGTCGTTGGCTCGATCGGAGGACTTGAGGCTCGCGCCGCAGGGAGGTGGCACAGACCTAAGGTGATGGCTTGAAAGGTGATGATCCTCATCTCACTGAAATTTCGACGCGGGAACGCGCGCCGGGATTTAGCTCGAAACCGCGCCAACAACTGCGTGGCTTGTGCACAAGTTCATTCACACCCGTGAGCGCACTGAGCATGAGGTCAAGGCTTGCTGCGCCCGTGGGCCGATTGGGCTGCCGAAGCCGCCGCCTGGGCACCCTCGCACCGTCCGTGCGAGCGCGCTACGAGGAAGAGGCGCTCTCGCGGCTGCGCGCGACGCCAGCGATCGATCCGGCGCTGGTGACCGTCAAGAGCGTTGTCGTCCGGCAGTCGGGCCGCGCGTCGTGCTCTCTCGAGTTTGCTTCGGCGGCGTGCCCGCAACGTGCCGAGATCGAGGCTGCGGCGCAGAAGACGCTACTCGATGCGGAGTGGGTCAATGGGTGCGACGTCGAGGCGCGCGTGCGCCGTCCGCCCTCGTTCATGGGCGCAAAGGCACCGCCGTCCCTGCAGCACGTCGGCGCTCTCATCGGCGTTTCGAGCTGCAAGGGTGGTGTGGGCAAGTCGACGGTGGCGGTCAATCTGGCCTTTGCGCTAGCCGGTATCGGCGCCCGCGTCGGCCTGCTCGATGCCGACGTCCACGGACCGTCCCTGCCATCGCTCGTCGCGCTGCCGGAAGGCTCACTGCCGATCGTGCAGCGCTCGGACAACAAGCTGCTGACGCCTCCGCTCGTTGGCGGCGTGCGGCTGATGTCGTATGGTTTCATCGCCAAGGGCGCCTCGACCGGTCGCGTGCCCGCCGCGGTCATGCGCGGGCCGATGGTGGGCAAGGTCGTAGGCCAGATGCTCTCGGGCACCGAATGGGGCGATCTCGACTACCTGCTTGTCGACCTTCCACCAGGCACGGGCGACGTGCAGCTCACGCTGTGCCAGACGTACGGGCTGAGCGCCGCGCTCGTGATCACCACGCCGCAGCGCCTCGCGCGCGTGGACGTCGAGAAGGGCATCGACATGTTTCGCGAACTCGCAGTGCCAATTATTGGCCTGGTGGAGAACATGGGATACTTCACCGACGGGCACGGCGAGGTGCACCACCCGTTTGGCACGTCGCAGCTCGAAGCGGTGCGCGAGTACGCGGGCGTCGCTGCGCATGCCGCCTTTCGGCTGCCCATCGAGGCCGCAGTCAGCGCCGCGTGCGATGCCAGCACCCCGATCGTCGTGGCGTACCCCGAGAGCGCCACCGCTGGCGCTCTCGCGGCGGCGGCGGCGCAACTGACGTTGGACGTGGCGAGGCTGCAGCACGCGCAGAGGGGTGCACAGGCCGCGCAGCTGCGCTTCGACCCAAAGCGCGGCCTTGTGCTACGCGTCCTCGCGGGCGTCGACGAGGGGCGTGAGTTTGTGCTTCCGCGGGACGTGCTCGCGGGACTAGCCGGCGGGCCTTCGGGCGGAGGCGGTGGCGGCGACGGTGGCATGGTGCTGCCCACGAGGGTCGCTCAGGGCTCCACGCCCTCAGGCGAGCCTGCGGCGATCATCCACTGGGAGGGCGGCGGCGAGAGCCTCCTGGCTGTAGAGGAGCTCAAGCGACTCGCCATCGCGGATGAGGGCACGCGGTTAGAGACAGGTGCCCCGAAGAAATGCAAGTAGGAATTATGCGGCGAGTCGGAGTCCAGCGTTGCAAAAGTGGAAAGCCGCGCAATGTGCCACGCTCGGAGGCTAGGTCGGCTTGGACCTTTTTTCTTTCGGAAATGTCCGGGAACGAAAGGAAGCCCCGCATCGCGAGACGCGAAGGAATGTTGGCAGTCGCGGTTTTGGCCGCATGCTCCTTTACACCGCCATCGAGGCGAGAATTAATCGGGCGTGCAGTCCTTGGTGCAACCGCCACAGGATGCTCAGCGGTGACGCCGTTGCGCGCTATCGCTGTGGCGCCGCCTTCCCCGCAGCAGATCCTAAAATCACGAGCCGTGTACGGCTCGCGCGTGTACCGCTTGCAAGAGGCGACGCCAGCTGCGATCATCGACGATAAAAACGTCTTCACGCTCTTCATTACCGGCGTTTACGGGTCGACGGCAGATAAGGCGACTAAGAAAGAGCTCGAGAAGCTCGAGAAGAAAGCGCTCTTGGCCGCTGGCAAGGGCAATGCGGCTGATGCGAATGCGGCGATTAAGGAATTCGTCGCGCTGGGAAAGATCGAGGAACTAGACATGAAACCGGGCAGCTATTACAACGCCAAGTCGCCGTGCGATCGGGCAGGGCTGCAATGCGGATATCAGTATGAGGGCTACTTGGGATCTCGCAATGACGCTGACCTTGAGAAGGCGGCGCGAGTGGCGGAGGCGCTGAAAGCGCAAGCGAAGTCTAGCAGGTAAGTTGGGGATGTAGATTTGTAACGCCATACCACAGTTTCATCTGGCGTGCGGTGTGGCCAGCCTCAACCGCGTTAACAAACACCACCGAACCCGAGCAATCGACGCACTGCTATAAACTGCTATAACGGTATAACGCACTGCAATTGGAACCCGACCGGAACGAACGGGCGCAGTCTCCGCCGCGCGCCCGCGGCACGCGCAACCGCCAGTAGCACGCCCACATCCGATCGGGGCGGCACATGCATGTGGCGGCGTTTCACGTTACCAACGCTCAAACTCCATCCCAACTTGAGCCCTGGCCTCGACAACTCGACAGAACTCGACAGGAAACTCGACAGCTACTCGACAGGCTACTCGACAGGATAGCTCGACAGACCTCGACAGACCTCGACAGCTACTTGACAGAACCCCCCTGACTCCATGCGACGGCGGCGTCAAGTGTCAAGCTCGACAGCTCGACAGCCCGACTCAGACCTCGACAGACCTCGACAAACCTTGACACGAGGTCTAAGACTGGGTAAAGCCGGGTTACAAGAGCCCCACTCCTTCAAGGTGAAGGTTGATGGACCCACTCGTGGTCAACTACACAACT
>Ga0180442_101388_pt1 | contig 15052 bp, 12 predicted proteins | sample ChrtobMetP5_16mM_FD_119746 | JGI IMG/M metagenome (GOLD analysis project Ga0180442, IMG submission 119746) | Chrysochromulina tobin associated microbial communities from unialgal haptophyte culture, Seattle, Washington, USA - P5_16mM MetaG | ecosystem: Host-associated > Algae > Haptophytes >... | reverse complement strand
GGGCGTTGCGAGCGCATCTTCCGGCACAGCTCCGGCCTGTGACACGCGGTCGGCATCGGCCGTAGGCGCAGGCAGCTCGTCGCGAGCGACTCCGCGCCGCCGCGCTGGTCGGCGACAGAGCGCAAGAAGGCGAACGCCATTTCGAAAACTCACTCACTCACTCACTCACTCACTCACTCACTCACTCGTTCATATATAATTACGTGCCCTGTCTCACACTCGTACTCCGCACACAGTGCACCACGCGCGCACAAATCGCATGCGATCGGAGCGAGTCACGATGGGTGCGATAGCTGCTCGTCACGTGCGCGCTGTTGGGGCCGCCTCATCCGCGAGTGCGATCGAGGGGTCCGACCTTTTCACTGCGCAGACTCATCATCCCAACTCGTCGCCTCCTACAACGAGAGCCATCGCCAAGAATGGTTCAATAGGTTTGGATTGCATCACGCTCTCGCGTCGCACGGGGCTAGCGCCTACTTCGGCTGTGTCGCGAGCCAGGTGCCAATCTTCGAGATCATCATCAGCTGCTGCGTCTCAGAGGGGTACGATCTCTCAGAGGCCCCAAGCTGAGGAATTGTGTGGAGCACTTCGCCCGTGTTCTCAAGAACCACGGCGAGTCCGTCCGAGAGCGGCGTCGTTGCCTTCATGACGTCCACTTTGAGCTGCGACGACTGGAACTCTGATTCTAACTGGCCTGCAAGCCTGGTGGCAAGCTTCTTATGCGGACCCCCTGATCAGCCGCCAGCTCCACCGACATACTTGATCGAGATGTGCGCCTGAAGAAGCCGCGCAGAACCGCTGCGTGAATCGAGCGCTCGTCGGAGCGCCGGTGCTGCGCCGCGATGCCCGAAAGCCGAGAGCATCGCAAAATTGATGTCGAGTGATGAGCACGATTGAAAAACGTTTTTCAAGTTCCGTCCGCATGAATATCGAGGCTCAATGGAATGCAATCTCAATTCTTTTTGACGATTTCACGTGCGCGCCCGTCGCGTGTGCGGCCAAGGAAGACCGCCTTCGCCACTAGGAACTAGTCCTCCGTCCACATTTGCAGACGCGCCAGCTGGGGAAGAAGCAAAAAAGAGCCGTGTCCTCATCGGCGTGCTACTTTACTCATGGCGGAGGCGCCGAGGGTCCTCGTGATGGTCGACCGGGACGCTCATCCTCACAAGTGGGCGACTGGCCTTGGCGGCACGGTCTGTCGTGAGCCGTGCTTCCTTGCTGTGAGCTGCTGCTTCTTGCCGTGCTCGAATGTCCTGCTGCGACGCGACGCGCTTAAAACTGTCGGCACGCCATATCGCTGCTTTCAACACGAGTTCTTGCCGTGCTGCGGCCGCTGCATTCCAGGGCAGCGGGCATGCCCCGCGTGCTGCCTGTGCCTAGAGGCCCACCTCTGCCCTGTGCACAGCGCGCTCGCCACGCGCCACATGATCCAGGACAAGTTTCAAGTGCGGCGGACCTGTGTCGAGCGCACCTGCATGGGGGCCCTGTGCATCTGCGAGCTTGCCACGTGCTGCTGTCCCAAGGACTCGTGCTTCCACGAGCTGCCGCATGCGCTCAAGCACTGCTGCCTGTGCTTCGTGTTGCCGTGCATGAATGCACAAGGCCACCACCAGCTGAAGGTCGAGAGGCGCGGTGGCGGGCTCAGCGACGCACTTGTTCCAAGCGGCGGTCGGGAGTGAGATGCGCGGATGTGTCGAGTTTTCGAAGTCAGTGTCTAACAGTGTAGAGTCTAGAGTGTTCGTATCACCTGGGGGGGTGCGGTCAGCCGGTTCGCATTGCTCTCTGAGCGTTATTTGATGATTATCTGAGTCCGTAAAAGTCAGTCAAAAAGTCAGCCAGTCAAGCCTCGTGAGCACATTCGATTATGGCTTCCTGTAAGGTTGTCTGTTGAGTTTGTGACTTGACTTGACATTGAGGTTGCTTGTGACGGTTGAGCACTTGACTTCTGTGCACTTCTGTGCTGCTGCTGCTGTTCAACACAACGCGCGCACACACTCCGGACCCCCAAGCACGGGGGCCACGGTCGCTATGGACGGAGGTGTGGCCGACACAGCCCGTGCTAACACACCCATATCTGTGTTGCTTCTGTCATGGCGTATAACGGTAGCTCTGGAGCCGAGCAAGCAAGTAGGAAGCCCCAAGGAACGGATTCTGTCCGCAGACCCAAAATTTCACTTTTTCGTCACAAAAAACCTCTGACGTCCTCGAACGCTCTCGAACGTGGAGATCAGACGAGCAGCGTCGAGGTGCGTTAACGCACAATCGGAGAAGGCTGAACAAAGCACTCGCTGAGTGCACTTGACGGCTGATAGAGATGACGGACCCAAGCCGGCTGCCGAGCAGCATCGAGGAGGCACTCCAGCCATCTTCGGAAGCGCGGCTCATCACCGAGCCCAATGAACCCTTCCGCATCGTGCACGTCAACGAGGCGTGGTGTCGCACCTGTGGCTTTGACGCCGAAGAAGTGCTCGGCCACACGTGCAACTTTTTGCACGGGCCGGGGACCTGCAGCGCGACGCTTGCGATGCTTAAGCAGGCGCTCACTCTCAAGCGCATGCTTGCCGTGCAGCTGCTCAATTACACGAAGACGGGCCGCCCGTTCATGAACACCTTGCAGGTGGCGCCGCTCTACAATCGGAACAAGGAGGTAACGCACTACCTCGGCATGGTCCAGGCGCGCTACCTGGATGGCAGCGGCGCGCAGGTGGCGCCCCTGGAGCAACGGGGCAGTGTCGCGGCCCCCACGGCGCCAATGATCGGCCTGCAGCCGGTCAACCAGATGCCTCGCCTGGCTAGCAACGCGGTCGCGGCGGCGACGGCCTCAGCCGGCAGTGGTCTTGGGGGCGGCCACGGGGGGATGTTCGGGGGCGGCCTCGGGAATGGTCACACGGGGCGGGGTCTGGGCGGCAGTCTCGGGGGCAGCGGTCTGGGTGGAGGTCTCGGCGGTCTTGGTAGTGGCTTCGGGGGTGGCGGCATGGGCGGTGGCTTCGGAGGGGATTCATCCAGCCTGAAGCGCAGTCACGGCAGCACCTTTGCCGACGGTGGTTACGGCGCCTGCCGGAGCGGCAGCGCCGGCAGCAACACCTGCAGCATGACCGGAATGGACAATGTGAGCGGCCGAAGCCTTGGTGGCAGCATGACTGGTGGCAGCATGACTGGTGGCAGCATGACTGACAGGAGCGTGGGCGGCAATAGTGGCAGCGGCAGCATGATGGAGGTGGACACGAGCGCGGCGGTCATGAGTATGGGCGAGCAGGACGATGACGAGTCGCCCGGCGGCGGCTGGCGCGTGCCACCCTTTTTGACGAAGCTGACCGAGATCCTCAGTTGCGAGACCTCCGATGTGATCTCCCTCAGCGACGAGGTCGCCACCTTCACCATCGTCGATCCGGCGCGCTTCGCCCGTGAGGTGCTCCCGTGCTACTTCAAGCACAACAAGCTCGGCTCCTTCTCGCAACAGCTGCACACGTACGGATTCCGGCGGCTCGGCCACGTCACGACCGCGACCGATGCGCCCATCGAGTTTTGCCACGACGCGTACACGGGCGAGCCGGAAGACTTCATTGAGTGGATCCGCAATGGCGGCGCCGTCTCGAAACGTACGATGCATGCGGCGCCACGGCAGCCCTCGCCGCCGCCGCCGCCCGCTGAGACGAGCACCGGGCCGCCGCCCCAGCTGCTCAACGACATGCTGCAGGTGCATGAAGGCATGCGGCAGCTTGCATCCGCCTTCCAGCAGGCCAAGATGACGCACGCCTTCCAGCTGCGCACCATCCTGCAGAAGCTCGTACAGAGCGGCCGGCTTGCCCCCGAGTCCGCCAACTACATATCCGCTATGCCACCCGCGACGCCCCTCTACGGACAGGCTCCACTCGCCGCTGCGCTCAGCGCCGGCTTGGGTGGCGGCCTCGGCGGCGGCCTGAGTAGCAGCTTCGGTAGCGGCCTCGGTGGCGGCCTCGGCGGCGGCCTCGGTGGGGGTATGGGCGGGTACCTGCCCACTGCGCTGCAGCAACAAGCCGCCTTGCAACGCGCGCAGCAGGCCCATGCGCCTGCGATGGGGGGGTCGATGGGGTACGGATCAAGTAGCTACGGCGCGAACGGCTGCGGCAGCTGCGGCTGCGGCCGCAGTAGCCATAGCGGCTCGGAGCTGGGCAGGAGCGGCATGGGCGGCATGGGCGGCGGCAGCTCGGGCGCCTACGGCAGCGGCGCCGAGTCGTTCATGCCGCTCAAGCCCGAGCCGCACTCCTCCCCACCCATGCGCGAGGGCTACTCCGCGCCCAAGATCAACGACAACCCGACGATGGTGCGCCAGGCCTCTAGCGACGGGCTGCTCACGTCCATGCGCCAGTCATCGTCCGACGGGCATGCCTCCTCCTTGCCCCGCGGCATCCTCGAGGCCCTCGAGAGCTCGTTCGACGCGCTCCAGAACCCCGACGTCTTCGGCCTCACGCCCGAGCCCGAGGGCAGTGGCAGCCGCGAGGAAGCCTACCCCACCAACCTGCGCTACTCGCGCGATGGAGTCCTCTTCCACCCGGGCTCCATCTCGCTCGGAGGCGCGAGCCTCGGCGGCGTCTCACTCGACGGCGGCGGCTCCTCTGTCGACCTGCAGGGCGAGGAAGCTCTCCAGCTGCTCGCGGGGGAGAAGGCGCTGCTCGCCTTTGCCGACTCGACGACCAACTACGAGCCGAGGCAGCCGCCCTACCCTGTCGATGCCTCGCCGCATGGCGACTCGCCATCCGCCGCCAAGCTCGAAGCCAGCGCCTCCTCGGCCTCGCAGAGCTCTTAGGCGGCCGTTGGGCGTCACCCCCACCAGCGGCTTGATGACGTTTGCATTAGAACACCCTTCGACACCCGCCTGTGTTTGCGTGATATCCGTGTGCGTGAGGCCCGATTCACTGGCGCGCTGGCTGCTCGAGCAACTTACCGCGGCTGCACCTTGCCCGCACAAGGCTGTCAGCGTTGTGCATACTTCGTGTGTGACCACGACGCGTAAGAGCATTCTGTGTGGACTGCGGTCCAGCCGTTCCGCGTATAGCTGTCGACTTTGCGTTGTCATGTGCGACATGCGTTGTGGCGGTTACGTACTAGCGAGCTGCGTCTCTCAGTGTTCGGGATACTTAGTGTTACTCTCGACTGAAGCGAGGAAAATTCGATATGTTACGTAACCGTCCCATCCTTGGCTCACAGCGACGCGCGCCCCCGGCGCCCTCCTCCGTCCTCGTGCACCCCGGCGACCGGGACGGCCCCCGGCGCCGGGCCGGCCGCCGGCGGCAGCGCGCCCCCCCGCCGCCGCCTGACGCCCACACATGCGCCCACAGCACAGAACAAGGACTGAAGCCGGAAGCAAAGAGAGAAGTGATGAACGAGAACCCGGGAGAGCGCGAGCCGAGACATGGCGCAGACGACGCGAAACGACGCAAGTCGCAACTGCGAACTGGAACTCGCAAGAAGTAGCGGCGCGTTCCGCGACAACTTAGAAGTTAGATCTTAGAATAAGCTACACTAAGAACTAAGAAGTACATTAAATCATTTTGGGTCACTCTCGGCTTCCGATGAAAAAGTTGCACCGCACGTAGGACCGGTGGACCGCATTTTAACCACATGCGCCCTGTCCGGGCATGGATGTGCGTGCGCCTGGCGCGAGGGCGCGACGGTAGAGCCCCCTCTCTGGCCTCCGGCTCTTTCTGCTGACGCTCCGGCCCTCGAGACACATACGACACATAGCACATAGGAAGGGCAGCTGCACTCCGGACGCATGGGCGGCAGACTTGTCGGCAGACCGCGTGACTCATTGTGCGCCCGCCATGGCGCCCGCCATGGCGCCCGCCTCTCGTCCACTTACGCAATCCGCTGGATGAGGTCAATGGCGCGATTCGAGTCCCCCCACTCGTTGTCATACCACACGAGACGAGCTTGACAAAATTACTTACGCAATCCGCTGGATGAGGTCAATGACGCGATTCGAGTAGCCCCACTCGTTGTCATACCACGAGACGAGCTTGACGAAATTGTCATCGAGCGCAATGCCGGCCTTGGCGTCGAAGATGGACGAGTGCGCGTCGCCGATGAAGTCGCTTGAGACCACCTCTTCGTCCGTGTACGCGAGAATGCCCTTCATCGGGCCGTTTGCGGCCTCTTTGATCTTGGCACAGATGTCTTCGTACTTGGCCCCCTTCCCGAGCGTCACCGTCAGGTCGACGACCGACACATCTGCGGTGGGCACACGGAAGGCCATGCCGGTGAGCACGCCGTTCAGGCTCGGCAGCACCTTGCCCACGGCCTTGGCGGCGCCCGTGCTCGACGGGATGATGTTGAAGCACGCGCCCCGTCCTCCACGCCAATCCTTGGCGGAGGGGCCGTCGACGACCTGCTGCGTGGCCGTCACCGCGTGCACGGTAGTCATGAGGCCCTTGGTGATGGTGTAGTTGTCATGAATGATCTTGGCGAGCGGCGCGAGGCAGTTGGTCGTGCATGAGGCGTTCGACACGATCGTCTCCCCCTTGTAGGAGCCCTCGTTCACGCCCATCACGAACATCGGAGCGTCGGCTGATGGCGCTGAGATGACGACCTTCTTGGCTCCGGCCTTTTGATGCTGCGAAGCTTTCTCGATCGTGGTGAAGATACCGGTGGATTCGACCACAAAGTCGGCGCCCGCCTTACCCCACGCGATGGCGGAGGGGTCCCTCTCTGCACTCAGCCGAATCACATCGCCGTTGACCGACAGATTGCCATTCACCTCCTTGATAGTTCCGGGAAAGCGGCCGTGTGTCGAGTCATACTTGACCATGTCTACGATAAAAAGTGAGGCATGCGTGTGGTCAGCGGCAGAGGCAATGAAGGGTGGCTGTCGTTCTAGTGCATCGAGATGAACGCACACTCCATATATTTGCTGTTCACGTTCGGGTCATTGATGGCAACTACCTTCACGTTGGGATTGCCCTGCGCTGCGCGCAGGACGAGGCGGCCGATTCGGCCCGCGCCGTTGATGCCAATGCGCAGCACCATGTGAATGCCAGAATGGAACCCGAGTGGACTGCATTATTTCATCGCAGTTTCGGTCGCACCAGACGCTTGCCGAAATCGGAAATGTAGACGAAGTATAAATTGCCTCGAGATTAGGAAAAATCGTTGACCCGGGAAGTTCGGCACGTCACCCACTGCCATTCACCCAGAGGAAAATGTCGAGCGTGGCGGGTCGGCGGTGGAACTGTCGCGTACGTTTACAGTACCTTTGCTCCTCTGTTACTAGACCCGTGCATGTGTCGCATTTGGAAACTCGATGAAGTGTCGTGCTCATTGCCTAAACTGATTGCCATCAGCCAGGAATTGCCTTATCCGGCGTGCGCGTATCGTCAAAATGTGACAAGCCGATCCCCGCCCGAACGCACCTCATCAACTGCGACGAGTTTCTGCGACGAGAGCCGACTTCCCTTTCATCTACCCAACAATGTCTGCTCAGGCGGTGATCGGAGGAGCATTTGCTGCTATCACGGCTGCGGCCATCTACTCGCATTTCTCGCAGCCTCAAGAGGGGGTATGCCGACCACGTCGCACTCCTGCGCCTGCACTGCGTTTCTGAGCTCATCGCGATCGTGACCATGCACCCTCCGCAGAGTGCCGATCCCGATCCAGCGGTCAAGGGCCTTAAGCGCACGCTGACCAACGGCGGCCTCTACCCGCAGCCCGCAGGTGCAGCTGGGAAAGGGAAGCTCCAGACCCGTCCCAGCGGCAGCATGGCGGTCTTCACCGAGGGCGGGTCTGCGCTCGGCGGCGCCGAGTCCGGCGCGCACAATTAGTCGAAGCCATTTAGTCGAAGCCAGTGAGCAAAGGGAGTCTCCAGTCCCTCCCTACGCGGGCCTCGGTCTGAGGGTCGTAGCATCGGCGCTTCGAGTGTCACGACTCACGTTGGTACTTGTGCGAGTTGTGCGGGGGTGACCTCGAATGCGCAAGCCCCCTGCCTCTGCGTGCTGCAACGCCCTGAGCCGGGCGTCCATGCTGCGTCCATGAATTATAGAGACGTCAATTGTATGCGCTTGAAACGTGCAGCTAGACTTTGTAATCTTTTGCCCTCCTCCCCTCTCAGGTACTCTGGGTCCATGTCTGGCAGTCTGCTGGGTCGGGTCTCCTGGTCCGGCTATCTGCTCCGCCTCCGGCGTCGTTGCACTCTCGTCTCGCGTCCGGGGCCGTCGCTCGCGTCGCGCAAAAAGTAAAAGAGCCCCCCCAAACAAATGCCCGCGCGGAAACTCACTGCCACGTGCCAGTGCACCGAAGCCGCCGCGTGCCCGCGTGACGCCACGCCCAGCAAAGCGCGGTAATACTCGTGGGCTGTGGGGATGCAATCGGTGCGCCGTGCAACCGCGTCACTGCCTCCTCGAGTGGAACGCTTGGCACAGCCCCCTCGTCGCCCGTCAACTCAATGCCGCCGCCCGCGACGCTGGCCGTTGCAGGGGCATCGGGGTACTTCGGAGGGATGGCCACAACCAGTGCGGGCAGGCCCCCGTCATGGCTGCCGGGTGGCCAGAGCGCCACTCGATGCCATGCGCTAGCCGCGCGCGCCCGATCGAGCGACGACTCGGCCATGCTCGTCTCCTCACGGACGCGCGCCGTATCGAGCGCACCCTGCCTAATTTGGAGCGCCGTATCGAGCGTCTCCTCACACTCGAGTGCGCACGCGCGCCATCCAAAGGAATGAAGCAGCGCCCGCAGCTCACGCCGGCTCGTCTCTCCCAACGCCGCCCACGCCGCGATCGGATCCGCCGCGGCCCTTGCGACCCCACCCCTCGCGACCTCGCCGCTCTGCACCTCACGAGACCAAGACGGAGGAGGGGGTGACACCGAGCGGAGCCGGGGCCGCTTGTTCGGCGGCGCACACGCAGCATCCCCCCCGGCGGGTGACAGCATCCCCGCCGGCGCACACGCAGTATCCCCGCCCTCAACCTTTACTAGAGTGATCGCGTCCCGTACCGGCACCGGCGCGGTGCCAGCGCCGCCATCGCCCACTTGAGCACTGGGTTGGTCATCCGATGCAGCCCACTCGAGGGACCACTCGAGCTCCCAACTCGCCTGCCAGCCCGCTGCTATCCCTCGCGCCTCCCCCGGTGACGCGTCGAACGCCACAGGCAGGCCGACCGGCCCCAGTAACGGTATGGGTGCCGGCACCGGTACGGGTAGAGCCCCCTGGGCTGCGCTCTCGGTGCATGTGACGCCGGTGGCCAGCCGCGCCAAGGCCGCGCTGAACGGCTGGCGACGGGCCGAGTGCGCCGGCACGTTCACCAAGGCGCGAGCGAGCTGCTGCTGCATGGGCTGCACGTCGGTGGGGGGGCGGCCAGCACTGGCGACGCGCGCACGAGTACGCTTGAGACTGCTCAGCTTACCGAGGGCGCCGTCGTGGGCGGGCGGTGGCTCTGCTGCCGGTGAGCGTGGCTGACGAGCGTCTCGGATGGCGTGCAGAGCGCGCATGATCTCCTGATGCAGATCTGACAGTCGCACAAGGTCAGCGACGCCCTTCTTGTCGCCAGCCAAGGACTCAGCGCCACCCTCGCGCGCCGAATGCGGAGGAGCGGGCTCGTGCAGCCGTTGGAGATACTCGGAGATGCTCTCGACAAGGTGAGACGCCTTTTGCTTGAGTCGCACCTCGTCCGCATGGCGACCGAGCTCCTTGGGTGCGCCGCCGCCAGCACCGCTGGTGCTCGGACCAGTGCTCGCACCGGAACCGGCACCGCTGCCGCCGCCGGCGCCGCTGCTGCCGCCGGCGCCGCTGGCGCTGCCGCCGCCGGCGGCGCCGCTGCCGGTCGCCTCGCGTTGCTTGCGCAGCAGCACGTCGAGGAAGCGGCTCAGTCGCAGGTTGGGCGGCTGCTCGGCCTGGAGGTCACGCAGCCTCGCCACCAGCTGCCAGTACTGCGCCGCGGTGGAGGCCGGTCGGTCTGTAGGCGGCATCAGGCGTGGCGGCGCCGGCGCCATCGCGGGCGCGAGCAGCTCGAATGGGAGCGGCGGGCGCACCGCGCGCGCGGGTGGCTCCATGGCTTTGGCCAGCAGCTGCTTGGCCAGGGACGCGTCGGAGGCAGCCGCGGAGGCGGAGGCAGAGGCGGAGGCGGAGGCGGAGGTCCAGGGGACTCGTTTGGAGGGAGTGGATGCGGCGACGAAATCTGCCATAGACGAGCCGGCAGCGATGCTGCGAAAGGGTGACGGCGCAAGTGGCGATGGCAGCTTGGTCGCCGGTGAGCGCTCGCGCTGGGCGATCGGCGGCGGCGGCGGCTGAGGTTCACCGGGCTGCGGCGGCCCGGTCGGCGACGGCGATGGCGGCGAGGGCGAGTTGGTCGATGGCGTCCCAACAGAAAGCAGCGGCGGAGGCGTCAATGAGGCAGCCGTCGGCGAAGGTGCGGAAGGCTGCGCCGAGCCATTATCCATTCCGCTGGGCGACGTGGACGAGGCCGTTGAGCGCCCCGAGTGACCACTCGTTTGCATGCTTTTGTCCAACCGGCCGAGCCGCTTCTTGATGCGCTCCGTGTAATCGTCCTTCGAGCGCGACGAAGTCCACACATCCTCCTCCATCTTTTGCGCGAGATCATAGATCTTGTTTTCGGCCTCCTTCAGTCGTTGCTTGATGAACTGCACGACATACTCGCGCGTCTGCGAGCGCAAAGACTCCGCAATCGCGTCGCGCCAATCCGCCGCCGTGGCGCCGCTGCGTGCACGCATGGTTACGTCCCCACTCAAGTTTTGGCGCCCAGGCGCCGTCACGGGCGTTTGTGTCGCGACGCGATGCGCGTTTTCTAGTGTGGACCCACCGCCGCTTGTGCTCTCATTTGTTGTTAGCGCGCGAAGCCGTCGTGGGCGCTATCATGTTTTGTGCCGAGTCGCGAAGCGAGTGTTTTCTACGTACACGCAGAGCGTTCTGCCGTTCTCGCCGTGAAAAGCGGCTCAACAGCAACCGCGAGATACCCACCGGGACGGGGACTGTCGGACGGCTTCATTTCGGAGCCGAAGCATTCAAAGTCCGATGCATTCGGACGGGGACGCACGTGTCCGAGGGCATCAGAAGGGTACTGGTACATTAGTTCTTTAGTTGGTACATAAAAATTCGCATCAGTGCTTTCCACAGGTCACGAAAGGGTATACGCAAGGGGCTCGAGTACAAAGTACGAGGTCAAGCGGCACTTTGAGAGGGTTCCTAATTCGTATTGAAGCATGCAACAATGCTTTCCCACAGCACAGGGTACGAGGACGTTTTTACCATGGTGCAAATGCGGGCAATGCGCGCGGCGGGGCTGCGGGCGCGCGCGCGGGCGCGTCGGGGCGGGTGGTCACGCGGGCAGGGCGGGCGGGCGGGAGAGTGCCACGCATGCCGCACGTCCCGCCCCAAGTGCTGCCCCGTCTCATGCTCGGAGGTCGACTCTCTCTGCACCCGGACAGGACCAGCTGGCTTCGGAGCGGTGTGGGGCCTCTGTTTTGGTTGTGAACTTATCTGCCGGCCGAACGTGCTTGTGATCTGCGATCGATGGCTCGAGGACTACTGCACGGGATTGTCGCCGTGACGGCCTCGGCACATTCGCCTGTGCCGCCGCTCTTGACCGTAGTGCCACCTCCGCCACGCCCGCCCGCGCCCGAGGACGGCGGATTCAGCCCTTTGCCGCCGCCGCGACCGCCTTCGACGGAGCTCGGACGAGCCCTCCCGAGCAGCCAGCATCATGGGCGACAGCTCGCGCACTCCACAACCATCGTGGGCTCCGGGTCGATCGTGGGCAGCGTCGCCTCGGCGTCCCTTATGGATTACGTGCGTGCGACTCGACCCTGCGCTTTGACCTCGGACGCCGCGCCGCGCTCCCACGCCCCTCGAGCTTGCTCGCCCACTTGCACAGCCCCTCACGCCCTCTCGCGCTCGCTCACTCGCTTGCTCTCACGTGCTGTGCACACAGCCTCATGGCGTCGCCGTGAGCGGCTTGTACGCTTACGTGACTGGGATGAATTCCGACTCGCTGGTGGTGGTCGACATTAGCAATCCTGCGTCTCCAGCCATCCGAGGCAGCGTGGTGTCGTCGTCTCTTCTGGATGGGGTGCGTGAGGCGGGGAGCTGCGAGCGCGGATGGCGTCGGGCGTGCCGCGCTTGCTTTCGCACCGCCCATCATGCTCGCGTCCGTGGCGCCACCGCCTGATGAGGCTCTCGCACTCTCACTCGCTCGCTCTCATGTGCTGTGCGCAGCCGATTGGCGTCGCCGTGAGCGGCTCCTACGCTTACGTGACTGGGATGAATTCCGACTCGCTGGTGGTGATTGACATTAGCAACCCTGCGTCACCAGTCATCCGTGGCAGTGTGGCATCGTCGTCTCTTATGGACTATGTGCGTGTGGCCTGGAGCTGCGGGCCCGGATCGCCTCCGGGCGCCGCGGCATGCGTCCGCCCCGTCCATCACGCTCGCACGTCCGCGGCGCCACCGCCGTTGATACTCTCTCGCGCTCTCACGCCCCTCGCTCGCACATGCTGTGCACACAGCCTTATGGCGTCGCCGTGAGCGGCTCGTACGCTTACGTAGCTGCGCTTTTTTCAGACTCGCTGGTGGTGATCGACATTAGCAATCCTGCGACTCCAGTCATACGGGGCAGCGTGGTGTCGTCGAATCTTCTGGATGGGGTGCGTGTGATTCAGAGCCGCGTCCGCCCCGTCCATCATGCTCGCGTCCGCGGCGCCACCGCCGATTATTCACTGTCGAGCTCTCACTCGCTCGCTCTCATGTGCTGTGCGCACAGGCTATGTACGTCGCCGTGAGCGGCTCGTACGCTTACGTGACGGCATATATTTCCAACTCGCTGGGGGTGGTCGACATTAGCAACCCTGCGTCACCAGTCATCCGTGGCAGTGTGGCATCGTCGTCTCTTATGGACTATGTGCGTGCGGCCTGGAGCTGCGGGCCCGGATCGCCTCGGGCGCCGCGGCATGCGTCCGCCCCGTCCATCACGCTCGCACGTCCGCGGCGCCACCGCCGTTGATGCTATTTTGAGCTCTCACGTGCTCGCTCGCACATGCTGTGCGCACAGGCTGATGGCGTCGCCGTGAGCGGCTCGTACGCTTACGTGGCGGGACGGGGGTCCAACTCGCTGGTGGTGATCGACATCAGCAACCCTGCGTCTCCAGTCATCCGGGGCAGCGTGGTGTCGTCGTCCCTTCTCGTTGGGGTGCGTGAAGCGCGGAGCCGCGAGCGTGAGGCCTCGGGCGCCGCGCTTGCGTCCGTACCGCCCATCATGCTCGCATCCGCGGCGCCACCACCTGCTGATGCTCTCTCGCGCTTTCACCCGCTCGCTCTCACGTGCTGTACTCACAGGCTGCCTACGTCGCCGTGAGCGGCTCGTACGCTTACGTGTCGGCGATGTCTTCCAACGCGCTGGTGGTGATCGACATTAGCAACCCTGCGTCTCCAGTCATCCGGGGCAGCGTGGTGTCGTCGTCCCTTCTCGTTGGGGTGGGTATGGCCCTGAGCTGCGTCCATCTCGATCGCGTCCGCGGCGCCACCGCCTGATAGAGCCCCCTGCTCGCGCTCTCACTCGCTTACTGTCACGTGCTGTGCGCTCTCACAGGCCCATGGCGTCGCTGTGAGCGGCTCGTACGCTTACGTGGCGGCTTATGTGTCCGACAGGCTGGTGGTGGTGCTTCTGGACCTGCACTCGCCCCCCCCGTCGCCCCCCCCGTCGCCGCCGCCGCGCTTGCCGCCATCGCCGTCGCCGTCGCCGCCGTCGCCGCAGCGCTTGCCGCCGCCGCCGCCGCCGCCGCCGTATCCGCCGGGGACCGCGGCGGTGAGCACCGCCGCCAGCCTGACCAGTGCACTCGCCAACACTGCCGTCGGCCGCATCGTCCTTGCCTCCGGCACCTACAATCTTGGCGCCGAGCTCAGCATCACCAGGAGCGTCATCCTCGAGGCGGCGGCGGGAGCCACGGTCATCCTGAATGCACAAGCGGGCTCCTCGAGTCCGCGCCGTGTGCTGAACGTCAACCCGGGCTCGTCGGGCGTCGTGCAAGTGATCGGGCTCAGCATCACAGGTGGCTGGATAGATGGCTGGAACAATGGCGGCGGTGTCATTGTCGCTTCTGGAACAGTATCGATCATCAGCTCGCAGATCTACTCCAACTCAGCTACTGGCTCTTCGTGGTCGAATGGTGGTGGTGTCTTTGTCGCGTCCGGCACAGTCTCAATCGTGAGCTCCCAGATCTACTCCAACACAGCATATGGAGGGGGAGGGGGATATGGGGGTGGTGGTGTCTTCGTTAATGGAGGCACGGTCTCAATCGTGAGCTCCCAGATCTACTCCAACACAGCATCTAATGGACAAGGTTCCAATGTCTGGGTCGGCGGAGGCACTGTCTGCTTCTGGGCAATGACCCCCACCGGCGTCGCAGGCACAGTCTCAACTTGCCCGGCACCCCCTCCCTCGCCCCCGCCGCCGCCCTCGCCGCCGCCGCCCTCGCCCTGGCCACCGCCGCCCTCGCCGCCGCCATCGCCGCCGCAGCCGCCATCGCCACCGCCCTCGCCGCCGCAGTCCTCGCCGCAGCCCTCGCCGCCGCCGCCCTCGCCGCCCCCGCCCTCGCCGCCGCCGCCCTCGCCGCCGCCGCCCTCGACAATTCCACTTCTCTTTGGGGACGTCAATGGCGTAATTTTGGCTTCATCGAGCACCTACTCCGTGGCGACACCCTGTGCAAGCTCCTATGGAAATGTGCAATGCCTCTGTGCAGGAGGCTGCCACGGAGATGTGCAATGCATCAGATATGTCCCTGACTGTTATTGGAATGTTGGCACATCTAATGCATTTCTGGAGGTCCGACTCAATCGAGTGGCTGCTGTAGGTGAGATTATTTGGAGCGGCTTTCCCTACACCTCTGTCTCATTCAGTTATAAAGCAGATGCATCTCACAGCACTTGGTCTGCTTTGGGTACTTCCATCCCGACCGTTACTGGACGAATTGAATCGTACTCTCCACCAAGTGTCGGTGCAATATCCGACATCCGGTTTCAAATGTATGGGTGGGATTGGGTCAAGCTTAGTTACTTTCAAGTCTGGGGTTTGCC
>Ga0180442_101344_pt1 | contig 15306 bp, 9 predicted proteins | sample ChrtobMetP5_16mM_FD_119746 | JGI IMG/M metagenome (GOLD analysis project Ga0180442, IMG submission 119746) | Chrysochromulina tobin associated microbial communities from unialgal haptophyte culture, Seattle, Washington, USA - P5_16mM MetaG | ecosystem: Host-associated > Algae > Haptophytes >... | reverse complement strand
CCGCCATCGCCGCCTCTGCCATCACCGCCGGCGCCTTCGGTATCGGGTGCGACGTTGCCGACACCGCCCTTGCCAGTGCCACGCCCTCCGCCCTTGGTAGGGCTGCGCCCTTCGCCCTTGCTCCCCTTGCTACCACGCCCCTCGCCCTTGGAAGGAGGGGCGCCCCCGCTCGCGGCTTGGGAAACGCCCGACACGACGCGTGCCGCCACGACGCTACCCTCGGCACCACCCTTGGGACCGCGCGCGCCGCCCTTGGGATCGCCCTCGGCGCCCTCGCGCGGGCTCGCCACCGTCGCTGCGCCGCCCTCGCCACCACCGCCCTCGGCGCCACCACCGCCGCTGCCGCTGGCCTTGCGCCCGCTACGACGGCGGCCGCGCCCGCTGCCATCGGGGCTCTCCCCTTCCACAGCGCTGTGGCAGGCTGCCTCGGCCTCGGCTGTCTTGTCGGCCTCGGCGATGCCGACGGCGCCGACGCTCCCCTTGCCACTCCGTCCGCCGCGCGGGCGGCCGCCCTTGCTGCCGCCACCGCCGCCCTCAGCTGCCTCCGCCTCGGTCGTCTCCGGAGGGAGCGAGACCGCACCTCCCTCCGAACTCACTCCCTTTTTAGGGTTTGGGGTCGCCTCGGCACCTCCCTCCGAACTCGCTCCCTTTTCGAGTGCCTCGCCGCCGGCCTTGGCGGGGCGCCCGCCGCGTCGGATTCCCTTGGCGGGGCTGCCCACGCCGCTGCCCGCGCTGTCGCCCTCGGCAGTTGCGACCGGCGAGCCGCCGCCGCCACCGCCGCCGCCGCCGCCGCCGCTGTCGATGTCGCCACCCTTGCCTTTGCCTTTGCCCTTGCCACGGCGTCCGCCACCCTCCTCTCCAGCCCCCTCGACGATGCCGCCGTCACCGCCACGGCCAGACGCGCGAACCGATGGCGACGACGGCACGTGGCCATCCTCACCGCCCTCGGCCGCCGCTGCAGCCTGACCCCTGTTGCTCCGTGGACCACCAGGTGCACGGCCTATCGGCGAGCGCAGCGAGGCCGGCGGACCGGCTTGGTCAGGCGCCGCATCGGAAGGTGGGCTGCCGTTGCCACCGGCTGACGCCTCCTTTTTGGCCTTGAGCGCCGTGAGGATGGCCTTGTAACGATGCAGGCATTCACCCTTGCTCTTGCCGGGAACACGCTCGGCGACAGCATCCCAGCGTTCGTTCGGCGGGAGGGTGCGCGTCGCTTGTAGTGCGGCTTCGAAAATCTTTTGCAGTGGTGCTGGCCAGTCAGCCGATTCCATGTCTCGTTTGCGTGTGCGACAGCACCGCGATCGCGGGCACAGAACTTGATGGCTCGTGCGGCGAACAAGTTTTAATGAAACGTCATCATAATTTGCGCACCTCTTCCATCAGCACGAGTGAAAATGATAAGAAGTGTATGTAATGGACTCTCTTTTTCGCTGGTTCCCGCCCATCTCGATCTCCTTCAAACGCTCCAATGCCGACACTCAGCACGAGGACATCGAGAACCGAGCTCCACAATCGTCTTCGCTGGTGGACCCCATGAACAAGCCTGAAGCGCCGCCTCTGCCGCCTCCCGTGCCTCCACCATCATCAGCCGTCCTCGGTGAACCGTCTGATCTACCTCCTCCGCCGCCGCCATCACGCGACGCAACAACTGGGCTGCTGAACGCATTCCGTCAGCTCTCTGTACACGTGATTCCGACGCAGCCGAGTCCAGTTCAATCACCTATTCCGATGGCCACGAGCTCCACGCCGCATCGGAACCGCACCAGCACGGCGACACCCGCCCGGCGAAGCATCTTCTCGCCCGGCTCGGAGACAGCATCACCTCGGGACAACATGCGCACACCGGGCAGCTCAGCGCCCTCGACAGCCTCGTCACCGGTGGCGTGCAGCATCTGCCTCTCGCCCATCCGCAAAGGTCGGCGCGGCGGGCGCTTCCAGACGCAGTGCTGCCACCAATTGTTCCACAAGGAGTGCCTGCAGAAGCACAAGGAGCATACGGCCTCGCCCTCGCACCCGCGCGCCTGCCCGCTCTGCCGCTCCGTCGCACCGACCGGACTCACGCCGTACCGACCACCTATCCTCCCGAGCATGGGCGGCGGCGGCTTCATCTCGGGCCTCGCGCTGCACGCGGAGATGCGCCGGCGCGTGTCTGCCGCGCGCAACGCGGTGGCTCGCTCGATTGCGGCGCGCACGACAGCGACCACCGCAGCCGCCGCGGCGTCTGGGGATTCTCGTCCCAATGTAGGCACCACACCCGCGGCGGATGCGCCCCAGCCGTCGAGATACGGCACGAACATCTTCTTCACCTCCCCCGGTGCTGCGTACACCGCGGTGCGCGCCCGGCAGTACGAGGCGCGGATGGCCGAGCAGAGCCAGAGAATCGCCGCAGACGACGAGGAGCACGGCCGCGGTGATGGCGAAGCCGAAGGTGGGGCATTAGAGGGCCTCGAATAGAGGAGGAGAGAGCAGAAAGCAGTAAGTAAGTAAGTATAACACGCCAGGGAGGAGAGAGCCGCCGCGCGGCGGCTCTCTCGGTCCGCACGTTGTAACCCGGTGTATCCGGTTGATCGTTCTTGTACGTTACATGGTTGCGTTCGGTTCGCTCCTTGCTTTAAGTGCAGATCTATCCATCTATGAAAAGAGAAAAGCAACCCGACCCCCGAGCGTCCGCGCCACATGCCCACATCGCCCCGCCTTCATCGGCGGATGCATCGCGGATCGGGCGATAGCCGGATACTATGTCGAGTCGTCCGGCCCCCGGGGGCGGCGGCGCGCCGATCGATAAAGCATCGGAACCACGGCGCGAGAGTCGTGGCCCGGGACGCTCTTCCGGACTGGGACTCGCACCGGCGCGCGAGGCGTGACCCTCAGGGTGGACAAACCACGTTTCGAAGCTACCGCAAACCAGAAAAAGGGCGGGGGACGCGCGACTCATACTGAGTGTGTGGACACGACGCCCGAACGGAGCGCCAGATGACGCCCCCGCCGCCGGCCGCCGGCCCACGGCCCCCCGTGGCCGCGCATATGCGCCCGACGCATGCGGCCATGCCCCGCGGGGCGCGGCAAGATTTAAATTGACGGCGAGATCACCCCCAGTTCCGAGTAAACGCAATAGTGCCATGCTCCATGTGCGTTGACCGTATCATCATCATCACGCGCATATCGTCGGGCAGGCGCTCAGCGTTTTCTTTCGCTTCCGAACAGGCTCCAGAGCGACGGTCGCCGCCCTGCATCAGAACGATACGCCCCCCGTCCTCACTTGGTGCACTCATGCATCGCTGAGGCGACGTACGCGACATTTTTGCTGTTGAGACCGGCCATGGAGATGCGCCCGTCCTTGGTCAGGTAAATGTGGAACTCGTTGGTCATACGAGCGACTTGATCGGGCTTGAGGCCTGTGAAGCAGAACATACCAATTTGGGATGTGATGTGCGACCAGTCCTTTTTGGAGCCCGCCTTGAGCACCTCGCTGTGGAGTGCGGTGCGCATTGCGATGATGCGGTCGGCCATCATCTTGCACTCGGAGCGCCACTGGGTCTCGAGGGCCGGGTCGCTGAGCACCGTGCCGACGATGCGAGCACCGTGGGCCGGGGGATTGGAATACATGGGGCGGATGATGATCTTGAGCTGCGAGAGGACGCGCTCTGCCTCTTCAGCAGTCTCGCACACCACGTTCAGCGAGCCCACGCGCTCGCCGTACAGCCCAAAGTTTTTGGCAAAGGATTGGGCGAGGGCAATTGGTACGCCTTCAGAGACGAAGTAGCGTACGGCGAAGGAGTCCGCCTCGGCGTCGCCCGAGGCGAAGCCCTGGTAGGCCGAGTCGAAGAAGAGCGAGAGGCCAGGGCGTGCCTTGAGCGCCTTGCAGATCGTCTTCCACTGCTCGGGCGTCGGGTCGACTCCGGTCGGGTTGTGCGCGCACGCATGCAAGAGGACGGCCGAGCCGTCGGGCGCCGCCTGCAGATCAGCGAGCATGCCATCGAGGTCAAGACCGTTGGTCTGCTTATTCCAGTACCGGTACGTCTTGATCTCGAGGCCCGAATCTTTGAAGATGTTGGCGTGGTTGCCCCACGACGGCGCGGGCAGGTACATGGCCGCACCCTTGCCTAAGAACCTGGCGTAAAAGTCGCCAATCACGCGGCACGAGCCTGTACCCGAGAGCGTCTGCACGCTCGCGACGCGCTTCTCGGCCAGTGCTTTGGACTCCTTGCCGAGTGCAAACTTGCGCGCGCAGTCGACAAACGCCATGTCGCCCACGATGGGCAGGTACTCCTTGTCCATCATCTTGGCCATCACACGCTCCTCCGCCTTACGCACCGACGGCAGCACCCACGGCTTTCCTTCGCCGTCGCGATACGCGCCCACGGACAGATTGACCTTGCGCGGATCGGTGTCGGCCTTGAATGCCTCGACGAGCCCGAGGATCGCGTCTGGAGGTCCCATAGGCACTGCGGCCCATGATGAGCCCGACCGGAGGCTCTGCTTCACGGCAGGGAAAAGAGATCGAACGGCGATGCGACCCAGAGCCATTTTTCGCACGTAAATGTAAGCGGCGGCTGCGGCTGCAAGACCCGCCGCGACGATGCGCACGTCGACGGATGGAATGACTGATGTCACGAGGACCGTCGGCGGCTGAGAGCGTCTACGCCGCCACTGAACTCTGCCGGTTTCGGCAATTCATCAAAATTCCACGTGGCCTTGATGAAATTGACCATTACGGGTTTGGATGCACCGCGTGGACGAACGCCACTCTCCCTCTCCAGCCCGGCTTGCACATTAGTGCCTACTGTTCCCGGTACTTTAGCGCACAACGTTTTCGTCAAATGTCGCACGAATCATTCGCGGCGTTCCTCGACACCACCGACCTCGTCGCTATCACATTAAAAGCCGCCGCGCCCGAGGCACAGCTGACCTTCCCCGTGGTGTGCAGAGCCTTCCGTGACGCCGAGCGACGATGCCGAAACATGCTATGGAAGGACAAACTCCAGAGGGAGGAATTTGTTGCGTGCATATCGATACTGCGCGAGCGAGAGCGCACCCACGGGCGGCATAGGGCGTGGCTCGACGGGCAAGCTGAGGTCGCCGCCGTCCGCAGGGCCGCCGCAGCGCGATCGCAGAGCAGCGGCCTCAGCGCTTGGCTGTATAGTGCATCCACCAGCAGCTGGGCGAGCCCATGGAGGATGTATAGCTCATCCTCGGCCTTCGCAGGTGTGTCGGCGATGCTCGACGCGCTCGCACCGCGTCGCTTCTGCGTTCTGATCACTGGTCTGCGCGGTGCGGGCAAGACGGCCGTCTTGAGCATGCTCGCAAGGACGTCCGTCGGCCACGTGCTCGTCGGACATGCTCCGTCGGCCATGCTCGACCGCGACCCGCAGCCGTGGCCGCCGACCACCACCGATCTCGCCACCGATTTGGGCAACCGCGACCTGCGTGTGAATGTCTGTGGCGCAGAGCTGCAGATCGACGAGCTCCCAATCCACTTCTTCGGCGAGAGGGTCGAGGATGCATCGCCGCGTCTACATCTAAGCGGAGCCGACGTCGCCTCAGCCGCTCGTTACGTGAGCTGGAAGCTGCCGCAATTCGATGCCGTCGTGTACGTCGCGTCTACCTGTCCGGCCAGTGCTGCGCCGCCCGAGTGGCACATGGTCTGGGACCGCGTGCTAGGGCGCCATCTGCCGCGTGTGCATCGCACCGCCTCTGCCGAACACGCCGACGCGAGTGCGTTGGCCAAGCTGCTCGAGTGTCCCGAATTGCGCGAGCTGCCGCTGCTCGTCGTCTCGCCCAAACAGGGCACTGAGCACGCGATCGCGCCGAGCGTACACCTGGGCGCGCTCGGCCTGCTGAGCGTTAACGACCGGCCGTGGCGGCTGCAAGGGTCGAGCGCCATCTCGAGCGCTCAGCCCCCACAGCTCGGCGTCGTGCGCCAAGAAGGCATCGAGCAGGGCTTTGAGTGGCTCGTCGGCATCTTGCGAGCGCGAGGGCCGAAGCGACAGGAGTTTACTTCTAAATTTCATTGAGGTTTGAGGAAGGACAAGGCGCTGGCAAAAAGAATGACAGGTGCGGTACGGACAGGTATCAACAATCAGGTTGCGCACTTTATGCGATTGATTTCATGCGCACATGGCGCGGGGCGCGCGCGGCGTGGTCCTGTCGGTCAGATCGGATGTTACGATGCCGTGCAGGCGTCGGGCGTGGGTAACCGGATGTGCGGCGACCGGTCGGGCGGGCGCGTGCGGCGCGCGGGGAGCGAAAGTGAAACGTTACGCCATTCCCGGGATCCTTCCTGATTCCTTCAGCTTGAGCTTCACAGGGCTACTCGACTTAACGACTTCGACTTAAAACCGCACACCACCTAATTTTGGAACCGAGTGACGACCGTGATGCACGAGCCTCAACGCCACTACCGGCTAGAGCCCACTTCAACAACCAAGGGGCATGTCGAAGTAGTGCTGGGGAAAGCCAGCCTTCTGACCGTTCCTGTCCTTTTTATAACTCGTCCAGAATCTGGAGTTGCGCAAATTACTGCAGAGCTCGTTGTAGTCAGAGCAGATGCCCTGCTCAAGGCGTTGGTGGCCGGGATGAAGGCGCGCACGGAACCCGCGGAGCTCAAATATCAGGCCGGTCGCCAGCCACTGTTGCCCGAGGATAAACTCTTGGCAGAAAACGCGTTGGCACTTGAGGCAAGGGTGGCACTCGCTGATATTGCCCCATCTGGAGTGGAAGGGACGTGGCGCAGAATCTGGAGGCGGGTGGCGCAGAGCTGGCGCAACGGATTCAAGGAGAAAATAGCTTGCAGCGAGGTGAGCCGGAACGATCGCAAACGTGTCGTCCGGCACCATGCAAGGGCTGCGCGCCGTTGATCGGGTGCAGTCTTTATTCCGCTCACAGCCTTGCCCCAACTTGGACAGATGCTCAATGGTTGAGTTGAGCGGATAATGGTTGTGGGGCACATAACCGCCGTGCAAGGACCGCGCGCGCGAGGAGACCGCCCAGCGGCTGTACGAGTCGAGTGGCGCGATCTCGCCAAACCAGAGCAGGTCGGGGCGCATGCGCAGAAACCATTCATACGTGGCACCCGTATCCGCCTCATAGCGCCTTGCCAACTGGAAGCAATGCCCCCATCGGTATCGCTGTGCGTCTGTGCTAGCAGCGTTGCTCAGTGGCACGCCAGCTCGCCACGTATCAGCTGCAGTTCCAGACTGGTTGCGTACAACTTGTACGATACGGAGCACGCGCACCATCTCCTCCGGAGGCAGTGGGTCGGACGGAGAGATGCAGACGAAAGTATGAACCTCGGCCGAACGCGCGAGCACGTGATTCACATTCTGCGCGATCAGTGGCCAATGCCTCCACTCGCTGGCACCTGCACTGCTGCAGCCACCTGCACTGCTGATTTGTTGCGTACTCGTGTTCAGCGCTGCCCGTTTCATGGCACCGGACATGATAATCGCGACGCGGGGCAGCGAGGATCTGTTGCTGTGCGCGGGGCTGTCCTTCGCAACTCCATCCCACCCGTCGACGCAGCTGACATTGCCGGCGAGAAGCATTGCTCTGGTGTTCTCTCACAGTTGTTCTCTCCCTCGCGAAGCGGACTTAACACCAACAGGTATCGCACCATTCGAGAAATCCGAGATGGGGGTTTCAGAGCGTGTTCACTGTGGGATTGCTGCGTGTGAAGACCCCCAAGATCCGTGTGGCAAAATGTCGCATGAAGCAATGCCACCTCAATCGCAGCCCTTGCCGGATGGATGGGTGGAAAACTACGAGCCGACGGCTGGCGTGATCTACTATTTCAACACAAGCACGCAGGAATCGCAATGGGAGCGTCCGGCAGCGCCGTACCCGGCTCCAGATGCGGCGTACCCATCGTGCGTGGTGTGCGCGTCAGCAGTGCAGGAGTCTGCACCGCCACTGCCAGAGGGATGGGTCGCTCGATTTCACGAGGCATACGGCGTGGAGTACTACTTCAATCTCGTCCACTCATGCTCGCAGTGGGACAGACCAACGGCGCCTGCGGAGAGCTACGGTGCTGCACAAGTAGCTTCAATGGTGACGATGGCGTGCGGCACGACAGTTGCGGACGGCGCTGCGCCGATCCCGTACACGGAGGATACTCTCGCATCCGCACACGTCACCAGGCTAGCTCAGGCGGCCGAAGCGCCGCTCCCAGTGGGCTGGGTCGCTCGGTTTGACGAGACGTACAGAATCGAGTACTACTTCGACCTCGTGCACTCGTGCTCGCAGTGGGCTCGGCCGACGGCGCCTCCGGATGGGTACGATGCCACGGCTTCTGGCGCCGCGCTAACCCCGCATGCCCCCGCGAGCGTCAGCGTCGACGCTGCGGAGGGAGCTGCCGCGAACACCTCTGAGCCACCAGTGACCTGGCCGGACTCTGATCAGCTTGCCAAGGCCCGTTCTTGCTGGTCGCGCTTCGCCCCTGAACCGTCGTCGCACGAGCCGCCCGCCGCCGCGAGCACTGTGAAAGGCGCCTCGCTGGTGCCCGAGGAGGCGCCCGGTGCGACGGGCTCACAAGAGGTACAGGCGGCGGTGGCGGTGGCCCGTATGTTCGAGGCGGCGGCGGTCGAGGCGGCGGCGAAGGAGGCGGCGGCAGCCGAGGCGGCAGCGGCCAGGATGTTTGCGGCGGCGGCGGCGGCGGCGAGCGAGGTAGCCAAGGAGCAGGCTGCCAGCGGTGCGACGCTCTCGGGCGAGGAGGTCTCGCTGCACGAGTCGCGCGCGGCGGAGGCCGAGCGCCGTGCCGCCGAGCGCCAGCTTGATGAGCAGGAGGAGCTCGACCTCGCTCTCGCTCTCTCCATGTCGATGGCTGAGGAGGAGGCGAGGAGGCAGCAGCAGCAGCAGGCCGATGCGGAGGCCGAAGCGGAGGAGGCGTCGCCGAAACAGGCGACGACAACCGATGACGTGGCTGATGACGTGGCTGATGACGTGGCAGCAGATGACGTGGCCGAGGCAATTGCACCGGCGGCAGCCGCGCGCCGAGCCCTCGTCTCGTTGATACACAACGAGGTACACACCGAGATACACACCGAGATACACACGGGTCGAGCCCTCGCCTCACCTCGAGTTGCCGCGCCGCGCCGCGCCGCACCCCGCCTCGCCGCCTCACCTCGGCTCGCTTCACCCCCGACCGCCCTCGCCACCGCCCTCGCCACCTCCACCCTCGCCACCTCCACCCTCGCCACCTCCACCCTCGCCACCTCCACCCTCGCCGCCTCACCCCCAACCAGCTTTGCAGACGCTGCGCCACCCACAGCCGCTGCGCCACCCGCAGCCGCCACGCCAACCGCGAGCCTACTGCCACAGTTCGGCTTCAGCGCGGCAGCAGACTTTGACGCCGTCGTGAGCGCTGCGAGTAGCTTTGTGCCGCACGGTCGGAGCCCACCGCTGCCGCCGCTGCCATCGCTGCCGCCGCCGCTGCCGCCGCTGCCATCGCTGCCACCGCCGCTGCCACCGCCGCCGCCGCTGCTACCGTCGCTGCCCCCGCCGCTGTCGCAGCCGCCACCGCCGACCGAGGCTGCCTTCGGGTCTGATTCTTCTTCACCGCCTGCTATAGGTCCATTCGGTGAGAAGGCGGCTGGCATGCCCTGCTTTACAACGCCGCTGCGCATCGACAGCGAGGGACAAGACTCCCATATCGGGCAAGTTTTCGTAGCAGAGAGCTCCGCTCTGGGGCCCGATATGGGCTTGGGCTTTGGCGGCAATGCACAGCTGACACCACCGCCACTGGCACCACCGCCAACGCCGCCGCCGCCTTCCGAGCTGCTACCTCCACCGCCACCAGCGCTGCCCCCCATGCCACTGCCCGACTCTCTGCGGCCGCCGCTCTCTCCTCCCGGCGCCCTGCCAACGCCCAGCACAACGCCTCCTTTCAGCACCCTTCGACCGTCGCTGGATTTTCTGACGCCGCCACCCGAGCTGCCACCTCCCCCACCGCCGCTGCCAGCCCCAACGCCCGGGACAGCGTCGGCGCCAGCGCCACCGACGGAGACAGCAGCGGATGTATCGCCTACAGAGGCGATGCGCGAGCCAGTAGCCAGTAGCCAACGCCCAGCACAACGCGAGCCGATAGCCAGTAGCCAACGCCCAGCACAACGCGAGCCAGTAGCCAGTAGCCAACGCCCAGCACAACGCGAGCCAGTAGCCAGTAGCCAACGCCCAGCACAACGCGAGCCAGTAGCCGAGCTGATGGTCGAGCCGGCCGCTGTAACGGCCGCTGCAGCAAGGGCCGCTGTAACAGCCTTAGTGCCACCCATCGCGCCCGCGTCGCCGCTGCCGCCGCCGCCCTCTTTGCCGCCGCCACCACCTGCCTCTTTGCCGCCGCCGCCACCGCCGCAACCGCCGCCGTCCTCAGAGGCTTCCGAAGTCATCGGCGCTGTGTTGGGCTCTTTGTACGCCGCCACGCCAAGCTCCCCTTCTCCTCAGCCTTCTCCTCAGCCTTCTCCTCAGCCGGCGCCGGAATCGCCCGGATGCGCGCGGCATGCGATGCTCTCCAACTTCGACTCATCAGCCGAGGCTACACAGATGGAAAGCCGTTGGAGTCCCGCACCGATGGTTTGGAGCCCATCACCGACGGGGATCCAACCAGTCGAGCCGACGTTGGCAAAGGTAGCGCCAGCTCCCGCTGCCGTTGCCATCACGCCCGGCACGGCGCTCATCACTCACGAGGCGGCCACACAGCTCGATGCCGAGTGGAACGACCATGGGGAAAGCGTGGGCGCTCAGGGCAGCGCTCGTGGAAGCGCCCGTGGCAGCGCCCGTGGCGTCCGTTCGGCTGACGACGATGCGCTCATCACGACGCTCCGCGAGCAGCTCTCGCGGGTGCGTCGGCGGTGTGAGGCGCTCGAGCAGCGGCTCGACGGCGAAGGCGCAGTGCTGCTTGCCACACACAAGCGGCAGCAGCAGCAGATCGTCATGGTCACGCAGGCGCACGAGCACCTCGCCTTTCACGCCGCCCAAGTGAGAGCCATCTTAGCCGCCAAGCTGGCCAGCAACGGACGGCACGCGCACATGCGCCTCGTGCTGCATGGCTGGCGCCTCGAGGCATGCAACGCCATTGCGACGCGCGCAGCCGTAGCAGAGGAGCGCGCGCGCAGCGAGGCCGAGGCGGCGCGCGCCGCAGCGGAGCGAGGGTACGGCGCATCGTCAGCGCAGATGCCGACGCTGCCCGAACTGCCTCCTCTCGACGACCGCAAGCAGCTCTATCGCTCGTCGTACGAAGCATTGATCGACCGCGTGCTCGAGCTGCAGGAAACCTTACACGCGTACGCCGACGCGCTCGGTCGCACGTCGGCCAAGGCGGCGCCGGCGAGTAAGTAGCCCCCGGGACGAAGCACAAGCAGCGCCCGGAAGCGGCGACGCGCCTGGCGTTGCCATCCGTCGATCACCCATCTCTCCGCTCGCTCGGCACTCCCGTCCGCCGCGCGGCGGACTCGCCCGCGCCGTCGAATACTCGGAATTAAACCTACGTTCGTTCACTTTTATCTACGATATTATAATCAACGCGGCTTGTCCGAGCGGTCTCTGACGGAAAATACAATAACGATTAACGAATAAGGCGTTGAGGCTAGCAGAAGTGCAAGTGTATAGAATGTGTGTGCACCTCTTTCACGAAGTATTGGACGCCCTTGTCCTTGCTTGCCCAACGTTGCAGAGGACGAGGTTCTTCGTTTTTGTTCCCGCGGCCCGCAAGCCGCATGCCTGCCGCGTGCGCCTGCGGGGAGCGCGCCAATGCTAGTATGCCAAACCAGCTGGCCAACAGTAAGCACACCAAGCACGACGCACCCCACGCAATGGAGGCCATGCGGCTCTGGCCATCGCTGCACAGTCCAAGTGGCAGCCCTGCCACAAAGGCGATCACGGCGATCGCCATCGGATGCCGCTTCTCACACGTGTCCTTGGTCCAGAGCACGTCCAGTCCAAGCACTGTCAGTGCGCATCCACACATCAGGTAGCGGCCTGGCTCGCCGGCGATGCTCATCCTTGCACTCTCGGAGGCGATCAACGATCCGCGTGCGCTGACAACAAAGAGCCAAACAGCAAGAAACATATTGTCAAGCATGCTACCTACCACGGCACCGTCAAGCCGCCGTGCATAGAAAAGGGCCAACGGAAGGTGTATGGCCTGCACGTGGACGAGGAGATAGGCATGGCTCGGAAACCCGCAGAGTACGATCGCTGTGCCTACGGTCATACCAATGTGGTGGACGAGGAGGTCAGGTGTGATGGCCTCCAGCCAGTACTCAAATGCCCACTTGAATGTAAAGAGGCCAACCTCGAAAGCAACGCCGTGGCTAACATCGATGAGGTCGCAGTGGTATAGGAGCTGCTGCGACGTGCTCGAGAGGTGGCACGCAAACATCGCCACATCAAAAAGACGACGGTTCTGCATGTGCGCTTTTCCGCGTCGGTCCTTTCCTCCGCGGTGTCTCTGGTCAGGAGTCGGGTCGGTCTGCACCCCTGGGCGCGATGAAAAAATTGGCTGTGAATTGGCGGTTAATCATCGGACGGTATGTGGGGTTGTTGCGAGGTAATTGTACTGAATATTCAATCCGCGATTCGGCTGCAAGTTTGACACGACACTCGTGACTGGCGTGACCAGAAATCCCCACGAAGCCTGCGCCCTGCGGAGGGAGAAGAGTACGTTTTACTGCGGCGCACTCGCCTGTAGCGCGGCCAGCTGCGCCTTGAGGAGAAGGAGTTCGTCCTTCTGATCGCGCAGTAATGTAAGCTCGGCGAGTTCGTCCTCCATACGCGCCAATGTTGCAGCCATCTCAGCGGGCGATTGCGAGACAAAGAGCGCGTCGTCGTCGTCGTCGTCGTCGTCGTCACCATCATCATCATCTGCATCCGACGCGAGAAGCGCAGCGAGCCTCTTCTCGTCCTCAGCAGACAACTCAGGGGCATGGGTGACCGTGGATGGTACATCAGTCACGCCGCCAACACGCAGCTCAGGCTCACCCCATGCGGCACGCGGTCCAAGTGGCACATCTTTGAGAAGCTGCTTCTTCATGGCCTCAAGCTCGAGGATCCCTTTAAGGGTTTCGCGCTCGCGCTCCATCTCCGCCAGCTGCTGGCGCAGGGCCAGCTCCTCGGCGTCTGCCATTCGCGAAATTCGCCGTTAGGCCGAAGCTGTGGGGAAAAGCGTTGCGGTCTGGAAAAGACTGAGAAGGTATTCGGATACACCTGGTTAGAAATGTGAGCTCGATTCCTTCTTCATGTCGGTGATTTTTTGTGGTTTTCCGGTTTCGGGACAAGTTTCGGTTTGGGGGACCATGTTTTGCGACTCGGACCTCCCGTCTCTCCTCCTTGCGAGGGGTTTCCGTGGTCCACTGTGACCTTGGTCGAGTCGTGCGCGTTAGCGCGCGATCGGCGCGCGCTGCAGCCATGATGGACCAACGGATATCCGCGTCTCAGTGGCGGCCCTCAATGGCGCCGATGCCAGCGCCGAGGCTGCCAAGCGCTCAACTAGGCATCGGCGCCATCCGTGCAGCTGCGAGGCACGGCAGGCTTGATGAGCTCACAGCCTGCATTGCGAGGGGTTTGCCTGCGAACGAAGCGGACGAAGATGGCGCGACGCCGCTGCTGATGGCGTGCTGCTACGGCCACACGTCCTGCGTCGATGCGTTGGTCCGGTACAAAGCGGATGTCAACGTCCAGGGGAAGCACGGCATCACGCCGACCTTCTACACATGTCAGGAGAACAAGCCGGACTGCCTGAAACTACTGATAGCCGCAGGCGCCGACTTGAACAAAGCGAACACGCAGGATGGCGGTACGCCCCTATACATTGCGTGCTCGAAGAACAACGCCGAGTGCGTGCGCCTGCTGCTCGAGAATGGCGCAGACGTGAACAAGCCGCGTATCGACGGCAGCACCCCCCTGCAGGCCGCGATCCGCAAGAAGCACACGTTGTGCGCCAAGCTGTGCATTCAGTACGGCGCGGATATTGACATGAAGTTGCCACCCGCGAACAAAACGCCCTTCCAGATGGCGATGGACATGGTCTTCGGGAACGAAGTGTCGATGCGCAAGGAGTACCTCGTAGGCATGTTCGAGCCTCCAGAACGTGTCACCTCGGTGATCGAGGAGCTCAGGAAAGAGAATAAAGCGCTCAATGAACGTGCGAGGGAGCTCGAGACGGGCTCGCTCATGTCTTCGCGTGTCGGCTACATGGGCAGCGCCTCGCAACTCGCGAACATGCGGCTCGAGCATGCGAAGAAGCGCGCGCAGATACGCGCACAGAAGATGGAAGGGGAGAGCCCCGGCGCCGTCACCGAGTCGGAGAGATCCGAGGAGGGGGCGGACGAGGATCCTGCATCCCCCGGGGGGGGCGACAGGACTGACCGCACGATCGACATGAGCGAAATGGTCGTCAAAAAGCAGAAGAGCAAAAAGGGCGGCGCCAAGAAGGGGAAATCGCCGAAGTCGCCAAAGTCGTAGGAATGCGGCTCCACGCTGCCCGTGGAATGCTGCTGCTGCTGCACGCTGCCCGTGAGGGGCCACCTCCATGATGACCCCATCACCTGCCTGTATTCGTCACCTAGAGTCACGGGTGATCCTACTATGTCTCTGTGCGTGCTCACGTGACTGTCGTGTGTTGGGCTCTGACGGGGGGATCTCAGTGACCGGAGTGTAGTAGCCTAGTGTACAAGGGCACCACAGCCCAGTGCGTCAACGTGTGTGGTGCCCTGTCCGCGGGTCAGAGGGATGTGGGAGTGTTCAGTGTTGCGTCCAGCGTGAGCGTCGGTGTGTCTTTGTCTGTGTCACTGTGTGCGAGGACAGCGTCTATGTCCCACGTGCGGTGTGGGGAGATATCATCAAGCATGCAAGCTTCTTCCAAATTCGTACTTGCTTCATGCTTGCTTCTTGGCTTGTTTGCTTGCTTGCTAGCTTGCTACTTCCGTACTTCGGAGGATGCTCTTTGCTTTGCACGTCTTGAACGGTCTTGGTTGCTTCATGCTTGCTTGCTTGACTTGCTTGTTGCTTCGAGGGTCTTGTCTGCACCCTCCACGTTGTGTCTCCAAGGGACCTGTGGTCGTGCGTCTTGCCGAGTGGCATTTTAATGTGAACGTGAACGTGAAGCTTCACGTTCGAACGGCGTCCCGTCGAGTCAAATTCGTGAGCAAGCAGCTGGAGAACGTGAAAAGGGCACGTGTTGGTGTGTTGTGAATGAACTCCAAAATGCAAATGCGCCCGCCGTCTCTTTCTGAAGACAGCATGACTCGCATCAACAAGACATCGCAATCGCTACCGCCACCCTTTGGCATGCAGCTCTCTATCTCCTTCAGTGCCTCTTTG
>Ga0180442_101334_pt1 | contig 15385 bp, 9 predicted proteins | sample ChrtobMetP5_16mM_FD_119746 | JGI IMG/M metagenome (GOLD analysis project Ga0180442, IMG submission 119746) | Chrysochromulina tobin associated microbial communities from unialgal haptophyte culture, Seattle, Washington, USA - P5_16mM MetaG | ecosystem: Host-associated > Algae > Haptophytes >... | reverse complement strand
TCGCCACCGCCCTCGCTGCCGCCGCCCCTGCCGCCCAAGCCGCCGCCCAGGCCGCCACCCTTCCCTCCGCGACCGCTCCCGCCCGCACCCCCCTCACTCCCCCCGTCCACGACGCCTCTGCCCTTCGACACACTCACGCCGGGCTGTGTTGTCGTTCACGTCGGTTCACAATCAAATGGCGACTCGAAGACTGCGTACGTCTCGCATGTGGGTGTGCGATGCCCGGGACTCGTCGACATGACCAACCGACTGCACCTGGCCACGCTCCCGTGGCGGCAGGCCCATCCGGGCGCTTATCCTCGGGTGCCGGGATGGCACTCCGCGGCGGTCATCGACCCCTCGACGACGGCGGAGCTGTTCAGTGTGAACCAATGGGGCGCTATATTTCCCCACAATCCGTCGGGCACGCGACTGCTGGTGTCGCGTACCGACACAGCGCGCAGTGCGGCCCAGCCGAACGGTTGGGCGAGCTCACTCGAATTCTACTGCTGCCAGCACATGCCTACGCCGCCGCCGAATGCCCCCCCGGGGGCGCCGCCACCCCCACCTTGCATCCCGCCGCCGCCCATTTCGCCCGCACCCTCGCCACCCCCGCCCTCGCCGCCCCCGCCGCCCCCGCCGCCGCCCCCGCCGCCTCCGCCCCCACCTCCCCCCCTCCCGCCGCCGCGTCCGCGCTGTCGTGGACTCAACTGCCAGCCCTCTCGCCCGCCGCCATCACCACCGTTAAGGCCACCGGCGCCGCCCAAGCTTCCACCGCCCCTGACACCGCCTCGCATCCCTTCGCCCTCGCCTCCAGTCACGTGCTGCATCTATGCGGGCTGCACGCACACCGGCGCGCTGAACTACGACCCCCATGCGACAATTGACGATTGGGGCGCATGCACCTGGCCGCATATTGTGGTGGGGTGCACTGACCCTCGAGCTCTCAACTTCCGACCGGACGCGACCACGTGTATTCCAGCGGAGCGCATGCCGCCGTTGCCGCCGCCCATGCCGCCGCCCACGCTGCCGCCGCCCTCGCCGCCGCCCTCGCCGCCCTCGCCGCCGCCACCGCCACCCTCGCCGCTGCCCCCCTCGCCACCCTCGCCGCCGCCGCCGCCACCCAGGAACCCCTGGCTGTATGCTCCGTTCCCGCCGCCGCCCTCGCCGCCGCCGCCCTCGCCGCCACCACCTTTCCCGCCACCCAAGCCGCCCGGATTCTATGACCCGTGTGCACCGCCTTCTCGCCCCCCGCCACTCCCCCCGCCGCCGCCCTCCAACCCACCGCCTCTCCCACCACCCTTTCCGCCGCCGCCGTCTCCTCCGCCACCATCACCTCCACCACCGTCACCTCCACCTCCTAGGCCGCCACCACCCTCGCCGCCGCCTCCCTCGCCGCCGCCCCGTCCACCACCATTCCCGCCACCACCGCCCTTGCCACCACCGCCCTCACCGCCACCCCCCTCTCCCCCTCCACGCCCGCCACCCCTGCCTCCGAGTTTGCCGCCGAGGTCACCGCCGCCGCCCACGCCCTTACCCCCCTGGCTTCCACCGCCGCCCAACCCCTCGCCACCGCCACCGCCACCCTTGCCACCTCCTTCGGGGTCCCCTAACCCGCCGCCTCCCTCGCCGCCTCCGCCCTCTCCCCCACCGCCATCACCTCCACCTTCGCCTCCGCCCCCCTCGCCGAGGCCACGTCCACCACGACCATCTCCACCTCCTGTGCCGCCACCCTTTCCGCCGCCGCCGAGCACGCCACCAAGACCGCCGCCCCCATCGCCACCGCCGCCCTCGCCGCCTCCGCCGTCGCCCCCGCCGCCCTCGCCACCGCCACCATCGCCGTCGCCCCCGCCATATCCCCCACCGTCGCCCCAGCCGCCATGGACGCCCATCCCGCAGTTGCCGCGAGAGCTCCAAAACCACACCCCCGGGTTTCCGCCGATGCTGCCTCCGCCGCACTCGCCGGTGCCTTTCCCGCCGCCGCCCTCGCCGCCGCCTTCGCCGCGGCCCACGCCGCCCCCGCTCCCGCCGCCCATCCCTCCACCGCCCGCCGAGGATTGCTCCGCCGTCTGTCTGTACGTGCAAACCGACCTGCGCGAGCCCATCCCCTCGTTCATCCACCCTCTCATCCCGTCTGCATTGGATGGCATGTCACGTCTGCCCGAGGTCTTTGTGTATCCGTACCCTGAGACCCCCGCCTCGTCGCACATCGCCGCCGCCACCGCACCCAACGGTCTTCGAGGCGTGAGCACCCATCCATCCGACCTCATCATCGGCTCCGACGGCCAGACCGCTGCCGAAGCCGCTGCCTCACACCATCCCGCGCTTGTGTTTCGGGACAGCTACAGGGTGCTCGGCGTGGCGCTCGATGAGGCAAACACGGCCAACGTGACGATGGTCGCCAGTGCCTCGTCGAGCGGCATGCATGCGCCCGAGCCGCAGCTGGCGGTGGGGGCACACGTGAACATCGGCGTGCTCTACACAACGTGTGAGTGGCTTCGACACTGCGACGCCCAATTAGGTGAGCGGCTCGGCTCTGCATGCGCCATCCAGCAACACGGCCTGACGCTGCGTGGCTTCTGCTTCCAGAACGGGATGGGCGACTCCCTCGAATGCGGCCGCGCACTCCGTGTTGACCGCGGCACGCCGAGCACCGCACGCCAGGTGAGCGACGTGCCGCGCCGCTGCCCGCGTGGAATTGCTCTCGACGCGGGCGGCGGCGCTGCTCAGATGCGAGTGCGGCGGTTGCCCGTGGGCGGTTGCCTATTGAGTCGCGATCTGAGGTACGACCCACTCGCCGACGTGCACGTGGCTACAGCGTGCTCGGTCCCTCGCGATCATCCGCGCAAGGGGTGCATGCTCTTTGGAGCGTTCAATTTCGATGCGAGCGCACGCCAGAATGCCCGGTGTACGTGGGCAGCTCTCGGCTGCACCTCGTCCACGGCGCTCAACTACCGTTCCGACGCGAGCGCCGACGACGGCTCGTGTATCGAACCGTCGTACGGGTGCACGCTGCCCGCCATGCACTTTCCAGGCGTGGCTGACGACGACACGCCGAGCGGCGGCAAGGGCGGCGGCGGCCAGGGCGGCAAGGGCGGCGGTGGGGCTTGGTCACCTCCGCCTCCGCTGCCCATGGTGCAAGCTGTCCTGAACGCGGCGCACGGCGCCAATACCCTGGGCACGTCGAGTCTCGGGCGGTTGCCAGGGCACTTGGCGTGCGTCCTCGTGATCGAAGGCTGCATGAACTCGTCGGCGGTCAATTACGACCCGCTCGCCACCGTGACCCAATCCACGTGGTGCGTGCCACGAGTCGTGGGATGCATGCTGCCTCTCCCTTCGGCCTTCCACCCGGATGGCGGCGGCGTGGCCACGGTGGCGGGCGGCGGGGTGGCAGGCGGGGTGGCCACCGGCGCAGGACGGCAGCCGTTGCCACCAAGCTTCCTCTGGTTGTACGGGGGCTCAGCCAACTATGACTCCACTGCGACGGTGCATAACATCAATCGGTGCCGCGCCGCCATCCCCGGCTGCACCTTATCCGTCGCGATCAACTACGATCCACGCGCGACGCTCGACGACGGCCGATGCTTCCCAAACACGGCAGGCTGCTTCAACCGCTCCGCTCTCAACTTCAACTGCACCACGTACGGCCCCGAGCAGCCCTGCACCGCTGATCGGCCGCGTGCCACCTTCCACGCGCCGAGACTGTGCCGATTTTCGCGCGACAGCGCGGACGTCACCTGGGCTGCCTTCGCGGCGGCACGTCCGTCCACGCTCGCTCAGACCGCACTCGCAGATGCGCCGCTCCCTGAATGCAGGGCCGCTGCATGCATCGTCGTCACGAGTGTGGAGGTTGGCATGTGGGCGCAAGGCGAGCCGGCGGATGTAGACGTGAGTGCCGTGCAGGCAATCTTTGGCACGCTCGCCGGTCGGCTCGCCAGCGCCCCGCCGGAGGTGTACGTTCTTCCGGGCTCTGTGCTGCTGCTCACACGGATCCAGACGCGACGAGCGGCCGCGCTGACTGCGACGCTCGCGCCGCACCTCTCGGACTCGGCGAGCGCCTCGGCTCTCCTCGGCCTCGCCATCATCTCGACGCCCGTGCTCGTGACCGTGCATACGCAGATCGAGGTGCCTCCGGAGCCTTTGGCCCAGCTAACCTTTGCCGAAGAATGGTACGGCTCACTGACGATCGTGCTCGTGGCGCTGATCGTCCTCGCAGCCGTTGCTGTCGCCGTCCTCTGGCGCGCTGCGAACCGTAACGGTCAGGGCGTCTTTGAATTCATCCTCGAGCAGAGCGATAATGCACGGGAGGCCCTTCGGACCCTTCGGAACAGCCTGCGCGAAAGGGCGATCTCCCCTCGGCGTGTAGATGTGTCCAAGCGAATGAGCGTCAGCCGCGTGGTGGTCGCGCCACCACATGCTCAGGCCGAGCTCGGCCCCACATCCGAAGCCCGCCTGTGGAACCCGAGCGCGGAGCACCGTACATCGCCGCCTCCGCAGCCGCAGCCCGCAGGCGGGCCTGCGGGCACGAGCGTGGCGATCAAGCGTGCCGACGGTAGTCACTTGCTGAGTCTCAACTATGTCGGCCGCGCGCCCGAAGACAAAGAAGAAGCGAAGGACGCCGAGGCCGGGTCGGACAGCGAGGAAGGCGTTAGGGCTCGAACGGAGGCTCCGAGCTGAGAGGGTCGACGCCGGCCACATTCGAATTGAGACTTTGGCCGCGCCCATGGCCATGCGCTCGTTTGGCCGCGCCACAGGCACATCCCCACAAGCGTCAAATGAGCGCCGATCCTCCGCGTCCTGGCGTGTGTGTGTGCACGTGGTTAGCATGTAGATATATTGTCTTTTTGTCTCACCGATGTCCGACGCAACCTAACGCGTCGGGCGACCGTTGGGGTGGCTAGAACTCCCGCCTCACTGTGGACTTTGGTCTACTGTGCGCTCTGCCTCGCTGGCGCCGCGACCCACGGAGGGGCGGTGGGGTCGTCGTTAGCACTTAGCTTCACTACGATCTACGTGAACTAGCCCACGCCCCACCCACGTATAAGCTATAACGGCCTATACGGCCTATATCCCCCACTTTGGGAACAATGACGCGGAGGTTTTGAGCTTTCGGGGGGCAATCCGCTACCCAAGGATTATACCCCCCCACTTTGGGAACTATGGACCGACTGCCGTATTAGCTAATACCAACATGCGGTTACAGACCGATGAGAATCCGATCAGCAACCACAATCGATATGTGCGAGCACGGGACGAGACAGGCAAAGGGCGGCGATGGCGCGCGCGGGGTGGTGTGGGGAATTGGACACTCACACACAGACAGATTGAGATTCCAAGAAGGCATGCAAGTAGATTTGCGCGGCCCGTCCAGAATCCAGATTCCGCGCCTCGCCCCGGAATTTCACAGGGAAGTTTGACAGTGAATTTCCAGGGGCTGGGGCAGGGCTGGGGCCGGTTCAATCAAAGTTCAAACGATACGCTGTCTCGCCAGAGTTGCTGCTGGTCACGTCTGGTGAGAGGGCTGGTCTTGGTCAGATCTAATCTCCTGGGCCGCGCACGAGCTCAATGAAAGCGAAACCAACAAACAAGCACCCGCCGCCCAGGAGAACGGATCGCTCTGAGATTCTGGAGGCTAGAAGCTTCCCACCAACTACCGCGATGCCCGTGCAGAGAGAGTGCCCCAGGATACCGCCGACGATGATGCCCTCGACACTCTGGTCTGCACCCATTGCGATCGTCGCCATCTGCGAGCGATCTCCCCACTCGGCGACGAAGGTCAGCGTGAAGGCCTGAAAGACAATCGTCATGCATCCTGCCGCAGGTGCCGCGACGGACGTGCCAGCTGCACCCTCCCCGTCTTCAGCAGCCTCGCCGTCGATCCCCTGTTCTGCTTCCTGAGTTGGGATCCCCATGCGCGTCCCCACGCCAAGCTCCTGCTCAACTTCTTCTAACTCTTCCGAAACCTTGGATGAGGCACTTTGCCCGTCCTTGAGCATGCGATATCCGAAGAATGCAAAGAACACTACCGCAATGTAGTGGGTCATAGCAGGTGGCAACAGCATCGGGGCAATTTGCCCAGCATACGCCGAGAGCACCGTCATGAGCGCTAGCGCACCGACTGCGCCGATCCATATCACACTGCCCGAGTGGCGCATGGTGAGCACCGCCGCAATGAAGAACGTCTTATCCCCGATTTCGGTGGCGACGATGACAAAGAATGAAAGGGTCAACGCGCTCAAGAAGGCTCCTGAGGACGTCATCTGTACTGCTTCAGGAATTGCCGAGTTACTATCTTTGGAGCTGTTGATCAGGACGGAGCTGACATTGATCAGCAGACTCACCGGTGCAAGATCAGCCTGTAGCTCCGTTGTCGGCGCCTTGCTGTGCGGCACTTTTGCTTGCTCTGTATGGTGCGCAGGGCTAGGGTGAGGAGCTTTGTGGACTTCCTTGTCGTGCTCCTTTTCGTGCTCCTTGTCGTGCTCGGGCTTCGGGTGCATTTCGCGCTCATGTTTGGGGCTCTTCTCCAACTTCACCGTGCCAGTGGCCTCATCGGAGGTGTGGTTTGCCAAAGCACAGGCGCAAATCCCCGCGAGGAGCAACGAAAGTGCCCGCGGCATGTGAGCACGTTCGTGCCCCGGCCGGCCGCATTTGCCTTCGTGCTCGCCTTTCTGAAAGTTAGAGGCCAACACGAACCGTAAGTGAACAAGCGAACGTCGAGGTATTCGCGCCGCTGTTGATTTTGCCGCTCGCTCGTAAACAATTCGGCGCTCGACACTAGCCCCTCTTTCTCCGCATTGTGTCGAGTCATCATTCTTTTGGATTTGACTTGATTTGACTTCTCATTGTGAATGGGGGCGCCCTCGCCGAGCCGGCCCGCCCGTGTGCCTTGGCGACCCCTGTGGGGAAAACGAAAAAGGTGCCACAGGCACATGTTGAGCTACCGGCTCCTGTGTCCTGCACCGGCTGCCGACACGAGCATCGCCTCCTGAGCGCATGCCGGTATTTGCGACGACCCGACAACAACCCGTGTCCGATGCCAATCCGGTGCAGTTCAAACAGTTCAAGGTCGCCGGCCTCGACCTTCCAATTAGCGAATTCGCCGTGCTGCCGCACACACGCAAGTTCCCTCAACAGCCCAACTCTGCGAGCCGTCCAAAGGCCAACATCAACTGGTCCTCGTGGTCGGCCAAGCTGCCTACCGGCAACGACTCGGTCTCGCAACATGTGCGGCGGGAGCTCTTTGACAAATTCGATTTGTCAAAGAACGGCTACCTTTCGCTCGCCGAGGTCGACAAGGCTGTACGCCATGTCCTGCAGTGCGATGCGCTGTTCAAGAGCAAGTCGGCCGTGATGCGCGCGTTCCAGGCAGCACGGCAGGCAAACGGCCAGACCGACGGCTCTGCCGGCGACAATGTCGAGCGCGGCGAGTTCCTCACACTGCTGCGCGCTCTCAAGAGTTACTTCGAGCTGTATAGCACCTTTGCAAAGTTCGACACGTCTTCTGACGGCCGGCTCACCCTCGATGAGTTCCGTCGCGGTGTGGTGATCCTGCAGCGGCTTGGCGTGGTCATCCCGCCGGCAGAGGTCGACGCCGAGTTTGCGCACATCGACGTCAACCACAACGGCCTCATCCTCTTTGACGAATTCGCTAATTGGGCGTGCCGCAAACGGCTTGCGCTGCACGGCGGCGCAGGCCTTGCAGACGAGCCCCCTCCGCCGCCATCGGCGCCGCTGAGCGCCCCCAGCCCACGCGGGAGCAGAGCCTCTTTGCACTCACAGATCGGCCCGAGCCTCGAACTCGGCCTGCCGGCGCCGCCGCCGCCCCCATCAAAGGTGCCGCTGCCGATTAAAGCATTCGCTGGCAAGCCGCAGTCACCGCGTCCGACGAGCGCGAGCGCGCCGCCGGGCACTGTAGGATGGCGTGGCGGAGGCACCTCGAACCGCGCGCGTAGCTCGGCGGCCGACCTCGCCGAGCTGGCGCGCCGGCAGCAGGCACAGGGTCGGGTCGCGGCCTCCGCCTCGGCTGCCTTCGCACGCGCCAAGACGCCTGCGCCGCCTCCTCCTGATGAGGAAGCCATCCGGCGCAAGGAGCTGCTGCTGGCGACGGCTGAGACAGCGCGCCAGAAACGGGCCGCGACCCTCACAATCGATCAGATGCAGACTCGCGCATGGTCCGCGCTCAATAAACCACGCTGCCAGAAGGACTTCATCACCAATGCGCCTGCGAAGCACTTGCCCTCTGACGCTGACCCCATGCCTGGTATACACTCGGATCCGTCACGGCCAGTCGACCTCGCCATCGTCCTGGGCGGCCAGGTGGTCGAACCTGGGCACATTGGGTCCGCATCCAAGATCATCCGTGAGCCATGGATCAAGGACGAGCGCGCGTGGCGTTGCCAGCGCTGCCTGGTGCTGCAACGGCCGGGCGCGCTCACGTGCGTCAGCTGCACCAAGACGCGCAACGGAGGTCAGCCCGAGATCATGAGTCGACCCTTGGGCCGCTGAGATGAATCGAGGTGCTGGCCATGGGCTGGCAATGGCCGAGACTGTAAGGTTAACTGAATGGCAGACTGACAGGACTGACAGGCCCGAACGGGCCTCGCGTCTGGGACGTCGCGCGGGTGCGGGCGCCCGGCGGCGCATCCGCGACTACTGTAATACCAAGTTCAGAGATAAAACGAGGCTCGAGTTGTGTGTAGCATTATCGGAGAGAATGTATCAACTATGAGAGTTTGATCTCAGGACACAGGACCACAGGACGGGAGCATGCACAGGAGTCAGGACGGCGCGGCGCCCCCGCGTGCCGCGACGCGCGACCGCCTACCCCACTGTACACACAGAGAGAGACGAGAGAGCTCCTCAGCTGAGAGGAGAAACAATTAACAATGATGTAGAATCCTTCGCTTGATCGGACAGACGACACGGCTCAGACACGGGCACTGGCAGCAGCCACCAGCCAGCATCAGTGTGTGCATCACGGAGCACATGTCCACTAGGTGCTATCCATTCCGCTCTCTGGTCTCCCGCCTCTGTTGTGGGACTGGTGTACCGTATCAATCCGCACTCCGCTCTCTAAATTTGGCTACAGAGCGCGATCGCCGAAACTTGCGAAACGCAAAGCCACAAAACAACTCTTCGCGCCCCAGGCGCCCACGAGCGCAAAGTGGCCATCTGACTCCCATCGTCATGCCGGTGCTCAGCGCAGACGAAGCCAGCTTCGTCGAGCTGGGCCTGCTCGGTCGCGGGTGCGCCGCGCATCGAGAATCGCTGTGCTGTCTCCATGATTCTGTCTCTTCAGACCCTCACTTCGAACTGCGCGCGAAACACACAGAGTCTATGGCGAGGCCGTGCTCCTGCAGCGGACTGACACTGGCGAAAAGTTGGTCGTCAAGCATGTTCCGCTTGACGAACTGGATGAGAACGAGGTTGGCTGTGCACTCAAGGAGGTAGCTGCGCTCCAGCAGCTCGATCATCCAAACATCATCAAGTGCTTTGGGAGTTGGGTGACGTGTGATGATGACAACGACTACGACAACCCGATGTCACGCCCGTGGGATCGTGTAAGGCTGCCGGTGACACAGGCTCGCGAAACTTGGGTGGCATCGCACGAATCATACGGTCCTTCTCCGTCGCTCAACATTTTGATCGAGTACATGAACGGCGGCTCGCTCGACCACCTGCTCAAGCGTAACCATGAGCCTTTCGACGAGATGGTCGTCGGCATCTGGTTGGCGCAAATTGTGCTGGGCATTGACCACATGCACCAGCGCAATGTGCTCCATCGGGACATCAAGCCAGCCAACATCTTTATCACCAAGTCGGGCATTGTTAAGATTGGGGACCTCGGTTGCGTCAAGATGCTCTCCAAACCGGACGAAGAGTGCTCGAGCGAGTACGGCAGCCCGCTGTACCTCAGCCCTGAGGTGTGGCGCAGCGGTACATGCAGCAACAAGAGCGACATCTGGGCCGTTGGGTGCGTTGCATTTGAGCTCCTGGCTCGTGAACCACCATTCTGCGCACCTGAGCTCGCATTCAAAGTTATCAATAACACGCCGAATCCCCTCCCGGCTTACTATAGCGCACCCTTGCGCGAGCTCATCGGGCAGATGCTGCTGAAGGACCCGACCGCACGCCCGAAAAGCGCAGACCTGCTCTGCACGCCGTGCATGGCGGAGCATGTCGAAGCCTGGCTGAAGGTGGCGTTTACGCCAGCGGCAGCTGACTGAGGTCCCGAGGTCCATTTCGCGCGCTCCGGGAGGCACGGTTAGGGTTACCCTTCAGGCTAACCTCCTCGCCTTTACGCGCAGACACGGCGCCCGCGCACGCTACGCGCACGCAGCACGGCAGGTCGTCTCCTGCGCCCGCAAGGCCTACTTTGCCGCCGAGTGAGAGCACGCGCGGGCGCGCTGCGAGCATCTCGTCAGCAATGGGGGTCCGTACATGGCGTCCGTAAGAGGCGTCGCATAAAAGGAGTCGCACGGTCAACAGTGGAGAATAAGTAAGTAAATAAATTGAAAAAAAAGCCTTATCGGCAGCGGTGTGGCATCGGTTCAATCCGATATGCTTTTATGTCGGCGCGGCGTAGCCGCGCTCCGGGCAGACATCCGCACTCGCATCAAGAGCCTGCGCACGTCGTCCATGGCCTCGGCCGAGAGTCCGTGCGACATCTCGGCCCACACGCCGGCAAAGTCGCGTGGCGGCCCTTTGACGAACTCGTCCTTGTCATCGGAGGAATCGTCCTCGCTGTCGTTGTCGTCTTGGCGGCGCACGCCACCAGGAGCCGCGCCGCCACCACCGAGAGGACCCGAACCGACTTTGGAGGCACCTCCAAATAAGAGCTCGTCCCTCCAGCTGCTCCGGCCCGTAGACGAGGCTGACGAGCTTTGCGTCCAGAAATCCGTCAACGGCGCTAGCCCGCCAAAGTAGCGCCAGCACCACCGACGAAGCGCCATGCTGAGCACCGCGCGCCGCTGGCTTGTTAACCATACCACGACCTGGCGGCCCTTCGAGGCGAGCCGTGCCCAACGGTACAAGAAACGGCGTATCGGGTTGACCACCGTGGCCCCCGTGGCATCCCGCCGAGGTGCGTGCTGGCTGATCGACGGCAGGGTTGACGAAGTTGACATCGTTGACGAAGTTGGCACCGCGGCATCCCGCCGAGGTGCGTGCTGGCTGATCGAGAGGGCGCACAACCGAGGTGCCGTGCCCGCCTGCTGCTGGAGCACCGGCTGCGCTAGTGGAGCCACGCGGGTTGACGACGTTGACTGCTGCTGGAGCACCGGCTGCGCCAGCGGAGCCACGCGCAGCACCGGGGTCTGGAGGGCCCAGTGGCGGAGCGCTCTCCTTGCCAGTCGGCGCCGCATGCCACGCTGGATGAAGCCGATGCTCGCATCGAGCGACTCGCCGCGCGCGCTCCACTGCCGACGCGCCGTACGGTGCCAGCGCCACTCTTTAAAGAGCCGCGCGCGCGCGTGGTAGGCGAGTGAGTTGGTCGCCGTCTCCTCGATCAGTAGCCACCACGACGCCGTGCGCGTAGCCAGCATCCATCGGCGCAGGGCGAGGCGCGTCCCAATGTAACGGTTCTCGCGCCCCAACGATAGGGAGAGCGACTGGTCGCGCGCGACGGCCTGCCGCCACGAGCGCAGCGCTGCCACGAGCTGTGCGTGTGGCATCTGCTGCTCGCTGCTGGCCGCATGCATCTCGTGTGGCATCTGCTGTCCGATGCTGGCCGCATGCATCTCCTCGATTGGCGAGGATAGACCGCCGCTGTGCAGAGAGGGAAGCGTCGCCCGCTCAAGCCCCACAATACCCAAGGTATCTCTAGCCCCGCGGGCACGAGTCAGCGGCGACACGCCATGACCAAATGGACCTTGCCCGTGGGCGCAACGGCCGTGGGCGCCATGCCCGTAGGCATTGGCGCCAATCACGTTGGGGCCACGTCCGTTGTCTCCGAGACCCTGCCCTTTGGCGCTCGACACGACGCTTTTGGCTGGGGAGGCCCAACTGCTGCAGGCCAGGGCGGGGGGGGAGGGGGTCGGGGGCGCGCTGCCAGCCACGGGCATGGGCGCACAGCCCTTTGGAAGCCGGGGCCGATTGCCACACATCGCCTGGGCTTCTGAGAATTGCGTGTGCGGCGGCGGCGGTGGCGACGGCCGCGATGGCTGCCGTGATGGCGGCGGTGGCGGCGGCGGCGGCGATGGCTCTGGCGGTGATGAGGCGGCGTCGGTGGGGGTATTGGAGGCACTGCACACAGCTGCTGCGTGCGTAAGCCACGCAGGCTCGTCATAGGGAGGGGACGAGACGGTAGCTGCCGCCGCGCGCTCGGAAGAGGATGGCATCGAAGATGCAGCTGGCTGCTCCTCCTCCTCTTCGTCCGTGTTGGCGGCCAGCGGCGGCGCCGGTGTCGCTGGTTCGAGCGGCTCTGGGCGTGCGCCTGCACGTACCTGCCGGCCAATGACGAGTGGCGAGGCGTGTGGCCAATACTCAGGTCGCTCGACGTATGCGTATCGAGCGTCGACCGCCTGCCTCGGGCATGCGCATCGAGCGTCGTATCGAGCGTCGACCGCCTGCCTCGGGCGAGCGCATCGAGCGTCGTATCGAGCGTCGACACTCGGTACGTGCACCTGCCTCGGGCACGGCTGGCCGCGCATCAGCCGTGTGGGCGTCGTCATGGGCGTCTGCTCGAGCGGCGACTGGCGCACGCCCTGCTCGAGCGGCGACGGCTGAGACGGCGTGCGCCAGAGATGAGCCACAGATGAGCCAGAGGACGGCTGATAGAGACGGCCTGCTTCCCATGCCCGATCGCACGCGCTCGTGGGCGAGGGCACGGCGCGGCACGGGTTGGCATCGAGCGGGCTGAAGGCTGATCGCGCGCTCTGGCCTAAGGCGGAGGGCGAGGCGGGCGGCGAGGCGGGCGTCGCGGCGGGCGTTGCGTCAGCCAAGAGCGCGGTGGCGAGTCCACTTCTAGAGCGCCCAAATAAGGGAGGTGGCGAACGCGCCACGAGCGGCGGCGAGGACATCGCGGGAGGGAGCGCCCCCCCCGAATCGTTCTCAATCATCACAGTGATGCCCCTCTCCGCAAGATAGCGCGCCAACCCAATCGAGCGCGGCCTCGGAGATTCGGATGGGCTTGGAGGCTCTACCGGGGCGAGGGCTGGAAGGCCCCTTGGCGCCAAAAGCGCTGCCGGACTGGCCGCCTTGCCGGGACTCTCCTCTTCGGCGGGACTTTGCTCCTTGCCGAGACTGTGCTCCCTGGGTGCGGCAGCCGCCAGGACGGCGTTCTCCAGAGCTTGCATGCGCGCCGCACGTGAAGCTCTGGAGAGGCGGGACCTCCAGCGCCACATGGCTCTGTGACACCGGAGGCTGCGCACCGCTCCGTGCTCTAGACGCCGCCACTCGCATGCGCTCACCCAAGCGCGCCAGCTCTGCCAGGCGCGCCCGTAATGACGGTGCTTCATACGGCTCAGCACCTGAGTCGCCACGGCCCGAGTGCGTGCGCGCGCTCGGGAGTGGAGATGCCAGCGACGCGCGCACAGCATGCCGCGAGCAAACCAGCCGCGCAGAAGCACCACGCTGTCCAGCGCCCGCGTCACGCACGCTCGATGCAGGGCCCGCAGCCGGCGCACCATGAAGAATGGAAGCGCTCGCCGCTCAGAAATCTCCGTCCACCACGCTCGATGGGCGGCGCCGCGCCGCCACCGCCTAAGCGCGTGCCGTCCCAGGCAGTGCACGGCAGACGCGACGTATGTCAAGCCCGCTTGTAGCTCAAGACCGCGCGCGTGCAGCGACGAGCCGTTCGCCTCGAAGCCGCCCACCGCGGCGCCCACCACGGCCGCTGCTGTGCCAGCGGCCGCGCCGATCGCCTCACGTCGTCGACGGGCCTCATTCTGTGGAAGCGAGGGGGCGTACGATGGAAGCGCATGCACGTACTCGAGCGCTACGAGAAATTGACGGTGCCGGCGCCGGCGCGCGGCGCGTCCCCAACGTCGCAGCCCGGCGGCAAGCACTGCACAGCGTAGCCCCCGCGGTGTCAAGAGTACTACGAGATAGGAGTAGCGTTGCCGCTGCGCGTCGCTCATATGGGCAAGGGTTCGCGAGGTCGAGCGCACTGACGCGCGCCACCGGAGGAAGCCATGGCGCCGCTGCCGCGTCTGAATATTGCGCCGGCTGTCGCTCGCGTTGCGGCGCAGGGCGGCCAGTGACAGCGCCAGCGACAGGACTTCCTTCTGACTGCGCCAAAGCACCTCGAGGTCCCGAGCGCGCTCACTTGCCGCCGCCAGCCTAAGCCCAGCAGTCGTGATCTCTACGAGAATCCGCCACGTGCGGCGAAGCTCGAAGTCTAGCCATCGCACCGCGGCGAGATGCACCGCCCTAGCGAGCGCCCGGCACGCGCGGGCGTGCTGCCACAAGGCGTTGAGGGCCGCACAGCCCGCATACTCCAAAAAGCGATGCGATGCGCTCGCCTGCCGTTTCGTCTCAAGGTGGGAGCGCGCCGAGTGCTGCAGCAGCCGTCCCCAGCCTTCGTTCAGCTGGTGGCGCCTCAGGCGCACAGCACCGGCGCGCTCGCACCAGCGCACTACCGCCAGCGCGTCGAGGCCGGCGCGCCACTGGCGAAGCCCGTGCCGCAGCTCGTACGCTCTGCTGGTGGCGCGCGCCCGGCGGCGCGCACGTTCCTGCAGCGTGCGATGCTTGCGCGAGTCGAGCGCCCACGCGGACCACCACCGCACGCAGCTGGTCGCTAGCCTCACCATACCGCGTCTCGTAGCCTCCTCCTCCAGCAGCCCGCGAACCACAACGCGCTCCCACCAGCGACTGAAGAGCAGCATGCGCGAGCGCTTCGCCGCCCACGCAGCCGCAAAGCGCGCCGCACGCGCTACTCGATCGCGCTGCATCACGAAGCGCCGCCAGCGTGCCCAGAGCACAATCGCAAAAGGGCGCGGCACCATGGAGTAAGGTGTGAGGAGCGCCGCATCATGCCCAAAGGCGTCGGGCATTGGCGTGGCGAAACCATCGTGTTGCCCCTGGGCCTGGAGAATGAGCTGTGCGGTCAGGGCCGCCGAGCGAGCTGCTGAGGCTGCCGAAAGCGCCGCCAGGTCGCTAGGGCGCCATGACAGCGCCGGCGCAGACGGCACCATCACTCGCCCTGGTGCACGCATTGACTGCGAGAAGTTTCAATTCATCGTCCATTCATTCGTTCGTTACACACATAGGGCGCACTCGGCTTGGAGCGTCTCGGCGACAGACGCGAAACCCGTGTGCGCCCGGGTGTGTCCCGTGTGTGTCCTGTGCGGAGTCGGATTGGCGGGTGTGGCGTGCAGCTCGTAACGCAAGCAGTGTGAACGGAGGGCGCCTCCCATACTCTCTTGGCACGGTCGCGAATGCGGCACGAACAAGTCAGCTCAATACG